>Ga0315902_10004045_pt1 | contig 21498 bp, 20 predicted proteins | sample LakEriMetagenome_9_FD_203523 | JGI IMG/M metagenome (GOLD analysis project Ga0315902, IMG submission 203523) | Freshwater fungal communities from buoy surface, Lake Erie, Ohio, United States - Buoy 12 MA117 | ecosystem: Environmental > Aquatic > Freshwater > Lake > Lake biofilm | place: USA... | reverse complement strand
TAATCAATTCCCTCTTTTAAGATAACGTTGTATTCTCTCATATTCTATTAATATAATGCGTTCCATGCACTTCCATCATAGAAGTATGGTTTATATACTGCTCCGGATGCCGATACAGCGAATGTACCAGCAGTAACCAATACACCAGATGGTAATGGATTAGAAGGTGCAATATTCATAAATGAAGTAATGTGTATTGATGCAGATACTTCAGTTTTAGTAGCTATTGGTTCATACTTAAGTCCTGCACTCACCATGCCCATACTTCCAGAATATGTGATAACACCATTCAATGTAGTACCACTTAAATTTAACAAACCACTTGTACCAGATGTACCACTTGCTCCCGCTCCACCAGAACCAACAGAAGAACCAGAAGTAAATTCAATCCAACTACCACTAATTCTACCCATAAATTTATTAGTAGTTGTGTTATAATACACATCACCATTTGAAGGTGCAAAACTACTCGTTTGTCCATCACTAAAAGATGCTAATCTTAAAGATGATGAAGTTATTACTACCGCGTTTCCAGCATTTAAATTGATATTTGTTGATGAATATATTTCAGGAGTACCAGGAGATGTTACAGTTATTGCAGAAGCTGTTATTGAACCACTAACTCTAAATGAACCAGTTACATATAAATCTCCATTTGCTGAATAATATGAACCCGTTTGTGCAAATACGCTACTTCCACCACCACCTTGAAATGCTACTCCATTTTGATATAATGAACCGCTGAAATAAATTGAACCAGTAACAATCATACCACCATCAACCCATATAGAACCCGTATGCACTATTCTACCATCTTTGAATTGAGTTCTTCTTTGTCTATCTTTTATATAAATAGGTCCACTTAATGCCGTATTTGCTGAGCTACAATAGAAGATTGTTGAACCAGGAACTGAACCACTTGTGTTATACGTTACAGTACCATTTGTTGCACCATTATTGTTTACACCAGTCACTCCCTGTCCAGTACCTGAGGTTACTGATGTTTTAATGTAGAATGGGTGCGATGCTGCTACTACGTTAAATACGATTGTATCACCATGATAAACCCAAATATCAACATCTTCGCCTCTTTCCAAAGTTGGGTCATTTGATGGAGTAAATACATATCCACTATTACCATTATTTACCACACTCCAATCTCTAACCATTGATTGTGTTACAATGAAATCTTTGAATAAGCCCGATGCCGATTGTACAAATCCTGCATCTAATATTTGTGCCGAACCTGTTATCCATCCATTATACGATGCTGATGAAAACGATGCACCATTACCACCTGTTAATGATACAACAACGCCATTTGCACCCGATGGAGTAAGAATAACACTTCCACTAAAAGATATATCTCTTACAGCATAAACTGCAGTTATTCCTCCGTTACCATCTCTAACACCAATTTCGGTTGTTGTACCAGAAGTACCCGAAGAACCACCCGAACCATTAGAACCTCCCGATGTACCAGAAGAACCCGATGTACCACTTACACCAGGAGAACCATTAGTACCAGAAGAACCTATTGCAGAAGTACCAGATGTACCGTTTGTACCTGCTAAGCTACTACCACTAGTACCACTCAAACCAGATGTTCCAGATGTTCCAGCAGTTGATGTTTGACCAGAAGTACCAGATGTGCCGGCAGTACCATCAGTACCACTTCCTCCGCCACCAGTCACATCTACTAATAAATTGCCACCACCTAAATCAGTTACACTAAAATCGGCAGTTAATTCTAAAGTATCAACTGACGTATATGTTGAAGCACCTCTTACAACACTTATTGTACTTCCACCACCACCACCACTTAATGATGATGTTGCTATTTGACGTGTATTTTGATTAGTTGGTCCACCTACCCAAACATATCCTTCTCTTAAAGATGCACTCAAAGGACCCGTTGTTGATAATCCAGCTGCACCAGAAACAATTCCTGATGCATTTACACCACCAACCATAAACGTTGAACCAGTAACTTGCAATGAACCACTTATGATTGCAGAACCAGTATATGGGAAAGAACCTCCGCCACCGCCAGCTCCAAATCCTAATGCGGTAATTTGCGCTGCACCGGATACTAATCCTACAGCTTTTAGTGATGCAGTATATGCTTCTAATCCATTTACTTCACCCCTAATTGAACCGGTGAAAGTGTTTAAAGATGCAGTTGTCACATTTACCGATGCGGTATGTCTATTTGTTGAACCACTAAAGAAATTTAAATTTGGAATACCAGAGCCTATTGAACTTGTAAACGCATTTAATGAACCCGTTGCAATTCCTATTTGAGCAAATTGATTATTATATGAAGATGTAAGATAGCTCATAAATTGAATATGAGCTTCAGTTGATGCCGAAAATGCGTTTAGTGATGCTGTTGTTTGTTGTATTCTTGGTACTAAATCAGCTCCTGCTAATGTACCATCTTGTCCAGATGTTCCACTTACACCGCTTGTGCCGGCCGTGCCGGTTGTGCCTGCAGTACCCGTTGTGCCTGCAGTACCAGATGAGCCTGCTGAGCCGTTAGTGCCATTGACACCACTTGTACCATTTACGCCACTCGTACCATTTACGCCACTTGTACCATTTACGCCACTCGTACCATTCACTGCACTTGTTCCAGATGTACCAGAAGTTTGAATACTACCGGATACTAAACTCCATCCAATTGCACCATCCACCGGGTCATAAACAACTACCTTATCGGTTGTGTTTTTAAAAGATATTGACGAGGATGTGAATTTTAAACTACCCGAAATTAAAGCACTACCTGTAAATTGTCCACTTAATGTTCCTTGTAATGTTGAAAGATTGGAAACGGATTGAGATACCGCCAAAAATGAACCAGTCATTAAAGCAGTAAATGAGCCTGATGTTTGTTCTAAAATATTCAGGTTGGCGTCCATTTCTGCTGCTGTAAGTGGACTGCCCTTTATAAGTCTTTGTGTAATTGCCATTTATATTATGCTTGTAGGGTTCTATAATCTACAGTAAATATAAATATTCTAAAGAATAAGTTTGATTATAATCTAAAGTTTTCCTCTTTGGCTAAATTTTGTTTTCTTTGATATTGCTTTCGTTCTTGTTCGGTAACAACACCATCTTTATTCAAGTCCATTGGGTCATAACAATTTTTACCTAAAAGTTCATTCATTAACCAATTTTCATCTAAATAAACAGTCTTAATTTGTTTGATACCTTCAAGTGAATATGTTCTAAACGCAGTTGGGTCACTTGTATAAATAGAATCGGTTTTTACTTTTGCAAAAATACCTGCACCTTTTCTTGTATCTTCAATAATACAATTTTCAAATTCCTGATTAACAAAATTTGCTCTTATAGTTTCACATTTTAGTGAAGGTTTTATAAGTTTCTTAAACCATGCAAAAAATTTTTCTGGTCTAACTTCAGTAATTTTAATACAATTTAATTTTTTATCGGATGTAACCCCCATTAAAAATACTAATGTAGTTTTTTGTCCACTAAAAGTTTGTTTATGTCCATCGGCATACTGATATGAAACAATCTTATAAAAATTACGAGTTTTTAGATTAGTTTTATTTGCTAAAAACTCTTTTTTTAAGAACTTTTTATATTGATTTGCGTACGCCACTTTATACTTTATTTAATTTTGGTATCTGCATTTTTGAAGAATTTACCTTTGGCATATTAAACGGTACTAATTGAGGTGCTTTCTTTACATAAGTATCAAGTATTTGTGTAAATCTTTCATGCATTTTTTCTAAAGTAAAGTTTTTTAATGTGTTTTCTCTTAAACCTGCAGATTTTTCCAAATATGAATTATATTTGTTATAAACATCATAAATTTTATTTGCAGCATTTGAATAATTTACAGTAAACCATTGAGATTCTTTCATAATGAATTGGTCTGCTGCCGATTCATCAATTGGAGTGAGTGAACCTTCTAGTAGAACTGCATTTTCGGCGGGTAGGAAATCAACATGCCCACTCCACCCACTTACTATAATTGGTTTACCTGTAAGAGTAAACTCAGCTAATGGTCTACCATACCCTTCACCTTTTGTAAATGATAACATAGCTTTTACTTTTGGATTGTGATAAAGATTACTCATATCAGTTTCTTCTAAATCCCCATGTATCAAATATATTGAAGGACATTTATCTCCAAAAGGTTTCAGCACCTCATCAATTTTTCGGCGAGTTTCTTCTCTATCAATTACACTAAATCCGGCATGCGATGTTTTTACAACAAGCGCAGGTCTTTTTTCTTTTGGTAGATATTGGAATACCGTTGCAAACGTTTTTATTGCCATACCAATATCTTTTCTATCTTGTCCCAAAGAACCCTTTAACCAATGTCCAACAATAAGAAAACAAAAATCTTCTTTTACATTGTCTAATATATCAATTTTTGAACCTGGTTTATGAAAACCTTTTGAAAATATTTCAGTATCAACACCTTCAAAAAGAACTTCAATTGGTTTATCAACTTTAAATTCTCCAACAATTTGTCCGGTTGATTGGTCTTTTTGTTGATACACAGTTCCGCCTATATTACCTTTTGTAAATTGCGAAGGAACAATAATTAAATCCATTTTGTTTGAACCTTCAATAAAATCTTTTGGTGCAATTGTGGTTTCAACTCCCGCAGTTATACCAATATTATAATGTCCTTTTGGTTCAAATTCGTTTGCCACCGAAACTTGCATAAACACATCCGGCTTTTCACCAATCTCACCAATAACTCTTTCTAACATCCATCTTCCAAATTCATCCTGGTCACTCACCTGATTTTGTGGAGTGTTACCCCAACGAAGTGGGATAATTTTTATATCGTACTTATCCATCTTACGAAGTGATTTCATCAAATCTCTACAATGGTCACCATATCCACTTCTTGTAAAAATAGGTCCCTGAAATACTAACGTTGCTTTACTCATAACTTATTTAATTTTGAATACATCAAATCTTTTTCTTGGTTTCCAATTTTGGAATGTTGACTCAATACCATCAATAAGTGTCTGGCACATATTGGTATGATTCAATCCAGCTTCATTTATAAAATGCTCTCTACCTTTTAATGCATTTTGTTTTCTTTGTTCTTTTGGAGTATTATACATTTTTTCAATAGCTTCCGCTACATCATGCAAATCAACTCTATCATCCCAAATGTAAGGTGTAGGTACTGAACCTGCCAATGCCAATGCTCTACTCCATACAGGAATTGCCCAAGGGCCAGGTTCTGCTTTCCCTTCCCACTTTCTCCATTCATGCAAAGAACCTATCTTAATATAATCTTCAGCTACTAATACATTACCCTCTACTTTAAATCCACATTGGTCTTGCAATCCACCGGTTACGTTTACAATAATTGGAGTACCAGCCATTACCGATTCTGCAGTTGCTAATCCGAATCCTTCGTTGTTAGCAATGTTAATTGTACAATCTGCGATATTATAATTCCAATTTAATTCATGTTGTAATCTTCTCTTTTCTGAAAACTTAATATTACAATCAGGTGCTACAGCTTCTATAACTGCCGGAAGGTCAGTTCCATTATCATCCACAGGCTGTGTATGCATTAATAACAAACACTTATCTGCTTTTTCTTTACCAATCTTTTCACAAAACAATTTAAAAGCGTAGATTACATCGGCCGGCTGTTTTCTTCTGATGTTACGATTGCTCCAATAAAGTACAAACTCATAATCTTTACCGCCTAAAATTTCATTACGATATTCAGTAGGAACATCCGTTGGTTTGTATATATCAGTATTAATACCATGTGGTACATAACTAACTTGCCAAGGTTGTTTTGGTATCCAAGTTGGTTTATCAGTTCTTTGACCAATTCTACTGATAATACCATAGGTTTGACGAGATATGCAACCTATCCAATCACAACTTTCATAGAAGTTACGATTGTACATTGGGTCTGGCAAATCATCCCAAATTGCATAAAACAATAAAGGAATATTTTGTCTTATTTCATGCTCTATATCATATAACCAAGTCCAATAGCGTGGGTCAGTAAAGTGTAGGATAGCATCTGGCTTTTCCGCATTAATTAATTGACGAATCAAATCGGCATTACCATATCCATTCCAAGGAAGTATTTTTACACTAGCATCAGCTATTCCATAATTTTTTTGAATATCTTCACTTACATCCAAAACCCTACCTTGCTCAGGATGATTAATAGCTGCCCCCACCTGAAACCAATCGTATTTATGAACTGTCCCTAATACTAATTCTTTAGACATTGTAGCGATACCGCTCGCCATTCTTAAATCATCTGAAAGTAACAATATTTTTTTCTTTGCCATAACTAATTTTAAAATTGTGAACCTGAAATTTGTAATTGTAAGTACTCATTCATTTCTTTACGAAATTCTTCGTCTTTAACATATCTTTCAACCGTTCTATTAACTAATTTTTGTAAGGTAACATCGGAATCAAATGATACTTTTTTAAATGATGAATACACATCTTTCAATATCTTCACAGTTGTAAGTTTTGTGTTTTCTTGAATCATTGTCTTTTTATTTTAATATATTTGTATATATAAGTATATAGAAAATAAAAAAACAAAAATTAAGGTTTACCATCACAATGTTTTCCTAAAAACTCACAATACTTACAATTCTTTTTGTTTGTACCTGGTACTTTTGGAAAAGGAATATCTTTGTATGTACCACCATCTTCAAAAACAGTGTTTACAAAATTCATAAATTTATCATATGCTTTTGTAACCGAAGGACCTCCATTTGAAGGAACGTGTTTTGACATATATGGTATAGGAAATGCTGAATCTTCTGGCAACTTCCTTCTCATAATTTGATATTCAACTTTGATTTTGTTAAGTGAAATATTAAAAAGTTCTGAATAATATTTTTTGTAAAGAAGTATTTGAGAATTTTTCATCTCATCCGCTTTCTGATATTGATTCCAACCCATTGTTGATGTTTTAAGGTCAACAATAATAATTGAGTTCTCAGCTAAATCTCTCAACACAATATCAATGAATCCAATAAAGTGTACACCTTCTTTAATTGGTGCGTTTAGTGGAATCTCAATACCAACTAATTCATAGCCGGATTTGGAATAAAATTTGCTTGAATACTTTTTGAACCAACCGATTATTCTTCTACCATCGCCATAAAATTCTTCTAACTCAACTTGCTCACAAGGAGTTCCTTCGGTTAGTAATTCTTTTTCTTTTGTATAATGTTCTCTCATTTTATCAAGCAGTAACTTATCCAAGTCAATCTCATCCGCTTGTTTTTTAGAAACACCATACATAACTGATAGATAATGTTGTAAGGTTTCGTGCATTGCCGAACCAAATATTGTGTGAATGTTACCTGAACTTTCACCTAACTTATCTATATACGATAACTTATACTGCTGGGGGCAGTTACTCCACATTGAGAACTGCGAAAATGATACTTTTGCCATAATGTAAATATACGAAAAAATGATGAATATACCAAATTAAACTTTAAGTTTCAATTTAGTAATTAACTTCGGGTCAGTACCATACGCTTCGGCAATTCGTTTAATTTCCTCCCTGCCGATAGTACTTTCATAAAGTATGTCCAAATACTCCGATGCTTCTTTTTGAGATACTAAAAACCATTTGGCAATCAATTCCAAAATCCAATCTTCGTAATCCCTTACCGATTTACCTTTCATATAACGAAGATAACTTTTTCCTTTTGGTATAATACCAATAAGTGCTTTGTAGACAGCTTTTGGTGGTGCCTCTTGAATATACGGTTGTATTTCTGCTACCATCTCAATCCAATCAGGATTCATAGACATGTAGCGAATGATTAACCAATTACTCCAAGTCTTTTTATCAGCATCATCTAATTTGTCCCAATACTTTGGATCCTGGTCTTTTGTAATTGCATTGATATGGTCAAATAATCCTTTAGCCATATTATTCTAAATCTAATGATTTTGTTTTAGCAGCTTCTAACTTATCTTTTTGTTCTAATGCTCTTAATTGTACAGGCTTCATAAGTTCTTGCTCTGCCCCACAATCACCACAAAGATATACTTCAAAAGGTATCATCATATCCTGGTCACCACCATACGCCAATTTTGAAAGTTTTCTCATCTTCATAGCTGGTAAGAATGTTTTACCACCACAATCACAAAACACAGGTACTGATTGCGATATATCTACTTTTGGTTGAGCTCCTCCCGGCATCTGCGGTGTTTCTCCTGCTCCTATAATGTTTGCCATATTAAATAATGTTTATAATTTGAATCATTGTTGCCGCTGCTACAATTTCTTTATCAATAGCTACAGCGGATTTAGCTACTGCATCACCTAATACTAAAATTACATTAGATGTGTTTTCTGCCGCATAATCATCTACTTTATCATAAAGGAGAGTAAATAGGTCAGTAAAATCAGTTGTCTTTGCATCTATAATAGTTTGCCTGATTTTCATATATTTGTTTCTCTTATCATCATTTGATTTAAGAATTTCTAATACTTTAAGTTTGTAATCGTTATCTAAAAGATTCTGAACATCTAATTGTAATTTACCTTTTAGAGAGTTTAATTGACAAGTATTAATAATTTTACGAATATCCGGATAAGATGAATCAATAATTGGAACTAAATCTTTCGGGTCAAACTCTATACCTTCTGCCTTCAAAATCTTACTCATTTGAATAGCAACATCTTTTTTAGTTGGTGGTGTAATTTGGAAAGTTTGACAACGGCTTTGAATTGGTTCAATAATTTTTTCAATATAATTACACGTTAGAATAAAACGGCAATGCCTACTAAACGTTTCCATTAAATTACGAAGAATTGCCTGTGCGTTTGGAGTCATATAATCAAACTCATCTAGTATAATAATTTTATACTTTTTAAACCCAATAGATGATGCAAAGTTTTTAACTTTTGTTCTTACCGTTTCCACGTTATTCTCATCCGATGCATTAAGAACCATATAATCACACTCAATAGAGTTTACTATTAATTTAGCAAGTGTAGTTTTACCAGTACCGGCTTTTCCAAAGAAAAGTAGATGTGGTACATCTTCACTTTCAATATATCCAGCAACTTTATTTTTAAGATGCTCATTTCCTACATAATCATCTAACTTTGCTGGTCTATATTTTTCTACCCAAAGTGAGTGATTTGTTTTTTCTTCTTGTGTAAATTGAAACATATTTTTATTTTTTATTTTCCTGTTGAACCAAATCCACCTTCACCTCTTTCGGTATTTGATAATTCTTCTGATTCTATAAACTCAATTGGTGGATATGGTATAATCATAATTTGTGCGATTCTATCACCTACTTTGTAAAAATTATTTGATGTATCTTCGGTATTTTTTGTTTCATCATAAAAACGGTCACCACCAAATACTTTATTAAATGTAGCTTGAAGTTCACCTCTATATCCACTATCAATAACACCAACTGAATTACTTAAATCCAAACCAGTCTTTCTAACTGATGAGCGAGGAAATATTAATCCTACAAATCCTTCAGGTATTTCTAAAGCAATACCCATACCATAAGTAATTTGTTCCGGTGTATCTGATATAATTGTTGTTGCTACCAAATCCATTCCAGCATCGCCTGATTTAGCATATGAAGGAATTACTGCGTTTGGATTAAGCTTCTTGATTTTCACTTCCATTTTGTAATTGTTTAAATGCTTCTCTTTGTTTATTCCTTAAATCTTTACCACCTTCAGATAATTCTCTAGCAAAGATTCTGAATTTCTTTCCATCTTTGTTGGTAAAACTAATATATGAGTTTTCAACGTTAGTGATTGTAAAAACAATTTTAGGGTCCTCATCTTTATTCATTTCAGAATCCGTCCAAGCAAATATTTGTGGGTCATCTTCATCAAATTGAAAACACCATTCACATTCATCATATTTTTTTTGTGTAATTGTTACATCACCTAATTGTTGTAGTTGTTCAGATTGGTCTTCAATCTTTACTTCTTCTACTTTTTTTGTTTTTTTAGCCTTTGCCATAATATACGTTTTGTTTTACAAATATACGAAAAAAAGTTTAGAATTCAAAAAACTTTTTTGCGTTTTGGGAATCAACCGAAGCCATCTCCCATTTAAGTGCTCCATAGAAGTCACCCAATTTATTTTCTAGTTCTGCTTTATAGATTTCTTCTCTATCAATGTATGTAGTAATAAAGTCCAATATCTCTTTCGGGTCATTGTAATCTTTGAACGCTAGAGTATCAATTCCCAATGGGTTTTGTTTTAGATATACCCACTTTACTTTTTCACCATCTCTAATCGGTTCGTGCTTAAACGGACACTCAAAGAATTTTAGTAATCGGTTGTATGCTATTCCGGCTTTCACGTGAGCAGGTGTTCCTTTCTCAAAGTTAGCAATTGCCAATCCACTATCCTTTCTCCACTTTCCATTATCATACTTACTCAATTCTTTGATAGCTCCACCTTTTGCGATTTTATTAATAGGAAGATTAGGTAAGTTCTTTTTGAATTCTAATAGGTCAGTATTAATTTCTTCGTTACTCTTACCCATTAGAATATTCTTCAACATCTTAGCCATAAAGTCCTGAAATGCTTTTGGGAATGAACTTCTTACTACATCTAAACCTTTTACGTCCAACTTATCGCAAGGGATACCATTCTTCAAAATCATCCATTGTGCATATCTTTTCTTAGCTACCCAAAATCCTGCCTTACTAATATACTCTTTCTTAATCTCAAAACGGTGTTTCTCTTTAGGGATACAAAAGAATCTCTCCGCCAACATATCATAGAATCGGTTAAGGAATGATTGAGTTTCTTCTGCAACCGTATTCACTTCTTGTGCCATCCTTGTCTGGTCAAAAGTTTTGTATTCAGGAAAACGATGCTTAACCAAAGGTTCTGCCATCATATAGATTGAATCGGTATCAATATAAACATTATAATCCTCTTTTGTTCCTAACTCTTTCCAATACTTTAGATTTGCCATTTCAGCAGTTTTCTTAATTACGGTTTGACCGGTAATTGTAACTGCCTCTGCATTATCAATATCATAAAATCTAAATGCAACAAGTCCTAACACACCATACATTGAGTTCAAAAGAATTTTCTGAACCAACTGTCTCTTACCATAGAACTCATACAATTCAGTATTACCTTCTTCACCATACTTCTTTTCCAACTTTCGGAACTCAACCCTTTGTTTGAACCACGTATCCAAAATATCTGCAATAAGACCTGGTTTCTTTTGTGTATAAAGAACGCCATTAGCCGCAATACCCAATTCATTATCCCTAATCAATTCGGAAAGTTCTTGTCTATTGTATGTAAATTGTTTTGTTTTACCATTAATAACAAATTGCCTATCTTCACCCCTAACCCACGCATCAGGATCCCAATTCTCAACCTTACCAACTTTTGTTTCAGGTGAGATATTAAGTGTCATAATGATTGATGGATATAGAGATGTTAAGTCCAAGTCATAAATCCAATCATACTTTCCAACAATAGGTTCTTTTACATACGCACCAATGAACTTTTCCTCACCCGCTTCGGTTTGTTCTGCAAGTTTATCTTTGTGGTTCTTTGGTTTGTTCGGTGCTACCAATCCTTTCTTTTTGAGATAAGCCAAACACGCTCCTTCCAAATACTTTGATGAAAAAATATAATCTTCATAAGGCGTAAAGCCAGAGTGACAAATAGCTCTACTCAATTCAATGAACTGAAGTTTCGTATCCATTGCCACTACCAGCTCAACGTCAGTAATATTATACTCAATGAATTTCTCTAAATCGTTTTCAAAGAGGTCATCCAAACTTCCTTCATATTCAACCTTACCTCTACCTAATTCTTTTGTAGCAATGTGGTTAAGAGTATATGAACTTTCTAAACCGAAGTTGTATCTTTTATACAATCCAATATAGTCCATAATACTCACACCCGCAATACTATAACGATTACGATATGGTGACCAGTATGTTTTACCAATAGATGAAAGACGATTTGCTTGGGTTTCACCCATAATATTTTTAATACGATTGTAAAGATATGGAACGTCAAAGAAATCAATATTCCATCCTGTCCAGATTGTTGCGTTTACGCTTTCAACGTAGGTAATATATGCATTCAATAGTTCTCTTTCACTTTTGTAGATATGAACATGTACATCTTTACCATCTTTCTGAAATGCTTTACCTTTTACTTTGCCTTTCTTATCTACAACGAATACGTGATATTCTTTTGTAGCATCATCATGCGCCGCAATTGAAGTGATTTCATTATCTGCCTTCTCAATATTTGGAAGACCGGTATGCATCTCAACCTCAATATCAAATGTTAATACAATATGTCCTTTTGATGGAGTATCATCTTCGTATAGGTCAACTAATACTCTGGTTGTTTCAGGTACATCACTCTCAAACAATTCTTCTCCATCTTCTTTATCCCACTTATAAATCTTTTCCAAACGGTCTCCATGCATTGAAACATATTGTCCATTTGGGTCTTTACGATATGCATACTTTTTATATGGGAATGTACGATACCCTATCGTATCATCCCAAAGATGTATTAAGTTCCTCTGCCTCTCTAAAAATATATTCTGATACATTATGGTTTATAAAAAATAAAAATTGGTTCGTACTTATAAAATTGTCCTTCAATCTGCATAGAATTCTTTGCTTTAGATAAATCCATTCCTGTCATCGGACTCATAGTCATTCTGATTTTACCTTTGTGTTCACATCCTAATTGTGTTAGGATATCAATACTATCTTGCTCTAATGGATAAAATTTATCAGGTCCAACTTTGATATCTGCGATATTCCAACAAATGTATCTATCGTTTCGTAGATATTCAAAAATTGTTGTAAGAGTTGGTTTTAAGAAACCATCTCTCCAACTTTCATAATTACCAAACTTCTTAAAAGATTGCGAATCATCATCGGAATATCTTTCTCTATCAAAGTATGGTGGTGAAGTAAATGCGAAATCTAACTTACCTTTATACTTTTGAAATCTCGGGTCATCTGCAATAACTTCAGAACCCGTTGTAAAAAGTTCATATGTATTTGCATGTCCCCAAAATGGATTAGCTGCACCAGGTACTTTATTGTTAAAGAATTCAGCAAGATACTCATAACGAGTCTTACCGATTTCTGCAATATAGTTTTCAGTATTTGGGTCATTACCGATGTAGTGGATATTTCTATCATCTACACTTAATGCTCCCAATATCCTTCCACCCCAACCAGCTGATGGGTCATAAATGTTAATTACATCTTGCTCTTTGATATGTTGAGTAAACCTCTGATACAAATACTTTGCAGTAAGTGGTGGGAAGTTTACAACCGCCTGTGTACCCATACCAATACGAAATGCAGCAGTTGCTTCAGGAAATATTCTCTGCCCTAATGGATAGATTTTAATCTGAATTGGTTGTTTAGGAACATCAACTAAATTATCAATATTCTCACCCCAATCCGCAGTTTTAAGTGAAGATATATTTTCGTATTTCAATATACCAGCTTTGTAAAGGTCTTTAACTTCTTGTGCAGTAATTGGTGGTGATGGAACTTTACTATCTGCCTGAGATAGGCAAAACCCATATCCACTTTTATTATCACCCGCTACCCACTTTTCAATCCACTCTTTACCACTTTGTATATGCGAATTATGAAATTCAGGATTGTCCAGATGTAATGTTTTAGAAAAACGATACATACCATCCTGCCTCGTCAATCTTCTCATTTGTTTGATAAACTCTGGCAAATAGGTATCATCCGCAAATACATCATAGATGGATGGTTTCGGTTTATCATATGCCGAACCACCAATACCTGTCTTATACATTGCAGGGAAGAACTGATTGACGGGTGTAGCGAATTTATTAAAGTTAAAGATGACTTCGTTTCCGTCATCATCTTTTTCTTCAAACTCATTTACTTTGTAAGTTTGTAGTTTAGAGAACTGCTCAATCATTTCTGATTCATCAACACCAATTCTAGGTGGTGCTCCAGTCTCATTCCACTTCCTTACTGCAAGTTCTCTAAAAAATGCCACCCACTTTTCAAAGTCAGCGAATGGCATTTTGAGAACTTCTTCGTATAATAAGTTTACTTCAGGTTCGTATAACCAATCATTCTTTTCGTAGAAATACTTTTTAGAATAATTGAAACTCATTAGGCTGTTAATTGTTGTTCAACTAAATAATAACTAGCAGTAAAATCATCAATTTTAAATTGAATATGTGCCAATCCTTGTGTAGAAACTTTAAGAACAGCCGATGTTGCCTCTTTATTCGCAGTTAAGATTTCTTTCAAATATTTTGCAGAAAAAGAAATTGGTTTAACATCGCCACTAAAGTTTTTATCAACAATAAATGTGATACGATTTGAATTAACGTTAGAATAACCCAATACAAGTTTCAATTCTTTCTTTTGTGAAAGGATAGTAAACGTATCAGATTCGGATAATGCGTTCTTACCTTTGATGAACTTATCAATAAGAGAACCATCAAAATTGATATCAATATCAAAATCAGGAAGTTTTTTCAAATCTGGAACATTTGGAATAACTGCCAAATCAGCCAAATTATATTCCGGTTGTGCATTTCCACTTTTTAGTGTAAGATTAGTTGCCCTTCCTTCAATTTGTTGGATATCTAATTCAATATCCTCATCCAATACAGGAAGATATTTTGAAATTTGAGATGTGGTGTAAATACCTAAATCAGAAAATTTTACACCAAAATTATCTAATTGTATTTCGCCTAATACCGTCTTATCATCGGAAATAAAACGAGTTGATAATTTGTTATCTTCTGCTTTCCATGCAACTGATTCTACTAATCCACCCAAACTATACTTTTGGATAAATCTTGTCAATTTTACTTTGTTCATTTTGTTTATGTTTTAATTTTAATTGTGAATACAAATATACGATAATTTATTGAAATTACCAAATCTATTTTTCCCATATCCAGATGGGTTCTCCAAAGGCGTGGTTTTTAGTTTCTTCGGCTTTTTCCTTCAATTCATCCGAATAATACTCCGATACAGCCATCCCAGCACCCCCACTATTGGGTCTTTTTGTCATTTCCATACCAATACACCCTTTATAAAGTAACCCCCTAGATTGAAGAAAATCGTTCATAGAATTAACTATGTCCACATACCCCTTATCTGGTGCCGAAAATACATCTGCAATATTGATTGCCAATATACCACCTTTCTTTAAGGTTGGTATAATTTTCTCCAAAGTTGTATGAAAGAAGCCTGTGTTCCAATCATCAAACTTTTTATATCTAATCCAACTTTGAGTATCATCAAATGAGTATCTTTCAGTATTGAAATACGGTGGTGATGTAAAGATTGTATCAAAGAAGTTTTCATACTCCGAATAATCTACATCTTCTGCTGCCGCTTGTAACATCTTTGCATCTTTTTCTTCTTCAAAGAATGTTGTATGTTTTTTATAGAACTCTATTTGTTTTTGATAGTTAGGATGATTATTACTATTTGGGTCAATACCTAAATAAAACTTTGTTGTTTCACCGGCAAAAAATCCAGCTAAACGGTCACCCCAACCTGCTGAAAAATCCATTACATTCTTACTTTGAAATTTATCATAGAATGCTTTTGCTATTACCGGCTTAAATTGTGATGCTACATACTTTCTTAATGTTGTTGCCATTTTCAATGTTTCCATATTAACATCCAACAATAATTTATCTAAAGTAAAATATGCTCTTACAATTGTTTTAATACCTTCCACCGTTTGCCACGTTTTCCAACCTGATGGAGTTCTTACCCAATCAACTTTCCAACGATTTTCAATATGGAAAGGATTAGATGCATTGTTACCTACATTTGTTCTTCTAAAATAATATTCAGAACCATCGTAGGTTAGTGGATACTTTGATACCCTCTCATTACGTGGAAACCATTTACCTTCAACCAAAATATCAGGCCACCAAGTACCTTTTAATTTTTTATACGCATCCAAAGTTTCTTCTTCGGTTATATTTGGAATTGGCGGTGGATATGTGTGAAGGCACTCTGAAAGTTCATTTATGATTTCTTCTTTTGTATAAGTTTGGAGAATAGTTTGCCACTCGTCTTTTTCAATACGAATATACGGCTCCATGCCATAAAACTTTTTGAAGTATTCTTTTATCATAGTTTTTTCCAAATCCAAATAGGTTCACAAAATGTTTTATCACCCGCCTCTGCTGCTTTTGCCAATGCTTCATCGGTGTATCTATCTTCATCACCTTCAATAATAGCACCTGCCCCTGCACTACCCGGTCTTTTGGCCATTTCCATACCCAAACAACCTTCGTATTCTGCACCTAATGTTTGAATAAAATCATTCATTGGATTACATATCTCTTTATAACCTTTACCATCTCCTTTGGAACTTGCATACACATCCGCAATATTAACTGCGAGAATACCACCTTTCTTTAAAGTGGGCCATACATTTGCAATTGTTTTGTGAAGGAACTGCTTATTCCACGCATCAATATTTTTATATCTCACCCAACTCTGTGTATCATCGTATGAATATCTTTCAACATTAAAATACGGCGGTGAACTGAATACAATATCAAAGTGATTTTCATATTCACTCAAATCGGCATCTTCTGCAGGTGAAATAATAAAATCTGCTTTCTTTTCGGTTTCAAAAAATGAATTATTTTTGGAATAAAATTCAGCTTGTTTATGGTATATTGGATGATTTTCTACCCTAGGGTCTATACCTACATAATGTTCACCATTTTCTGATGCAAAGAAACCACATAAACGGTCACCCCACCCAGCTGATATATCTAATACATTTTTAGCACCATAAAAATCATATAGAACTTTTGCAGCATTTGGTTTGAATTGAGAGCAAATATATTTTCTCAAACTCAAACATACTCTTAATTCGTTTCTTCCAACTTCATCAAATTTAAGAGTATATAATCCACCCATAAGTGTTGTCATAAATTCTTTACTTGCCCAAGTTCTTTTTGGTCCAGGTGAAACGGTGCCATCAACACTCCAACGATTTGATTGTTGAAAATGATTTGATGCATCATTACCGGTGTTTAGTCTACGAATGTATTGTGGTTTACCTTGAAAATCTAATGAATATCTAAAATCAGATGCTTTTCTCGGAAACCATTCACCTTCGGTAAACAATTCATTCCAACGAATGCCTTTAAGTGCAAGGTATTCTTTTCTAGCCTCATCTTCACTTATTTCCGCATAAGGAAGTTCGTACGTCATAGCTACATCTGCCAATGATTCTTTTACATCATTAATATCAAATGTTGTTTTGATATGTTTCCATTCTTCAGCATTAATGTGAAGATACGGCTCCATACCTTTAAATTTATCAAAATAATTTAAATACATATGTTTTCAATATTTTTGTTTGCAACCAATCGTAATCGGAATACAATACCATTTATAATACCATCTTTTTTACTAGTCCAATTAATATCCGAGTCTTTTACAAAACCATATCTTTCATAAAACAATACTGCTCTATAATTAAATGCCCTAACAGTTAAGAATAAGTTCTCTGCATGTTGTGATTTACAATACTCAACAAACTCATCCAATACTTCTCTACTAGCATTTGTTTTAGAATGATTTGTTGCAATCTGATGAAGGATAAAATCTCCCTTCTTTTTATATGTGGTAGCGTTTTTACTCATTCTACCATGAGATTTATATTTTCCAAAAGTGATTACAACACCATCTTGCAATATCATACCACCTTTTTCAATATATTTTTCCAATTTAAATCCCTGCTTATGGAGATGTGGAAATATTTCAGGATACAAATCAATAATAGCAGATGCTTGATTTACAGCTTCTATCATTTCAGGTGTACCCTTCTCAGCTTTTACAAAATTAAGCATATTGAAAGAATTTATTTTGATTTATTTGGTCTTTATACAAATATACCGATTTTAATTGAGATTTCAAAATATCTTTTTTCGCTTCCATCATATCACCCGTCCTACATCCTTTAGCGAAGTAAACTTTAGGTCTATATAATAACTCATCCGAAATCTCACCCTTAAATGCTGCTCTCAATAGTGGTTTCATATGCCCACCTTCTTTCTGATACAATGGTGGAATGTTTAGGGTATATTCTACAAACGGTCTCCAACTATAAGGAGTTCTTACTTCAACCGTTCCACCCCACATAATAGATTGATTAGTTGTTAAGAAGTTTGTTTTATGTACATCTTCTACTAACTTTCGTCTTGCCTTATCATAATCTTCCGGTCTCCAATGAAACGCCTGAATATGTCCATAACTTCCCCAAATCTCATCCGAAAGGTCACCACTAAACACAACTTTGAAACCTAATTCATTTATCTTTTTTGAAAGTGCTATTTGTGCAATTGCTGAACCTACATTTTGCCATCTACTCTGCTCAATCACATAAAGTGTTTCTTCAATTGCATCTTCTACATCTTTTTCAGTTAATATAATTTCATGCAATTTAACACCAAACTCTTTAGCTGCAATTCTGGCATATTTTATATCATCGTTCTTTGTATCACCGTCACCCATTGAAACTACAAATGCCTCAATATCAGGTTTAATACGTGAAAGGATATAAGTTGTAATTACCGAATCAATACCACCGCTAAGAATTGTGCAAATAGGAACATCTGAAACCATTTTAGCTCTTACGGCTTCTTCCAACATTGTTCTTATCTTACTAACAATAACATCTCTATCATCGTTAATAATTTCGTTTGGAAGTGTGTAATAAGTTTGTGTTGAATGTTCTAATGTTTTATAATTGTATTCTAAATAAGTACCTGGATAAATTGCCTTAACTTGTTTTTCATATAAATCAGTAAGTGGAAGACCTTTCTTTTCTGAGCAGAATACTAATTTACCATCATTATCAATTCCATACCAAAGTGGAAGTTCACCTACATAATCTCTAACTACAAATACTTTATTAAGCTTTGTATCAACTATTGCAAATGAAAACATACCATCCAATTCCTTAAACACATCTACACCAAATTGTTCATACCCATTGAGTATTATTTCGGTATCAGATTTTGTTCGGAAAGGTATAGTAATTCTTTCTCTTAAATCTTTTGTGTATTGACTATCCCACAACTCACCATTATACACAATGCAAATAGTTTTATCACCATTCCACATTGGTTGGTTTGCGGTATCAGAAAGGTCCTGAATTGAAAGACGGTTGTGTCCTACAAAGAAATTACCAATCTTTTCAACTTTAGAAGCATCTCTACCTCTATGAATTATTTTTTGTAACTGGGTATTAGTTTGCCCTTTAGATGTAAACCAATTACCACCTATTATTCCACACATATAACAAATATACGAAACTTATTGAACTTTACCAAATTTATTTTATTGCCTCATTAATAGCATTTGTGTAGGCAAGTTTAGAAGATAAACCTTGAAATCTTTCTATAATTACACCATCTTTTTCAACCACAACCAATGGAATTGATGTTACATTGTATTGCTGTGCTTCTTCTGGAGAATTATCAACATCATATTCAATAAATGTTGCTTTACCTGTATATTCGGTTTTTAATTGTTCTAATACTGGCTTTAGTGCTCTGCATGGTCCACACCATACTGCTCCAAATTTTTTAATCGTTACCATCTTTTAAATGTTTATATTGTTGTTCTATATTTGTATTATCGCTTTGATGTTTAGGTTCGTAAGGACAGTGTCTACATCCACTACCACAACAATATCCTCTTTCTATATGGTATTGTGGAGTAAACACTATCTTACTACCCTCAAAGTAATACAGCTCCTCTCTTTGTTTATTTAACTTCACAAGCTCCCCCTGCACATGCCAACTCACCACTTAAGTCAGTTGTATCTTCTAACTCTATAACTTTACTTAAATCAACATCATGCAATGTCTTCATAAGTTCTTCATACTTCTCTTTTGTACAATCTTCAAATGGTGCTTGAATATAAGTTCCACCATCGTAAGGTAATACTGATAATCCGTTATAGAAATCTTTATTCTCCCACATCCACTCACCAACTGCTTTCCACTCATGCTCTCTAATAGAAATCGTAGCGGATACGTTGTGTGTATTGTTACCACTTCTATGACCAGGCTTAACCCACTCACCATGTACTTTCTTTACTCTCTCCAACAATTGTAGTGGAGATTCAGTACGGAAGATTGCGTTATCTGGTGCTTTTTGTGGAATACCAATTACTGCGGTATCATGTGGTCTGAAATATTCATCTTCAACCAATTCAGGATGATGAAGAACTAAATGTGAATAGATACTTTCGTTCTTACCAACTCTTACTCTACGAATATAGTAATCATTGTGCCAAGCGTGAATACCAGATGATGTACCTAAAGTTAATGATGTAGTTCCTGCAGGTTTTACAGTTGTACATCTAGCCGAAGCGTTGATTCCAATTAGGTCTGCAACTCTTTTGTTTTCTTCTTTTACAACTTTAGCTGCTGCTTTCATATCGTGCTTTAAAATAGCACCACTACCAATACCCGTCATAGATACACCAATTAGTGCATCCTTTTCAGTTGTTCTTTGCCAAATTGGTCTTAAATAATGAAAATCAGTATAACCCGCTTGCAAAGTTCCAATGAATGCCGCTGCTTTAACTCTTGCTTCCAAATCTTCCTGGTCTGCAATATCACTCACATTTACTTCACATAAGTTACAGAACTGATAAGGTCTTAAAGCGATTTCACAACAAGGGTTAGTTCCCCAATCTTTATCGTTACTCAAATAGATACCAGGTTCACCTGCTCCACTTGCTTCAATACGCTTCCACAAATCCATAAAGTATTCCTTTGTGATTTTGTGTCTCATCAATACTGCTGAGTTGTTTGCTCTACCTCTTTGTGGATTTGTTTCCCACCATGCACCACTCTTACAACTAATCATCTTCTCATCGGTTGCTGAGAATAATGAAATAAGTGCTGCTCTACGAATACCACCTGCTAATACTGCATCAGCGATGTGGCAAATAATATCGTGTACTTCAATTGGTTCTAATTTATCACCGTCTTTGTGTGCATCTAATATACCTTCTACCTTAATCAAACACTCTTTAAGTGGTTGAGGACCTGGTGCTTTACCACCTGATGTAATTAATCTTGCACCCTTTGGTCTGATATCTCTAAAATCAAATACAGGCTTACTTCCACCAAAGAAGTATGCTTTCATTAATACTAATACTGCATCCGCCCATCCTTCAATAGAATCACCAATAAGAAATCTTCTTGTTTTATCTGCATTTGGTTTTCTAATTTCAGGTAGTTGGTCAACGTGATGCTTTTGTACAGAGTAACCTACACCCGTTCCACCCAATAAAAGAAACATAATTTCTGAAAACACTCTCCAATCATCTGCTGGTGCGAATGCGCAGTTGTAAATTCTATTTGGTGAAATTTCAATTGGTTTACCAGCAAACTGCATTGAACGCATTGATGGTA
>Ga0315902_10004044_pt1 | contig 21500 bp, 12 predicted proteins | sample LakEriMetagenome_9_FD_203523 | JGI IMG/M metagenome (GOLD analysis project Ga0315902, IMG submission 203523) | Freshwater fungal communities from buoy surface, Lake Erie, Ohio, United States - Buoy 12 MA117 | ecosystem: Environmental > Aquatic > Freshwater > Lake > Lake biofilm | place: USA... | reverse complement strand
TTCGCGAGTTGCCGCTGCATACCTCGGCGGCGGGCGAAGGCCGCGTTTTGTGGAGCGGCGAGGGTGCGGAGGCAACGGTGCCGCGCTTCGATGGCAAACGCGACCGGCTGTTCGCGAAGTTTGAACGTCGCTTGGATGGCAAGGCACTCGGCGCGCCGCAGCATGTCACGGATTTCTCCGCGCTCCCGCAGCGGACGAACTCCCTCGGCTCGCTCGCGAACAAGAAAGGAATCGCCTGCCTGCTCGACGTGGAAGATGGCAAGGCGCTCGGCTTCGGGCAGTCGAACCAGAACATCAACATCGGCCGGCTGATCGATTGGCAGAGCGCGGAACCCAAGCTCAGCTTCGAGTTTGAGGGGAGAAAGATTGGGCTTCGTCCGTCTGCGGTCGCGGCGCTTGATCGCGACTTGCAGGCGCTCCACGCGGCCAAGATGCGGGTGACCGGCATCCTCGGGAATACCGTGCAGAAGACCATGTCACGGACATCGCCGCTCGTGCATCCCCTCACCGATCCGGCGACGGTTCCGGAGGGACCGGCGGCGTTCAACACGGCGACGGAGGAAGGCATTTTCTTCTACCGTGCGATCCTCCATTGGCTGGTGGATCGCTACACGCGCGAGGACGCGCCGTTTGGCCAGCTCGCTGGGCTGGTGATCGGTAACGAAGTGCAGAACCACTGGGGCTGGTATCACCTCGGCGCGGTCGAGCCGGAGGTGTTGTTGCGCGAATACAGCGTCGCGCTGCGCATCGCCGATCTGGCCACGCGCAGCGTTCATGCGGACTTCCCGATCTTTATCTCGCTCGACCATCACTGGACGCTTACCGCGACGACAGATCGGACGCACGACTTCACCGGCCTGGAGGTGCTGGAAGGTGTCCACGAGCGTGCGAGACGTGAAGGCGATTTCCCATGGAACCTCGCGCATCATCCGTATCCAGAGAACCTCAGACAGCCAAGTTTTTGGAATGACCGTTCCGCGCCCTTGCGCTTCGACGCGCCGCGAATCACGTTTCACAATCTCGAAGTGATGCCCGCCTTCCTGCGCCAGCCGCGCTTCCTTTTCGAGGGCAAGCCACGCCGGATCGTGCTGACCGAACAAGGCTTTGACTGCCCGCCCGGTCCCGATGGTGAACTCGTGCAAGCCGCCGCCTTCGCGCTCGCGTGGAAGAAGGTGCAGGCGCTGCCGGGCATCGAGTCCTTCCTGTATCATCGCCATGTCGATCATCCGCACGAGAATCGTCTGCTCTTCGGCATCCGCGAGCACGATGGCAGTGCGAACGTCAACGGCGTTGGCCGCGCGCGGAAGCTATGGGACGTCGTGCAAAAGGCCGGCACGCCGGAGGAAGAGGCCGCGTTCGCCTTTGCGCTGCCCATCGTCGGGCGTAAGGACTGGAGTGATGTCGTGGCGACAAAGTTCGATCCACCGCGTGCTGTGAAGCGCGAGACGGGGCACGTGGTCTTCGACTTCGTCGCACAGCGAACAAAGGCGCAGCAGGAGAATGTGCAGTCAGTCCAGCTGCGGCGCATCGGCCCGCCGGACGAAGTGCCGGAGGATGCGCTGCAGCAGCATCCGAAGCCGAAAGGCCGCGCCCTGCTGACCTACCGCGTCGCCATTCCCGCTACGGATGCGAAGCGCTGCCTGCTCACCTTTGACGCGCTGCTGAACAACGCGAAGAGCAACGGTGCCGCCTTCGCCATCGACATTGACGGACGCGAAGTCTTCGTGCGCCAGCTCAAGGGCGCAGCGCGCGTGCCAGCAGAGATCGATCTCGCCGACTTCCGTGGTCGCGAAGTCAGCATCGCCTTCATCGTCGATCCCCTCACCGACCCCGCAGGCGACTGGGCAACGTGGGTCACCCCGCGCATCGTGCTACGCTAAGATCGACGCCGCACGTTCAGCCCCATTCCATTTGATTCAACCATGAAATCCTTCCTTCGACACCTCTTCGCCCTGCTGCTTGCGACCCTCGCCGCATCAGCATGATCTTGTTGTCAAAACACAGCCCAAATATCCCGGACCGGCTGCCGTGGCGATTGCAAGAACTCCGGGAAGCGATGGGTTTGAGCAACGTCCACCCTGGCCCCTGAGAGGGGCATCAGCCTGGAATCCATTGGCAGATCAAAGGCGGCTTCATTTGTCTGAAAATGGGAAATTTTACGGAACCACCAAGTATGGCGGGGAGAACCGGTGATTCTCAGAGCAACTTGCGGCATGCAGATTTTTTGACAATCGCACGCATAAATACCGCTTCTCGTGCGACCTTCATGAAACGCAATGCCATCCGATCTCCAGCACCTCCAGCGCTATGCCACGACCGGCGATGCTCACGCGTTTCGTGAGCTGGTGCAGGCGCATGGAGCCATGGTGCATGCCACGGCGCTGCGGGTGACTCGCGATGCGGCGGCAGCACAGGATGTGGCGCAGGAGACGTTTCTGGAGCTGGCGCGAAAGGCAGGCGGCATCACGCAATCCGTCGCCGCGTGGCTGCATCGCGTGTCGTGGAACCGCGCTTGCGATGTCGTGCGTCGCGAAACCACTCGAAAGCGTGTCGAAGACGCCATGGCGGAGACGTGGCACACGGATCGCGAGGCGACGTGGCCGGACATCGAGCCGCATGTCGATGAAGCGCTCAACGAGTTGCCGCCGGAGCTGCGTGAGGTGCTCGTGCTCTACTTTTTGGAAGGTCGCACTCAGGCGGAGGTCGCGCGACATCTCGGCAAGAACCAAGCCACGGTCTCCCGGGCCATCGAGCGCGCCATCACCGCCATGCGCGAGGCGCTGCGCTCTCGTGGCGTGATTGCAGGAGCGGGCCTCGCGGCCTTGTTTGCCGCCCAAACCGCTCAGGCCATGCCCGTCGCTGTACAGGTCTTCTTGGGAAAACTGTCGCTCACCGGCATCGGCACCTCAGCGGCGATCACGCCTGCCTCATCCATCTTCACCACCACGCTTATCACCATGACCGCCACTACCAAGACCCTACTCGCGATCGCAGCTACCACTGCCCTTGTCGCAGTGCCGCTCATCTATCAGCAGCAGCACAAGCCCGCACCAGTGATCGCAGCGAAGCCTGCACCGCGAGATTCGCCGGTGAAGACAGCGCGCCTGGCCGACTCGTCCACTCCTTCCATCAGCCAAAATACGAAACCCGAACTTAGCCAAACAGCACGCATCAAAGCGGAAGCTTTCATCCGCAACCATCGCGGCCTGAGCCCGGACGCCTTACTGCAAAGCCCCGAGATTGCGATCTTTAATGAAAACTGGCAGAGGTTGATGAATAGTTTTTCGCCACGCGACAACCAGCGCATGCAAGATGCCCAGGATACTTTCGTCGCCATCAACGGAAAAAAATCTGGGTTAAACTTGACCTTGCGCAATGTGGACGACCCTGCGTCCAGGGAGATGATCGAGGCTGCCTTTTCAGACGATCCCGCTTACGTCGCGGACTGGTTGTTGCGCAAACTTGACGCCGCAACCTTCGAAACGGCGATCAGTCCCGGCGTCAGCGAAACCAGTGAAGGGGTGAAAATCATCCGTGGTGGTCTGAAGAAATCAGGCCCTGTCACGCCGAAGTGAAGCCGCGACACCGGCCAGCCTTTTCTTTTCGTGCTCATGGCCGTGTGACCGTGAAGCATGAGGCGATGCTTTGAGAGAAGCCAAAAAGTTGATTTACGCCCACGCGAATAATTTCTGCATAAACCCAAAGCGGGCGGTGGCATAATAAGTGGGCGGTGGTTTGAGCCGCTCCATCACCCTCATGGAACCTGATCTTGACCTCCTCTCCCGCTACCATCGCCACGGCGATGCCGAGGCGTTTCAGGTGCTGGTTGCAGGTCATGCGGGCATGGTTCATGCCACTGCCTGCCGTGTCACACGAGATGCGGCGCTGGCTGAGGATGTGGCGCAGGAGACTTTCCTTGCCCTCGCACGCAGCAGTGGAGCGGCGATTCAATCCGTGGGAGCCTGGCTGCATCATGTCGCTTGGCAGAAGGCCCAGAACGTCGTGCGAGGTGAGGCGCGTCGCCAGAACTATGAGTCTGCCGCAGCAGCACAGTTCGCCGCGGCCCAAAATGAGCGCACCTGGGCCGAGCTGGAGCCGTTGCTTGATGAAGCCCTGGACGCTTTGCCAGAGGCCACTCGTGCACTCTTGATCGAGCGCTTCCTGGAAGGCCGGAGCCAGAATGAACTGGCGGCCCGCACGGGCGTGAGTCAGTCCACCGTCTCGCGCCAGCTCGATGAGGCAATTCACCAGTTGCGCCTCCGTTTGAGAACGAAGGGCGTCATCGGCGCGGCATCGCTCGCTCTGCTGCTGAGCACGCACTCCGCGCAGGGCGCTCCAGCTGTCGTCACCGCATCCTTGGGCAAGCTGGCACTTAGCGGTGTGGGGGCCAAGGCAACGAACGCTGTCAGCACTACTGTCTCTACCATCCTTATCACCATGACCTCCATCAAGAAATCCACCATCCTCATCTGCCTGCTGCTCTGCCTCGTCTCCCTATGGTTCACTTGGACCGCCTTTCAGCCAAAAGCATCGCCAGTCGTCAAAACAGCCGATTCAGCTCCAAAACCAAAGGTTTTGTCCTCGTCCGCGCCCAAGCCCGAGAAGCCCCCAGCCGCCCGCAAGCCACTGACCATCACCTCTAAAGGCAAAGTGCGGCTCAAACCGGGGGAATCCGCCGTGCTTGGTTATTGGGAGATCGCCCCTGGCATGAACGGCATGGCCATCGTGACGCCGGAGACGACGCCTGAAGGTCACGTGAAGATGGCGGCCAAACTGCTGCAAATGTCCGATGCTGCCGTAGCGGATGCGGACGCCCACGATATGTTTCCCGACATCTTCGATTTCGAAAACTACAGCGCCATCGGCCCACAGCGGCTCGGTGAGCTGCAAAGCAAACTCCAGAGCACTCGTGGTGTCGACATGCTCTCCATCCCCACTGTGACAAGCCTGCTTGGACAGCCAGCAAGCATTTCCATCGGCAATTCCGGTGGACCCCTGCTCTCACTGGATTTGAAAGCAGACCCCGTTGCCAGTGATGGTGGCTACGACCTCAGCATGGGACTTCAGCGGCAGGAATGACCTCTCTTCCAAGTCCAATGGCAAACCGCCCATGCCCTCTGCGCTGGACAACCACGACGCCCACGACTACGCCGAGCGCATCCGCGAGCGGCTGCCGAGGCGTTTGCAGGAGCTGCGGGAACGGTTTGGGTTGAGCAAGTATGGGTTGGCTCGTGAGAGTGGACTGAATCGGGAATACATCGGCAAGCTGGCAGTGATGAGGCGGCTCTCGCGATCCTTCACAAAGAAGAACACGTTGGGCTGCTGATCAAACATAAGCCGGAATGCCTTCGGATCGGTCATGCTGGCGAAAAAGCCTCTCTGGATGGACTCGGGTGGCATGGCAGGATGATGACAACTTTTGGCAGACCTAGGCCATGTATTCTCGGATCGAAGGGCGTTTTACTTTCACCATGAAATCCCGGCGCTTCTTCTACCTCCTCACTCTGCTGCTCGCGCCGCTGGCCACACTGCACGCGGCCAGTCCTGTGCCATCCAAACCGAACATTCTCGTCATCCTCACCGATGACCTCGGCTACGACGACGTCGGGTGCTACTGGACGCCGGACAACCGCCCGGGCTTCGAGAAGATCCGGACACCGAACCTCGACCGGCTTGCCGCCGAGGGCGCACGGTTCACCGATTTCTATTCTCCCGCCCCCGTTTGCACCCCGTCCCGCGCAGCACTCATGACCGGCTGTTACCCGGTGCGGGTAGGCATGTCCAGCTTCGGACGCAATGGTGGCGTCGTGCTCAGCGAAGCGCACCTGGAGGGGCTGAACCCCGACGAGATCACCCTGGCTGAGATCTTGAAGGAACGCGGCTACGCCACCGCCTGCGTCGGCAAGTGGCACCTTGGGCACCTGGCCCCATTCTCCCCGCGCCAGCATGGCTTCGACGCGTTTTACGGGATGATGTTTCCCAACGACATGAAACCCTTTGTCCTCCACCGCGACGAGACGGTCATCGAGCCGCACCCCGACCAGAAGACGCTCACCGAGCAGTTCACGGAAGAGGCGGTGAAGTTCGTGCGGGCGAAACGCGACCAACCGTTCTTCCTTTATCTCGCCTACAGCGCACCGCACATCCCGTTGCACGTCTCCGACGGCTTCCGGGGCAAATCGGCGCGGGGCTTGTATGGGGACGTCGTCGAATGCATGGACTGGGGCGTGGGCGAGGTCCTGAAGGCCTTGGACGAAACCGGGCTCGCAGACCGGACACTCGTGATCTTCACCTCGGACAATGGGCCGGACACGCGCGGACCCTACGACAAGCGCGGCCAGGCCTTCCCCCTGCGGGCGGCCAAGGCGACCACGCGGGAGGGAGGCGTGCGTGTTCCCTGCCTGATGCGTTGGCCGGGCCGGATCCCCGCCGGCCTCGTCTGCCGCGAGATCGCCTCCGCGATGGACGTCCTGCCCACCGTGGCCGGTATCGCCGGAGCGCAGCCTCCGCAGGACCGGATCATCGATGGAAAGGACATTCTCCCGCTGATGACCAAGCCCGGTGCGCCGAGTCCTCACGACGCGTTCTTCTACTACAACGGGGAGAAACTAGAGGCGGTCCGCAGCGCGAACTGGAAGCTCGTCTTCCCGCGCACTGCCATGGACGACACCCCGTATGAGCGGAAGCAGGGAGCCGCGAAGGAGGCACTTCTGCCCGAGGCGCTCTACGATCTCGCGGCGGACGTGGGCGAGACGAAAGACTTGATCGGACAACACCCTGAAGTCGCGCAACGTCTGCGTGCTCTAGCGCAGCGGATGCGCGAGGACATGGGTGACTCCACCACCAACCAGAAGGGCAAAAACCGCCGCCCCGTGGGCCGCGTACCTGCTTCGGGCCAGTGATGCCGCGCTCACGACAACTTAACCAAGAACAAACTGATGAGACGAATACGCCACTTACTTACCGCAGTCATCGCTGCCCTGACACTCGCAGGAGTTTCCGCGGCGGCCGAGCAACGTCCCAACGTCATCTTCATCGTCGTTGACGACCTTGGCTACGGCGAACTCGGTTGCTACGGCGGCAAAGAGATCCCGACACCGCAGATCGATGCACTCGCGGCGAGTGGGGCGCGATTCACGAGCGGGTATGTCACCGCGCCGTTTTGCGCGGCCTCGCGTGCGGCGCTGATGACCGGTCGCTACCAGACGCGCTTCGGTTTTGAGTTCAATCCCATCGGCGCGAAGAACGCTGCGCCGGGCATTGGCTTGCCAGTCGCGGAGAAGACCGTGGCAGATCGACTGCGTGACTCGGGCTATGCGACGGGATTGGTGGGCAAGTGGCATCTCGGAGGCACGGCGGAGTTTCATCCGCAGCGTCGTGGCTTTGATGAGTTCTTCGGCTTTTTGCACGAGGGGCATTACTATGTCCAGCCGCCGTGGCAGGGCGTGACAACCTGGCTGCGACGCAAGACCCTGCCGGATGGCGGACAGGGCCGGTGGACCTCACCCGACGGCCGCATCGTATGGAGCACGCATCTCGGCTCGAACGAACCCGAATACGACACCGACAACCCGTTGCTGCGCAGCAGTCAGCCCTTGGATGAACAGGCGAACCTGACGGATGCCTTCACGCGTGAAGCCTGCGATTTCATCGACCGGCATTCCGCACAGCCGTTCTTCCTTTATCTCGCCTACAACGCCGTCCACAGCCCCATGCAAGCTGCGGACGATTACCTGAAGAAGTTCGCGCACATCGAAGACATCCAGCGCCGCATCTTCGCCGCCATGCTCGCGAATCTCGATGACAGCGTGGGGAAGGTGCTCGGTCAACTCCGTGACAGCGGCATCGAAGAGAACACGCTCGTTGTTTTCTTCAGCGACAACGGCGGCCCCACCCAAGAACTCACCTCCAGCAATGCTCCGTTGCGCGGAGGCAAAGGCGAACTCTGGGATGGCGGCATTCGCGTGCCCTTCATTGCGGCGTGGAAGAATCACATCAACGCAGGTCAGGTGGTGGAGGCACCAGTGGCGTCCATCGACGCCACCGCGACCGCGTTGACAGTGGCTGGGGCATTAGCTCCAGCGCCTTCGACCAAAGCCGAAGCCAAGTTGGACGGCATCAACCTCATGCCCTTGCTCACGGGCAAGACCACGCAACTGCCCGAACGTCCGCTGTTCTGGCGCATTGGCAAAAAGAACGCCCTGCGTCTCGGCTACTGGAAACTCACTCGCGATGGCAAGGAGTGGCAACTCTACGATCTCACGCAGGACATCAGCGAGACCCAAAATCTCGCCACCCAAGAACCCGCCCGCCTGCAGCAAATGTCATCGCTCTGGGAAAAGTGGAACGCCGAACAAATGGAAAAGCTGTGGAGATAAGGCCCCGCTATCCCATGAAGCTCACACTCAAACTTCTCACCGTTCAGCTCCTCACGCCGCTGGCATCCTCGATTGCTGAATGCGACACAACTATCGCCGAGTGATCTCGAATTCACATGCGTTTATCTTTCTGTTAATACCCCCAACCTCAATGATCCGTCACTTCTTCTCTCTCCTCGTCCTCGCCTCCATCGCGGGCGCTGCTGAACGCAAACTCGAAATCAACGATGGTGACCGTGTGTTGCTGATCGGCGATGTGCTCGTCGAGCGCGAGAATAACTTCGGCTACCTCGAAGCCAAGTTGCGGCGTGAGTTTGCAGGCAAGAGCTTTGCGGTGCGCAATCTGGCTTATAGCGGTGACAGTCCACTGGGAGCTTCGCGGGCGAGTTTTGATCCTGTGGATAAAGGCGTGGAGGCGCTGAAGGAGCAACTCGCCGTGGTGAAGCCGACGGTGGCGATCCTGGGTTATGGCATGGCGGCGAGTCTGGACGACCTGACCTATCGAAAGAATGATCCGGTCCTCAATCCCGACCCGGTGCGCTATGGCGTGGATCACAGCCCGACGAAGTTCCGCACAGAGCTGCTGGCACTGATGGATTTGATCACGGCGGCGAGCCCTGAGGGCAAGGTGCGCTTCGTGTTCGTGGGACCGATCAAGCATGAGGACCTGCGTGCGACACGGCCCGGCTTGCCGGATCCGGCGGAGCACAATGCGTTGCTCGTGGAGTATGAAAAGGTGATGGAACAGCTGGCTGCGGAGAAGCAGTCACCCTTTGTGCGGGGTGAGTGGCTGAAGGCGGCTGGCATTGATCTGGCACAGGGAACAGACAACGGCATTCATTTGAATCCGCGTGGCCTTCAGGCACTGAGCGAAAGTTTCGCAGCCCAGCTCGGCTGGAAAACGGATGCGGCCAAGTGGGATGCTGAGACCGCCGAACAGCGCTCATTGAGGGAGGCGATCCTGCGCAAGAATTCGTTGTTCTTCCATCGCAGTCGTCCGGCGAACTACACCTACATCTTCGGCTTCCGCAAACAGGAGCAGGGGCGCAATGCGGTGGAGATTCCGAAGTTTGATCCTCTCATCGAAAAAGCCGAGGCGAATGTGATCGGTATCGCTGCGGGTAAGCCGAGTACGCTGCCGCCCGAGCTGCCGAGCGAGACAAAGCTGCCTGTGCTGGCTTCTTTGCCAAAGCCTGAGTTCACGCTCGACGATGGCCTCGCGATGACGCTCTTCGCCGAAAATCCACTGCTTGAAAAGCCGGTCGGCATGAACTGGGATACCACCGGTCGCTTGTGGGTCGCTACGTCGAACACTTACCCGCAGGTGAACCCGGATGACCTCGGGGCGCAGATGGAAGGCAACAGTGCCAAATTTGGCCCATCAACCGGCAATGACCGCATCATCGTGATGGAAGACACGAACCGCGATGGCGTGGCGGATGTCTCGCGCATCGTCGCGGACAAGCTGCTCATCCCTGCGGGTGTCGCGCCGGACAACAATGGTGGCTGCTTTGTCGGAGCCAGCACGGAGCTCGTGCATCTAAGCCAACCCGGTGCGGATGGCTTGCTCAGCGAGCGCCGCATCGTGTTAAGCGGCTTCGGCACTGAGGACACCCATCACATCATCCACGGCCTGCATTGGGGCATTGATGGCCGACTTTATTTTCAGCAGACGATCTACATCCACTCGCACATCGAAACCCCGTGGGGCCTGGTGCGGGCCAACAGCGGCGTGGCCTTTGCTTACGATCCAAACACCGAGCGACTCGAAGTCCACTCCAAGGGCCTCGTGAACTGCTGGGGCCAGCAGGAAGATCTCAATGGCCAAACCTTTCTCACTTCCGGTGCAGATGGCAATGGCGTGAGTTGGAGCTTCCCCGGCGCGGTACTGCCACCGAGCGAAGGTGCCCGCCGTTTCATCAGCAGCATCAGCCCAGGCTCCTATCCGAAGTTCTGCGGACTCGAAATCATCAACAGCCCGCTCTTTGGCCCGGAATGGCAGGGCAGCGCGATCACAAATGACTTCCGCGCTCACCGCATCGTGCGGTTTAACTTCACTGATTTCACGGCAGATAAAGCAGCCGCTAAATCTGGCTACATCACGCAATCGCAGGCCGATGTCGCGCGCACGAGTGATGCAGCCTTCCGCCCCATCGCCCTCGCCATGGGGCCCGATGGCGGCTTGTATGTCGCGGATTGGACCAATCCGATCATCAATCACGGCGAAGTTGATTTCCGCGATCCACGTCGTGACAAACAGCATGGCCGCATCTGGCGCATCGCACCGCAGCGCAGCAAGCCGATCGCCTGGGAGCCAGTCGCGGGTCTGCCGGTGGATGCGTTGCTCAATAAACTGCTCTCGCCAAACCGCTGGGATTTTGAGCAGGCTCGCCGTGAACTCGCGAAGGCATCACTCGCTGACTTGCAAAAGGCGCTCGCCGTTTGGGTCAAAGATGAAGTCACTCGTCGACACGCCGCCTGGTTGCTCAGTGGTCGCACGGACGATGTCTCACATCTCCTCGCCATGTTGAAGTCGGGTCAGGATGATACGAGTGTGCAGGTCGCCCTGCGTGAGATTGGCAAGGCCTACGGCATTCGTGGCATCACTGACATCAGCGCTATCGCTCCGTGGGTGGAAGCGGGCCGCAATCCGCGCACTCGCCTCGAGGCCTTTCGTGCGCTGGGTCGCATCAGCACCTTTGAGAGCGCGGATCTCGTGCTCAAAAACATGCCCACCGATGCCAGCGACAGCTTCCTCGACTTCGCTGCATGGACCACCGTGAACGAACTCGCGCGCCCCTGGCTTGCCAAGCTCGCCGATCATCCCGAGAAGATCGAAGGGCGCGAGAAGCAACTCACCGCGCTCGACGCCATCGCCGATCCTGTCATCGCTGCGCCTTACATGCAGCGCCTCTTTGCCGGACGCAGCATCGACGCCGCAGGCAGCGGACCATGGATCGAACTCATCGGCAAATCCGGTGGCCAAGCTGAGGTGAACACGCTTTACACCGCCTTCATCGAGGAAGGCAAGCTCCAGCCAGCCGCCCGCCTTCGCGCTGCGCGTGCCCTTGCCGAGGCAGCGAAACAACGCCGCCTGCGTCCTCAAGGCGACCTCAGTGTCATCGCTCCGCTGTTGAAATCGACAGTGCGTGATATGCAATTCGCCGCCATCCGCCTCGCGGGTGAGTGGCAGCAGGGAAAAGTCATCACCACACTCGCTGAGTTCGCTGCCTCTGAAAAAGACGGTGCCTTGCGGGGTGAAGCCCTGGCGGCGCTACGCCTCATCGGCGGCGGCGAAACGGTGAAGGCGCTCAAGAAGCTTGTGGCTGAAAATCAGCCAGCAGAGGTGCGTCGTGGGGCACTCATCCCACTGGCCATGCACGGACGTGCCGATGCGCTCGCTGCATTGCCATCCGTGTTGAAGCAAACGACGGATCAAAACGCCGCGCAGGCCCTCTGGCGTCAGCTTTTCCAACACGCGCCCTTTGCCAATCAGTTCGCCAGCGCCGTGCCAAAAGACCTATCGACCTCCGCGTATGCGGATGCCCTGCAGATCGCCAAAGGCATGGGCCGTGGCGGCAATGCGCTCGTCACAGCCTTGCAGCCCCTCGTCGGTGCGCAGGCTGCACCGCGTGATTATCCCGCTGAAATCGCCGCGCTCATGAAGTCCGTTCCTGAAGGCGGCAACAGCGCCGATGGCGAACTGGTTTATCGTCGCATCGGTTGTGTCGCCTGCCATGCCATTGGCGGCGTCGGCGGAAACTACGGCCCCGATTTCTCCAGCATTGGTGCCAGTGCCCCGCTCGATTACCTCATTGAAAGCACGCTCAATCCGGCTGCGAAGGTGAAGGAAGGCTATCACGGCTTCGCCTTCACCTTGAAAGACGGTGTCGTCATGAGCGGCATCCCCGCCCGCGAGACCGCCACTGATGTCATCATCAAGATCGGCCCAGGCGCTGAGCTGCCGCTGGCCAAAGCCAACCTCATCAGAAAGGAAAACATCGGAAGCCTCATGCCTGCTGGGCTCATTGATGCGCTCGATGCTCGGGACAAGCGCAACCTCTTCGCCTTCCTCAGCCAGATCGGTCGCCCAGGTCCGTTTGACGCCAGCAAGCTGAACGTCGCCCGCATGTGGAAGTTCACCAGCCTGGCTCCCGGTGCACCACCAGCGCAAGACTCCGCCGCCTACGCCATGACCCTCATCAGCGGGGACCTCCGCGCCGAAGACCGCCCCGACAAGGCCTACGCCATCAGCAGCTTCACGGCCTCCAAACCCACCACGAAGCCGCTGATCTTCACCGGCATCCAAGCCGCCTGGCTTGATGGCAAACCGCTCGAAATCCAAGATGGGCAATGCAGCACAGCCATCCCCGCTGGTGACCACCAACTCACCGTGCGCCCCATCCAAAGCGCCGCATTCATGAAAGCGCAGTGTGATGATGTGACCTTTGTGAGCGTTCATTAAACATCACGACGCGCTTACTTCGGCGCATTGCAGCACTGTTACTGACCTCATTCGCCGTATCGCACGCCGCCGATGATACACCCATCGTCGGTGCAGACGGCCTGGTCGGGCCCGGCCTCACAGGCTCGAATCGGGCCAATCTTGACGACAGCCTCTCGCAGATCCCTAAGCCCAACGAGGTCATGCAGGAAAGCCATCCACTCGTCATCGTCACCATTGGCGATGGCCGCACCCTCTCCGGCATGGTCGCCGCAGCAGACAACCAGCCGCTTACTCTTCGCCTTGTTGGCCAAGACAGCATCGTCAACCAAGCCGAGATCCTCTCCCGCGAGAAATCCCTCAACTCCATAATGCCCGGGCGCCTGCTCAAAATCCTCAAAGACGACCAAGTCCGCGGCCTTATCGCGTATTTGCGCACCACCGCGCAGGTGCCGCTGCCAAAGCTGTGAGATCGCACGCCATGTCACAAACAACGGCACCACATCCCCAAAACCCAAGCGGCTGCCGAGGCGCTTGCAGGAACTTTGGGAAGTGCTGGGTTTGAACAACGTCCGCCTTGGCTCGTGAGCGTGGCATAAGTCGGTAAGGATCACGCCCTTTGCCGATACTCGCTGGGCGTTGTGCCGGTGTATTTGCGGAAGACGTGGCAGAAATAGGGGGCGGAGGTGAAGCCACACGCAGCGGCGATGTCTTCGAGCTTGCGGTTTGTGGTGCGGAGTAGGTCGGTGGCGGCTTTGATGCGGCGGCGTTGTAGCCAGTCGTTGGGGCTCATGCCGGTTTCACGTTTGAAGTTGGCAAAAAGTCGCGCACGACTCGTGCGAGCATGAGTCGCGAGGGCGTCCATGGAGATTGGCTCGGAAAGGTGGCGCTCCATGTGGTCGATGAGTTGGGCGGCCATACTGACCTGCGCTGCGGGCTTGGATTGCTCGTGATGGCGGGCGGTTTCAAGGATGATCGACGCGACGGTCACGCGCAGCGCGGCGAGCAGGCCATCAGTGTTTTTGCCCGCTGCGTGCTGGCGGATGAGGACATGCAGCGTCTTCGCCAGATGCCGCGTGCCCACGTTCATCGGCACGGGCTGAGGGGTGCGTTGCTCGAAGTGGCTGGCGAGCCATTCGCACTCTCGTTTGGTGAAGAGGGCATGCCGTGGATGATGCGATGGCTCAAACACGATGGCGCAGAGTGTGGAAGGCAGGCGCACATCCTTTTGCCCTCGATGCGTCGTGCCGGAGGGGATGACCATGATCTCGCTGCCACGCAACTGCACCTTCCGCCCGCCGCGAAACTCGTAGCCGGTGGTGCCGCTGAGTAGCAGGAGGATTTCATGGCCGTCGTGTGAGTGCCAGCTCATGCGGCCTGCGCTGAAGCGATGATTCGCGGCGATGTAGTCCACCATCGGCAGGCCCAGTTCCTTCCCGGACACGAGCAGGTCTTTGACGGGGAGCGGATTGATGAACGTGGTTTTCTCGGGCGGGCGACGTGGCATGACAGGATTCAGAAATAGTCTCGCTAAACTAATGCGGATACAAATCATGAAGACAAGCGGCATCGCGGCGCTCAAGATGACGGATATGCACCTGCCCGATCTTCGTCTTCCAGATTCACTCCGCCGCCTGCTCGTCGTGATTGCCACGCTGCTTGCGACGGCGGCTCAGGCGCAACTCGACCTGAGCACCTTCAAGCTCACCTTCAGCGATGAGTTTGATGGCGACAAACTCGACACCACGAAATGGCAAGCGCCGGAGATGCCACGGCAGGGCAGTTGTCGTTGGGTGGCGTCGCTGGCCACCGTGAGGGATGGCGCGCTGCATCTTGGCATCCGTTTGAGCGATGATCCGGTGCTGCGCTACGATTGTGCGGCGGTGCGGACGCGGAAGGACTATGATCCCAAGCAGACGATGTTTGCGCAGCGCTACGGCTACTTTGAAGCGCGAGCGAAGTTGCCGAAGAACATGAAGTCGGACTACTGGGCCGCGTTTTGGATGATGTGCGGTAACGTCAACAACGCCGATACGCGCACAGGCATCGAGACCGACATCATGGAGAGCTTCCAGCAGGCGGGTGAGCCGCACTACGGCATGGCGTTTCACTGGAACGGCTATGGCAAAGAACACAACTCCACGGGGGTCAAACTCGCGCCGACACCGGAGCTGGCGGATGGCGAGTTCCACCGCTTCGGTTTGTATTGGGACGAGCACGTCTATGTGGCCTTCTTTGATGGTCGGGAAGTGGGGCGCACGAACCTGCTCGGACTCGGCAGCAAGGACAAAGGCAAGACGCCATCGAAAGGCCCCTGTCAAAAGCCCGGCTATCTGAAGCTAAGCTGCGAGGCCGCCGCGTGGGCGGGTGCCACCAATCAATGGGAAAAGGACCCGACGAAGGAAGATGAGTTCGTGGTCGATTCTGTGCGTGCTTATGAAGGCACCTTGCCTGCGCTCGTGGCCCAGACCATTCCGGTGCAGATTCAAATCGATGCCGCCAAACCCACCGGCCCGCTCAAACCTATCTGGCGCTTCTTTGGCGCCGATGAGCCCAACTACGCTTACATGAAGCACGGCAGCGAGTTGCTGGGTGAACTCGGTGAGTTGAAGAAGGATCAGGTGTTTTTCCGCACTCATAGTTTGCTCAGCACCGGTAAGGGCGAGCACGGATTGAAGTGGGGCTCAACCAATGCCTACACGGAAGATGCCGCCGGAAATCCAGTCTATGATTGGACCCTCGTGGACAGCATTTTTGATACCTATCGCGAGAAAGGTGTGCGGCCTTATGTGCAGATCGGCTTCATGCCGCAGGCGCTTTCGACAAAGCCAGAGCCGTATCGGCATCACTTCCCCAATGCGCGATACGAGGATCTGTTCGGGGGCTGGGCGTATCCGCCGAAGGACTACGCGAAGTGGGAAGAGCTGGTGTATCAATGGGCGAAGCATTGCGCCGAAAAATATGGCGAGGAGGAGGTTCTGCATTGGTATTGGCAGACCTGGAATGAATCGAACGCCGACTATTGGAAAGGAACACGTGAGGGCTTCTTCAAGCTGCACGACCACGCCATCCGCGCCGTGCGCCGCGCCATACCTGGAGCCAAGGTCGGCGGTCCTGATCTCGCTCAAGGCAAGGGCGGCGACTTTCTGGAAGCTTTTCTCAACCACTGCCTCAAGGGCACCAACCTAGCCACCGGCGAAAAAGGCACGCCGCTCGATTTCATCTCCTTCCATGCCAAAGGCAACCCGAAGCAAGTCGATGGCCACGTGCGCATGGGGATCTCCAGCCAGCTCAATGACATCGACGGCGCATTCGGCGTGGTCGCGAAGTATCCTGAGCTCAAAAACACACCCATCGTCATCGGCGAGTCCGATCCCGAAGGTTGCGCCGCATGCCAAGGTGACCACCTCGCCTATCGAAACGGCACCATGTATTCCAGCTACACTGCTGCCAGCTTCCCGCGAAAACTCGACCTCGCTGAGAAGCATGGCGTGAATCTCGAAGGCGCTCTCACTTGGGCGTTTGAGTTCGAGGACCAGCCCTACTTCGCTGGCTTTCGCACGCTCGCCACCAATGGCATCGACAAGCCCGTGCTCAATACCTTCCGCATGTTCTCCCGCATGAGCGGCGATCGACTCCGCGTGCAGAGCGATGCCGCCGTTTCCCTCGAAGACATGCTCAAAACAGGCGTCCGCGATAAGCCCGACATCTCCGCCCTCGCCGCACGCGATGGCAAGCGCATCACGATCCTAGCCTGGCATTACCACGACGATGATCTCTCTGGACCCGCTGCGAGTATCACGATTCAACTCACGAACACTCCCGAAGGCAAACCCAAGCAAACCCGCACGCTCATCGATGAAGGCCACTCAAACTCCTTCATCGCCTGGCAAGCCCTTGGCTCACCGCAAAAGCCCACTGCCGAGCAAATCCGCCTACTCGAAGAAGCCAGCCGACTCTCTCCTGCCTCGGATCAAACTGAACTCAAGTCCGCGAACGGAAGCACCGAGATCCGCTTCAACCTCGCGCGGCAAGGCGTGACGCTGGTTGAGCTGGAATGGGAGTGATGGCTGGTGATCTGGGTAGCCTGGCTTTTCTAAGCTGGGCTGTGGAGAGTGCGACACAGGCTAGACCGTGTTTGAAAACCTGTCGGCGACGATCAGGCGAAGCAAAGTGGCCATCTCGCTCCGCGAGATGAGCGGGACGCATGGCAAAGTCAACGGTTCACGGTCTCCATGTATCCTTCATATTGGCGAAAGCCTTTTGCTCATCTCGACGGAGCGAGATGGCTACTCTGCTGGCGCGGCTAATGGCTCACCTTGCATGCGCGGCAAGTTCGTTGTCCAAATCGGACTTCTGGGCACCTATCCAAGAACACGCATGAAGTCTCTCTGCCTCACTCTCCTCGCCACTTTCACGCTTTCAGCCTCCGCGGCTCCGACGGAAACCGATCTCTGCATCTACGGCGGCACGAGCGCGGGGGTGATCGCGGCGGTGCAGGGAGCGAAGATGGGGAAGAAGGTCATTCTCGTGGAGGCGGGGCAGCATCTCGGCGGCATGAGCGTGGAGGGGCTGGGCGGCACGGACATCGACAACCAGCCGTTTCGGAACAGCCCGGCGGTGGGTGGGCTGGCGCTGGAGTTTTATCGACGTGTGAGTGCGCAGTATGGTCGCTCGGAGGCGTTTGAGGGGATGCTGGCGGCGAAGGGCAAGAACACGTCGCTTTGGCGATTCGAGCCGCATGTAGCGGAGGCGGTTTGGGAGGGGTGGGTGAAGGAAGCGGGCATCACCGTGCTGCGCGGGCATCGTTTGAAGGAAACGAACGGCGTGACGAAGGACGGCACGCGCATCACAGCGCTGCGTTTTGAAAATGGGGCCGAGGTGCGGGCACGGGTGTTTATCGACGCGACCTACGAGGGCGATCTGCTCGCGTTCGCTGGCCTGAGCTTTGCCGTGGGTCGTGAGGGCAATGCGAAGTATGGCGAGACCAACAACGGCATCCGCACCGACACGACGCACAAGCAGCACGACAAACCCATCGACCCCTATGTGACGCCCGGTGATCCGAAGAGCGGCCTCATCTTTGGCGTGCAGGACACACCGCTCGGTGAGCACGGCGCGGCGGATGAAAGCATCCAGGGCTACTGCTTCCGCCTCTGCCTCACAAAGGACCCGAAGAACCGACGCCCCATCGAAAAACCCGCGAACTACAATCCCGCGCACTACGAGATGCAGCGACGCTACCTCGCCGCGGGTGGCGTCATCAGCCCACCGCATGCCGCCGTGCCGAATGGCAAGAGCGATCCCGGCACCTGGCACTCGCTGGCCTCGAACTTCACCGGCTGGAATCATCGCTACCCCATTGCCAGCTACGCCGAGCGCGAAACGATGCTGCGTGAGAGCCGCGATTACATGCAAGGCCTGTATTGGTTCATGGCGCATGACGACGCTGTGCCTGCGAAGCAACGCGAGGCCTGGGCCGCGTGGGGTCTGTGCCAAGATGAGTTCACCGACAACGGCGGCTGGCCGCGTGCCTTTTATGTCCGCAACGGCCGCCGCATGGACGGCGACTTCGTTTTGACCGAGGCGCATCTGCGCAAAACCAACCCCGAGCCTGTGAACGACAGCGTCGGCATGATCTGGTGGCCGCCGGACTTTCACAGTGCCCGCTGCCTCGTGAAAAACGGTCGCGTGTGGAATGAAGGCGCGGTCTTCAATGTCTCCAAAGAGCCCGACTGGATCCCCTGCGGCATCCCGTATCGCTGCCTCGTGCCCAAAGCCGCCGAATGTCCCAACCTCCTCAGCCCCACCTGCCCGTCATCGAGCTACGTGGCCTACGGAGCCTATCGCATTGAGTTCACCTTCATGGCCGCCGCCCAATCCGCCGCCACCGCCGCGGCGATGGCGATTGATGCGAATACTTCCGTGCAAGGCGTGAGCTATGCGAAGCTGCGGGAGCGTTTGCTGGCCGACAAGCAGGTGCTGGAAGTGCCGGTGAAGTGATGAAGTGAAAATTTCGCGGAACCAACCGCCCGCTTCATGCATTTCATCGTGCGATGAAAACCTCCCTCACGCTTTTCGCCCTTCTGCTCGCCTTGGCCACTGTCGAGGCCCAACTGCCGCTCGTCGAGCGCCTCCGCGAGCGCATCGCCGAACGCCGCTCGAAGCCAGCGGCCGCAGTGAAGCCCGTCGAGATGAGCTACGGTCGAGATCCGCTGCAAAAGCTCGATTACTGGCGACCCACGGCCGCAGGCTCGCCGCTCGTGGTCTTTGTACATGGTGGCGGTTGGAAGCGTGGCGATAAAAACAATGCCACAGGCCCTGAAAAGCCCGGTCACTACCTCGCGCAGGGCTACGGCTTCGCCTCGATCAATTACCGCCTCGTGCCCGCCGTCACGGTGGAGCAGCAGGCGCAGGATGTGGCCTCGGCGCTCGCGTTTCTCATCCGGCAGGCCGAGTCGCTCGGCTTTGATGCCACGCGGGTCGTTTTGATGGGCCACAGCGCCGGAGCGCATCTCTCCGCACTCGTCGGCACGGACATGCAGTATCTCAAAAAGGCCGAATTGAGCCCCAAATCGCTGCGTGGCGTCATTCCGCTCGATGGCGCGTGCTACGACGTGCCGCGCCAGATCGCGGAAGGTGGCGACTTCATGCAGGACACCTACTCGGAGGCCTTTGGCAGCGAAAAGGAGCGCCAGCTCGCCCTTTCGCCCACGCATCACGCCGCCGCGCCAAACGCGCCCGCCTTCCTCATCCTGCATGTGCAGCGTGCGGACGGCACCGCACAATCCAAAGCGCTCGGCGAGGCTTTGCAGAAAGCCGGCACCTCCGCCGAAGTGCGCGGCTTTGAAGGCCGCGGCCTCCAAGGCCACACCGAGATCAACCGCCGCCTCGGCGATCCTGCCTATCCCGCCACACCCGTCGTGGACGAGTGGCTGAAGAAGGTCTTCGCGAAGTGAAAAAGCCTCAGGGTGCCTTCGGCAGAGGCACCTGAACTGGATGCATCAGGTAGGCGATCAAATCGCGCACCTGATCCGGCGGAAAGGCGAGCAGCAAACCCTCTGGCATCATGGAGAGCGGCGATGTCTCTGTTTTCGTGATGTCAGAACGGTCCAAGGTGATGGACTCGGTCAACGTGCGCAGAGTCAGGGTGCGCTCATTCTTTTCCGCGATCACTCCGCTCAGCACGCGGCCGTCTTTGTGAGTCAGCACGCTCATGCGATAGTCCGCACTGACGACTCCGCTGGGATCGGCGATGTTTTCGAGCAGGTAATCGAGGCTCGCACGACCGCTGCCGGTCAAATCAGGGCCGATCTTGCCGCCTTGGCCATACATCACGTGGCAGGCACCACACACAGCGGTGAAGAGCATGCGGCCGTTGCTGAGGTTCGCTTTGGCGAGCACGTCGGGCATCAAGTCGCCCTTCAGTTTCTCAATGAGCTGCTTTTTGTCAGCAGCGGACTCGCGTAACTCGCCCCAGGCCTCAGCCAGAAGGGTCGAGAGGGCCTCATCCTTGAAAGCGCGGATCTGGCGGGCGTGGAAGGCGCTCAATTCGGTGCGCGGAATGCGTCCCGCGGCCATTTCGGCGAGCATGGCCTTCGCGAAGGCTGGACGCGCTACCAGCGTGTCCATGATGCTCGTGGCAAACTTGCGGTAGTTCTTCGCGAGCTGCCGGCCGATCTCAGGATCATCAAACATCGCGAGGCCTCGCGCTGCGGTGGTGTTGAGGCCGCGAACGTCGATCAGTTTGGTGCAAAGATCGCGCAGATCATCCGGACGGGCTTCGATGAGCGTTTTGAGAGCGGACTCGCGGGCGGTGATGTCCGCTTTGTCGTCGAGGGCGAGCTTCTTCACGTCATCGAGTGCCCGGCCATCGCCGAAGAGGATGCTCAAATCGCGAAGATGCGGTGATTTTGAGCTAGCGAGGACTTTATCCCAATTCGTCGGCTTCGGTGCTTTGCGAATGCCTTTGAAAGCCTCCGTCATGCCTTCGAGCACATCATCCGAGCTGTTGAAGGCGAGAAGCGCATTCAGCGCCTCCGGGTCCGTGGCGAGCTTGCGAGCGATCCACCGCGTCAGTTTGGGCCAGGAGCACACTTTGGCGAGTGGGAGCAGTGAATCGGCCTTCAGCGGCGAAATGCCATACCAGACCATGTGCGACAAAAACGGGTCATTGGCATCTTCGGCGTGGGAAAGCAGGGCTTTGGCTAATGCAGGCCGTTTTTCGAGTGGAAGACGTTGGAGCACGCTGGAGAGTTGAAGGCGCACGAAGGCCGATTTTTCGTCTGCGGCCATTTTCGCGGGATCGAAGGCAAGTTCGGGATACTTCGCGTGAGCTTGCGGGCCGGGAATGGCGTCGAGAGGCGAAAACTGCACGAGTTCGCGAATGGCGAGAGCACGTTGATGCTCGTCGCCGTTGAGATCGGCCTTCGGCCAAGGTTTGCGCCAAGCGAAGGGCGTTTCGGGCTTCTTGGGCTCGCCGTAGCTGATGCGGAAGATGCGGCCGGAGGTGCGATGAACACCGGTGGAGTCGTGGCATTCGCCGGTGTCGCTCCAGTCAAGGATGAAGCCGCTGCCGTCCGGGCCGGTGCTGATTTCGATGCCGCGGAACCACGGATCGTCGCTGAGGAAGACATCGGGCTCGTGTTTGCCGACGTAGCCGCTGCCATTTCGCTCGA
>Ga0315902_10004043_pt1 | contig 21506 bp, 19 predicted proteins | sample LakEriMetagenome_9_FD_203523 | JGI IMG/M metagenome (GOLD analysis project Ga0315902, IMG submission 203523) | Freshwater fungal communities from buoy surface, Lake Erie, Ohio, United States - Buoy 12 MA117 | ecosystem: Environmental > Aquatic > Freshwater > Lake > Lake biofilm | place: USA... | reverse complement strand
AGTGCAGAAGCATCCTTCTTCGTAGTCATAGCGCGCAGTTTACGCATCGCATTGCGCATTGTTTTGTGATAATATTTGTTGCGCAGACGCTTAGCGTTGTTGCTGCGAATGCGTGCGATAGCTGATTTGTGGTTTGCCATTGTTCTATAAAATTCGGGCGGCAAATATAGTGTGAACTCGTTCGGATGCAAAAAAAATGAAGAAAAAGGAAAAATGACGAAAGACGAGTGGCCATTGGCAAGTGGCGAATGACAAGTGACGAATGGCGAGTATCCAGTTTAGGTGGGCACCTTTAATATCGGTATTGGACAATCAAATATTGCGAATCTTCACTGCCATTCGCCATTCGCCACTTGTAATTTGCCTGAACTGTGCGCGGCTTCCCTTGTTTTCCATCCATGCAAAGCGCAGAGGATACCGATCGCATCATCCAGATGGCATGGGAAGACCGTACACCATTTGAGGCGATCCGCATTCAATTTGGTTTGAAGGAAGATGAGGTGAAAGCGCTCATGAAACGTGAGCTGAAGGCCAGCAGCTATCGGTTGTGGCGCGAGCGTGTGGAGGCATGTTCGACCAAGCACGCCAAGCTGCGTAGCGCAGAAATTGGCCGTTTCAAAAGCAAAGCTCAACGGATAATTACAAATAACAAAATCACCAAACGATAATATGAGCACCTATTTACTGGCTGGAGCAGGCAGTGCCATTGCGAAAGCTACCGCAGAAAATCTAACAAAAGCGGGGCATCGGGTAATCGGAATAAGCCGTTCCGACGTATCCGGTTTTCCAGATTTACGTGCTATCGAGTCGTATGACTTCGGTGCCTTCCCCCCTATCGATGAACCCATGGACGGATTGGTTTATTTCCCGGGAACCATCAACCTGAAACCCTTTCACCGATATACACAGGCTGAATTTCTAAGCGATCTTCAGATCAACACGCTGGGAGCTGCAGCTTTCATTCAAGCCTACCTGAACAATCTCAAGCAAAGCGCCCATCCATCCGTGGTTCTTTTCAGCAGCGTAGCAGTTCAGGCCGGCATGCCCTTTCATGCATCGATTGCCATGGCTAAAGGCGCCAATGAAGCCCTCACCCGCTCACTAGCCGCTGAATATGCACCGCTCATTCGCTTCAACTGCATAGCTCCATCTCTTACCCATACGCCGCTTGGAGAGAAGTTTCTGAATACACCTGAAAAAATGGAAGCCGCCCAAAAGCGCAACCCCTTGAAAAAGGTAGGTAGCCCGGAAGAGTTGGCCGATATGGTAGAGTTTCTCCTCTCGCCCAAGTCAGCCTGGGTAACAGGGCAAGTGTTGGCGGTAGATGGAGGGATGGGAGTGTTGAAGGGGTGAGGTATCAGGTTATAGGTTATAGGTTATAGGATATAGGTTATAGGTTATAGGTAATAGGTTATAGGTAATAGGTAATAGCCATTCGTCACTATGCGCAAGTGTGACTTTTTTTTTCTACATCCTTGCATAGCAGAAACCTCTGATTATATTTGCACCCGCTTAGAAAAACGATGGCCCGTTCGTCTAGGGGTTAGGACATCAGATTTTCATTCTGGTAACAGGGGTTCGATTCCCCTACGGGCTACAACAGGAACGCACCAATACACTGAAGTAATAGTGATTGGTGCGTTTTTCTTTTGTGGGTTGTCACTCCGGTTGTCGTTTTCCTTTTCAAAGGAGACTGTCGTGCCCGTATAATAAATAATCACTTTACTCAGTTACAATTCATACTTACCTAAAAACGTAATTGTATGAAAAAGCTCGTAGTAATTATTCTGCTTATCACCGTGCAGTCGGTTGGACGCAGTCAGTCGGAGTCTATTTACATTTCGAAAGGCACAAAAAAATTTGAACAGCAATCCTATAAAGAGGCCATTGAATACTTCTCCAAAGCAATAAACGCAACCAAGGATTTAGAACTAGCTTATTACAGACGAGGAAATGCCAAAAGAGAACTATCCGATTACCAGGGCGCTATTGAAGACTATACACAATCGATTCAACAAAACCCACAGAACTATAAGGCATACTATAATCGCGGTTTGACGTATAGTGATTTAAATCTTAATGATCTTGCAATTGCAGATTATTCCAAAAGCATATCCATCGAACCCGAACAAATAAGTCCGTATGTAAATCGGGGTATCTGTCATATGATGGAAAATCGCTGGGATGAGGCCTTGACAGATTTCCACACAGCCCTGCAAAAAGATCCGAGGCACGTCATTGCGCTCAATCATCAAGCGTTGGTCAAATTGCAATTAAGCGATTACAAGGGTGCGATAACCGATTGTAATAAAGTACTCAAAATTCAAAAAGATTCAAGTAGGGCATTCGCTTTAAGAGGAGGAGCTAAAATAATGCTGGGTAAAACAAAATCAGGCTGTCATGACCTCGAGCGAGCCATGTTACTGGGCGAAAATTTAGTACAAGCCGATATTGATGAGGTATGTAAATAAATTATAAACACAGCGATGCAACCTCGACGTCAGTAGCTCTTTGCAAAACAAGCTATCACCCCTTCAATATTTCCCTCGAAATAACCAATTTCTGAATTTCGCTTGTGCCCTCACCGATGGTGCACAACTTGGAATCGCGGTAATACTTCTCTACCGGAAAATCCTTGGTGTAACCATAGCCACCGAAAATTTGAACGGCCTCAGTAGCACAACGAACCGACACCTCCGATGCGTAGTACTTCGCCATGGCCGACTCCTTCGTCATCTTCATCTTGTGGTTTTTCATGTATGCTGCCTGATATAACAAGGCTTCTGCTGCCTGAATCTCCGTTTCCATATCTGCAAGCTTGAAGGCAATTGCCTGAAAATTCGCAATGGGCTGACCGAATTGCTCGCGCTCCTTGGCGTATTTCAATGATGCTTCAAAAGCACCTTTAGCAATGCCCATAGCCAACGCACCTATACTGATGCGGCCTCCATCGAGAATCTTCATGGCCTGCTGGAAACCCTTGCCTACTTCACCGCACACCTGGCTCTTATGAATACGGCAATTATCGAAAATGAGCTCGGCCGTTTCACTGGCGCGCATGCCCAATTTGTTCTCCTTTTTCCCCCCCGAAAAACCCGGTGTTCCTCGCTCGACAATGAAAGCGGTTATTCCATGCGAATCGAGCAAATCGCCTGTGCGAACAAGCACTACAGCCACTTCGCCTGAAATACCATGGGTTATCCAATTCTTTGTTCCATTGATTACCCAATAGTCGCCATCCTGCACCGCTGTGCACTTCATGCGCATAGCATCGCTGCCAGTGTTCGCTTCAGTGAGGCCCCAAGCGCCAATCCATTCACCGGTGGCGAGCTTAGGCAAATACTTCTGCTTCTGCTCTTCATTGGCAAACTCGAGAATGTGATTGGTGCAAAGTGAATTGTGCGCTGCCACCGACAAACCGATGGAGCCGCACACTTTGGCCACTTCTTCTATTACAGATATATATTCGAAATATCCAAGACCCGAGCCACCGTATTCCTGAGGTACCAGCACTCCCATGAGGCCCAGCTCGCCCATCTTACGGAAAAGATCGCGCGGAAATTCTTGTGATTCGTCCCAAGTCATTACATGCGGACGTATTTCTTTGTCGACAAAATCGCGCACCATCTGCGCTATCATCAACTGACTTTCTGATTTTTCAAAGTTCATTGCTTTGCGTAAATAAGATTGTGTGTTGAGCTATTGAACAGTCTCAGCGACTGCACAGTTCATTAAAAGCGTGCAAAGGTAGTCACGGCATTGCTAAAGGCTTGCATTCTTTCCATCCCCTTGAGAAAACTTAATTCTACCAAAAACTGAAATCCGGCAACTTCGCCTCCTGCTTGCTGTACCAACTTCGCCGCTGCTTCAGCCGTGCCTCCTGTAGCTAAAACATCATCGTGGATAAGCACGCGCTGGCCGGGCCGAAGGGCATCCTTATGCATTTCGATGGTACTGCTACCATATTCCAAATCGTAGGATACGCTATGACAAGCTCGTGGCAGTTTACCCTTTTTACGGACCATTACGAATGGAACGCCTAAGCGCATCGACAAGGGGACTGCCATCAGAAAGCCTCGACTCTCGAGCCCGACAACGGCTTCTATGCGCTGGCTGCGGCACGCTGACTCCATGGCATCGAGCAGATCGTTCAATAAGACGGGATCATGAAATACCGGTGTAATGTCTTTGAATACGATGCCGGGCGAAGGAAAATCGTGCACATCGACCATGGCATGCTTAATACGTTCTTCTAAATTCATAGCCCGCAAAATTCAACGAACTTCAACGTAGTCGCGCAACTTTTCGAAAGTTATTTCATCGATTAGCAAACATTTCTTTAAATCTTCCAATCGACTGAAAGGCCCATGCTTTTCCCGATAGGCCACTAACCCGCGAGCCTGCGATCTCGATAAATAAGGATGTTTCAGTAAGTCATCAAGTCGAACCGAATTCATGTCGATGCGCCTTACCAATGTTGTATCGATTATGAGAAATGGCCGGATAGTATCGAGCTTACCGGGCGATAGGCGATACACCTCGAGCAGTTGATCGTGAGAATAATACCCACCCAGTTTTTCACGATACTCCACAATCTTTCGAGCCAGGAATGGACCTATTGCAGGCAATGCGCGCAACTCGAGCGTATCAGCTGCGTTTATCTCTACCATTCGACTGCGCTTGAAAACCGGATTATATCCATGTGGCTCAATGGTATCCCTTCCAAATCGCGACCTTGACTTTTCGCTCGAATAACGCTCGGAAAATCGCTTGTTATCATCAACGGGGTCCGTTGAATTCGCAACAACTTCGAGCCATTCCGATGGGATAGTGAAGACTATCGGTGAGGGCGCGGCGTATCGGAAATAAATGATTCGACCAACCACTATGAACACAAGTATACAGGTAAGGACCAGAAAGCCTCGCTGCTCGGTGCGGCTGAAGATAAAGGCATCGCGCCATTTGTATCGGTTATTTTCCATGGGGCAAAGCTTCATAAAGGGGTTACAAAACCTTATTCCTAAAGCCTATAAGTTATTCCCTCATCGCGGAATAGTATTCTTATAACCAGACGTTCCTTGATGTTTGATTGCCCAAGATCATTTCTGCCTATCTTCGCGCTTCAGTATGATGAAAGTACTTCTGAAGTCAGCACTGATCCACGACCCTACATCGCCTTTGCATGGCAAAAAGCGCGATGTTCTTCTTCAGGGAAATCGCCTTATTTCTATCGCAGTTGAAATCACTGATGCTAAAGCCACCGTTTTAAGCGGTAAAGGCTGTGTTGTTTCGCGCGGTTGGACCGATCTTACAGCGCGATGTGGCGAGCCTGGTGCAGAATACAAGGAAGATTTCCAAAGCCTGCTGAATGCCGCTCGAAGAGGAGGATTTACCCGAATTGGTTTGTTACCTTCATCAGTACCCGTGATGGATACCAAATCTGCTGTCCGATATGCCCGGGAGCATTCTTCAGCAGGCATTGACATACTTCCCATCGGTGCGCTTTCTCAAAAATCGGAAGGCAAACAGTTGGCAGAAATGTTCGACATGCAGCAGGCCGGTGCAGTCGCCTTCAGCGATGACCGCGGAGCCGTTGGAACTGAGTTATTATGTCGCTCGCTGGAATACACTCGCAATCTGCACAGCGTAGTTATGGTGTTGCCTTGGGATAGAGGCCTCAATGGAAACGGTCAGATGCATGAGGGGACTGTAAGCGTCTCGCTCGGAATGAAAGGCATTCCTTCAGCAGCAGAAGAAATACGCGTGCAACGCGATATAGAGCTGTTGCGCTATAGTGGGGGCCGCCTTCATTTCATGCTCATATCCACGGCGCGCAGCGTAGAACTCATTCGCAAGGCGAAGCGCGATGGATTGCAAGTTACCTGCGCCGTAGCGGCTCATCAGCTGCTTTTCACCGATGACCACTTAACATCTTTCGATTCCAATTTCAAAGTAATACCTCCCTTCCGCAGCAAGGAAGATCGCAAAGCACTTATCGCCGGCCTCAAAGACGGAACCATCGATGCCATTGTTAGCGACCATTGTGCAGAAGATGTAGAACATAAAGTGCGCGAGTTTGAAGATGCAGTTTTCGGCATCAGCTCCATTGAAGCCACGTTTTGCACTGCCTTCACGGCACTCGAAAAGTACATGACCGCAGAGGAAATAATTGAGAAGTTCACCTCGGGCCCCGAGCAGATACTCGGCCTTTCACCCCAGAGTATCAGCGATGAAAAGAATATTCCGGTGAGTGTTCTATTTACGGATTCCAACACACACTTCACTCGAGAAAACTGGCAGTCAAAATCGAAAAATAGTCCGGTATTGGGCATGACGCTCCGCGGAAACGTGGGCGCGATGGGGGCTGGGCATTAATTGCTAAATACTGAGTATTGAGTACCGAAAGGAAACTCATCAATGATGGTCCACGCTATTTAGGCATCGTCACTCAGTCCCCAGTATCCAGTCCCCAATACCTCATTAACCATTTTTCCCAATCACGTTCCCGCGTATTCAATCTCCCCTGCTATCTTCGCCGCTCCTATGAAATTTGTACATCCGGAAATGCTTTGGGGAATGTTGGCAACTGCCGTTCCCATCATCGTGCACCTGTTCAATTTTCGACGGTTCAAAAAAGTCTACTTCTCGAATGTTGAATTCTTAAAAGAAATCAAGCAGGAGACACAGAGTAAGCGCAACCTGAAACATCTGCTCATCTTAGCGAGCCGCATGCTAGCTATTGCAGCCATTGTGCTGGCCTTCGCCCAGCCTTACATGCCACAGCCCGGCGCAGCAGAGAAACCCGGGGGCACAGCGGTGTCCATATATATCGATAATTCATTCAGCATGCAGGGAGCGGGTAAGGACGGCGCAATGCTCGACCTTGCCAAAAACAAAGCACTTGAAATTGTGGAGTCTTTCGGCCCATCCGATAAGTTTCAGCTGCTGACCGGCGATTTCGAAGGAAGACATCAGCGATTGGTGAGCAAGGAAGAAATGACCTCGCTCATCCAGGAAGTAGACCTTTCACCCGCCGCCAGAAAGTTGAGCGAGGTGATAACACGTCAGCGCGATGCACTGAACACCTCCGGCCTCGATAAACGACATGCCTTTGTGCTAACCGATTTACAAGCCTCGGTGACCGATACGGAAGCGCTTACCAACGACACCACGATGCGTGTTACCCTTGTTCCCGAACTGCCCGAAATCAAAAGCAATGTCTTTATCGATTCCGTGTGGTTTGAAACGCCGGTGCGTCAAATCAATCAACCCGAAATATTGCATGCACGTATTGTGAATACCGGCAAGGAAGATATTGAGTCGCTGCCTATGCAACTCATCATCAACGGCACACAAAAAAGCGTAGCTTCTGCTGCATTGCCGGCCTCCACCAATACCGCTATCGACATCACGTATACGAACACCGAGCCCGGTGTAAAGCACTGTTCATTAGTAATCGACGATGCATCGATCACCATCGACGACACGTACTTCTTTAGTTACAATGTGGCTGAAAAAATTCGCGTGAAAGAAATTATAGGCAGCACTGCAGCAACACAAGCAGTAAAAGCTGTTTTTCATGACGACCCTTTCTACGATTGGTCAAGCATGAATGAGTCCGCGATTGATTATAGCCAATTCAAGGGCACCGATCTCATCATCATCAATCAGCTCCGCTCAATTTCATCCGGAATGATAACTGAGCTCACCTCTTTTATGGAAGCGGGTGGCAGTGTGCTGCTTATTCCGGCATCAGAGAGCATACAGAATGAATACAACATGGCATTGAGCACATGGAAATGCGGCAATTTACTGGGCAAAGTCACAGCACCGACACCTGTAACCGGTGTGAACTATGATCATTACATCTTCAAAGAAGCATTCCAGCGTTCGGCAGGTAACATCGATTTACCAATAGCGAATTCCTATTTCAACCTGGGTGTAAGCTCAAGTGGCCTGGCCGAGCCCATGCTGACACTTCAAAATGGCAATCCTTTTTTAATTTCCGCTACCATTGGGCACGGTCGCTTTTATTTCTCCTGCGTTTCACTTTCCACGACGGAAACGAACTTTACACAACATGCCTTCTTCCCCGCCACATTGGTGCGTATCGCAGAGTTTTCTCAGCCCTCCGCACAATTGAGCTACACACTGGGTCGCGAGGAAGCAATCGTGCTTCGGAATATCCAGTTACAAGGCGATGAAACTTTCCGACTTACGAATGTTCTCACCAATTCAGAGGTTATACCCGAACATCGAAATGCCGGCAACCAGGTGGAAGTATTTGTGCACAGCGATTTGGAACAGGCTGGCAACTATCTGCTGAAAAGTGGCGACAATGCACTACAGCCACTTTCATTCAATTACAACCGCATCGAATCATACAACGAAACTATGGCGGTCGAAGCATTCATGGACCAATTGAAGCAACGCAATTTCACAAATTGGTCTGTATTAGAAGGAGATACTGAAGCCGTTGGCGCAGGAGCAACAACCATAGAAAAAGGGCAAAAATTCTGGCTAAGCCTCATCGTGTGGGCTCTCATTTTTCTTGCTATCGAAATTCTACTGATTAAATTTTGGCGTTGACAAATCACACGTTTTGGATTTTTTCTGAACCATTGTTGCCTTCTAAATAAACGTATCTTCGTCGCAACAAAATCCTTAGAAGAAGTATGATGAATATTCCCATGGTCGACTTGAAGACCCAATACCATCGTGTTAAGAATGAAATTGACCGCGCCATTTTAGATGTAGTTGAAAATACAGCTTTCATTAATGGGCCAGCGGTGAAAGAATTCCAATCGGGGTTGGAAAAGTATATGGATGTGAAGCACGTCATTCCTTGCGCCAATGGCACCGATGCTCTTCAAATTGCCATGATGGCGTTAGATCTTAAGCCGGGCGATGAAGTGATAACGACATCATTCACCTTCGTGGCGACAGTTGAAGTAATCGCCTTGTTGCAACTCACACCTGTGCTCGTGGATGCCTTGCCGGGCACTTACAACATCGACCCATCAGCGCTTGAAAAAGCCATTACTCCAAAAACAAAAGCCATTGTGCCGGTGCATCTGTTCGGGCAGACTGCCGATATGGAAAGTATTCTGGCGATTGCAAAAAAACACCAGCTGGCCGTTATTGAAGACAACTGCCAAGCTATCGGTGCCTACTACACTTTCAGCGACGGAACCCGCAAGCAAGCGGGTACCATGGGCGATGTAGGAACAACCAGTTTCTTCCCTTCAAAAAACCTCGGATGCTACGGCGACGGCGGCGCTATGTTTACCAACGATGATGCACTCGCCGAGAAATTACGCATGATTTCTAATCATGGCATGAAAGTCCGTTACTACCACGACAGTATCGGAGTAAACTCGCGGCTCGACACCATTCAAGCAGCTGTGCTCAATGTAAAACTGGCTCAAATCAACGATTATATCGCTAACCGCCAGCGAGCTGCTGCTTACTACGATCAAGCATTTGCGAATCACCCTAATTTAACCATCCCCGGTCGTGACCCGAAGAGCACACACGTATTTCATCAATATACACTCGTGCTGAAGGGGGTAGATCGCGCTGCATTGCAAGCCAAACTGCAAGAGAAAGGTATTGCATCCATGATCTACTATCCTGTGCCCATGCACATGCAAAAAGCCTACACCGACCCGCGCTACAAGGAGGGCGACTTCCCTGTTACGGAAGAACTATCACGAAACGTGATTTCATTGCCCATGCATACCGAGCTCACAGAAGAGCAACTGGCATACATTACCCAAGGCATGCTCGAAGCATTAAAATCGTAAACGGCTATTAGCAACCACCCCATGTATACTCTCGAAGCCCGTCATATCCACAAATCCTATGCACATCACAAAGCACTCAACGATGTCAGCATTGCCGTTCCCGAGCGGAGTGTTTTCGGTTTGCTGGGCCCCAATGGAGCCGGCAAAACTTCACTCATACGCATCATCAACCAGATAACAGGACCCGATGCCGGCGAAATTCTTTTTAATGGGAGGCCTCTCTTACAAAGCGATGTAGAACATATTGGTTATTTGCCGGAAGAAAGAGGGCTTTACAAAAAGATGAAGGTAGGAGAGCAATGCATGTACCTGGCTCAATTGAAAGGGTTGCCTGCTCAAGAAGCTAACCAACGACTGAAAGAATGGTTTGAACGATTTGAAATTTCCACCTGGTGGAATAAAAAAGTAGAAGACCTCTCCAAGGGGATGGCTCAAAAAGTTCAGTTCATCACGACCGTCTTACATAAGCCCAAACTGCTCATACTCGATGAGCCATTCAGCGGGTTCGACCCCATCAATGCAGAACTTATTCGCACCGAAATGCTCCGCTTAAAAAACGAAGGAGCGACTATTATACTCTCCACACACGATATGGGAAGCGTGGAGTCGTTGTGCGACAATATCGCGCTCATCAATCGCTCGCAGGTTATTTTAAACGGATCAGTGAAGGATATCAAAGCACGCTTTCGCACGCAAACCTATCGCGTCGCATTTGAAGGTGCTGCCATGGATCTAGGCATCGGTCTTTGGTCGCAGTTTGAGCTAATCAACACGGTCAAAAACCAGAACGAATCCTATGCAGATATTAAAATACCCGATGGCAAAAACCTCAATGATTTGCTGCAAGCACTTCTGCCACACATCCATATTCACTCGGTAAACGAAGTAGTGCCCGATATGGAGCAGATATTTATCCAAGCTGTCCAACAATTCAACTCGAGCCATGAATAAGACCCTCCTCATCATACAACGCGAATACCTCAGCAAAGTCAAGAAGAAGAGCTTTTTAATCATGACCGTCCTGGGCCCCATCATTTTCGGCGGTCTTATCGTGGGAGTATCCTTGCTTGCCGCCAGTGATACGACGCGCCATAGCGTTTTGATAGCCGATGATCTAGGTTATTTGCTCGAAGATGAAATACTAACTTACCAGGAAGCCGGAATAGAGCGTCCGAGATTTCACAACAGCGATAAAATTTCATTCGATTTTCGAAAAGGAACGGTAGACCCTAAGGCAGAACTTGCTTCGGGCTATTACACAGCCGTGATACAACTCTCCGCCATTTCTTACACTGACGGGAAAGTAGAAATGTTTGCCGAGAAAACGCCCAGTATGTCGGTTCAAAACAGCATTGCGCGCGACATTGAAGACGCACTGGAGTTGTATCGTGCTAAGAAGAACAACATTGCAATCGAAACATATAAGAGTATTCGACAGTCGGTAGATATCAACGTCATCAAACCAAGCGCAGGCAATAAAGAAGATTTGACTTCCATAAAAGCAGGACTAGGTTTTGGTTTTGCGATTATCATTTATTTCTTCATTTTCTTTTACGGTGTGCAGGTAATGCGGGGGGTGATGGAAGAAAAAACAAACCGTATTGTAGAAGTTATTGTCTCCAGTGTGAAGCCATTTCAGCTGATGATGGGAAAAATTATTGGAATCGGACTCGTAGGACTGACGCAGTTTTTAATCTGGGTTGGACTAACGGCCGCCATAGCGGCATTCGGTGTTGGGACCCTTCAGAAACAATTGCTGGACAAGCAGAAAGAACAACTGGCTATGATTGAATCCACGGGCGCCATCCAGGCTCAAAACATGAGCGATGACAGTAATGCCAATGAAATGCAAACTGAATTATTGGCCGTCATGACGGAGGTAAACTGGACAGATATGATTGTTTCGTTTCTGATTTTCTTTGTTTGTGGTTACCTGCTCTATGGCTCTCTATTCGCGGCCATAGGCGCCAGTGTGGATAATGAAACAGACTCGCAGCAATTCATGATGCCCGTTACCCTTCCACTTATTTTCGGTTACATTGTTTCGACCATGATGATAGAAAATCCGGAAAGTAGCATTGGGCAAATTTTCGCCATTGTTCCGCTCACCTCTCCCATCGTGATGATGGTGAAAACCGCCATTGGGGTATCGTTCGGTCTGAAGCTTTTGTCCATTGCGGTGCTGGTAGGAAGCATTATATTCTTCGTGTGGCTGGCAGGCAAAATTTATCGCGTGGGCATTCTTATGTACGGCAAAAAAACCACCTACAAAGAGTTATGGAAGTGGCTTAAATATTAGGTATGATGAGTGCTTTTCGAGGGTAGGCAAAATCAATGACGGCCTAACCCAACAATCGCAGTTGCTTAATGCGCTATTACCACCCTCATTCGAACAGCCGTTGAATCGACGCTAATCTGCGCAACATATACACCGGCAGCGAGCGAACGAATATCCACCCTCCCCATTACAACAGGAAGATCATAGCATTGACCATTCATAGTGAAAAACTGCACAACCGTGGGTTGCTTGTCGGCAGAAGTGCGAATGAGAATGGCATCATCCGCAGGATTCGGGTATATAGCCATTTCATTCTGCGTGAGTGATTGCACATTGAGACCTTCTGTTTCCAGTGCCATTAGAACAGCCGCATAGGCATCCACTTTCCCCATACCCCAGCGAACATCGCCAGGTGAGCTAATAAGCCCGGTAAATTCATCGGTACGTGCGGTGGTCTTCAATATTTCCTTCACTTGTGCCGATGTTAGAAATGGATTTGCATCGAGTATTAATGCCACTATTCCTGCTACACAGGGCGAAGACATCGAAGTGCCCGACATGCGCGCGAAATCGTAATTGCCTCCATTGAAGGTCACATTATCAATCGCCGAGTAATTGTAATCGGTAAACGATGAAATCGAAGAACAAACGTTTACTCCCGGGGCAGCTACATCCGGCTTATGAACTTCGTTGAGGAGCGGTCCATAACTCGTGAACGCGGCAATGCCTCCACCTAGTAAGTTTCCGAAATTGCTCAAATAACGAGCTGAATATGCAGCTATACTAATGCATGAGCCCGCACACGTCGGCTCGGCAATGCTGTATTGAGAATCTCCATTTACCGCCGTCGTTCCGAACGAGGTAAACGGCAAGCCCCAATTGCCGACGCCATTTACTAACTCTACAATATTCCAGTAATGCACAATACCACTTCCTGCACCCGAGTTCAGAATAATCTTAAGCGAATTGCTTTGATTGCGAACCCGCAAACGCATGTGCGGGCGCTGATTGGTTGGAAATGAAGCATCGGTCGTAACATTGAAAAACACGGTATCATTTCCAACGACCAAAAGCGAGTCAAAATAGGCAGGCATTGAATTCGTCAGGAATTGCGGGGTTTCTGCCTGTAATGCGTTCAGACTGTTATAAACCTGCAGCCGCGACCAGAAGGTTTGATTAGGCTCGCCCCACATCGTTACCGATTCACCCCAATTATTAGGCTGCGGCGTCTGAGCATCGAAATTGATTCGCGTTTGAAATTCCGAATTATTGAATGTGTATTTAATATGATGATTGTTATCGCCATTATTTCCTGCCGAGGCAACGAACACAACTCCCTCGTCGCTCATCTGATCTATCACCTGCGATAAGAGTGAAGTGCCATCGAGGGTCCCCATATACGTCAAGCCCCAACTCATATTGATGACCAATCGCTTGCCTTGTTGCTGAGCCACTTGCTGCATCCAGTGAAACCCGTCGATGACAGACGCCGCATCAATTAAAAACGTCGTGAATAAAAAACCGGCTGCCGGTGCCATGCCTCGATACTGAATGCCTGCACCGCCTCCACCCGCTATGCCAGCCACATGGCTGCCGTGCGTTCCAAAGCTGTAGATGTTGGCTGTATCTCCGCCAGCAGCCAGCAGCTCTTCGGGCGTTTCATACACAGTCCCGTAGTTATATCCTGCCGGATGAGGCCCCGAATTTTTGAACTGATCCCAAGCTGCCACTACACGTGATTGCTGCAATAGCGTATCATAGAACATAGGATGGGTGTAATCAAAACCCCAATCCGTAATGCCTATCAAAACATTTTCGCCATCAAATCCTTCAGGAAGGCCTGCTCCGAAATAAACACTGTCAGCACCCACGTCGTAACGAACTCGATCCAGTGCCGGAGCAACCTTAGAAGGAATTTCCATGTAAGCGAAAACACTTTCAAGCTGTATCTCCGAAATCAGAGAAAGAGGAATTTTTGCAGTCGCAACTCGTCCCACCGAAACACCTTGCATGACGCCCGCAGCGCGCAATGAGGCCCAATCGGGATGATCAACTATTTTCCCCATCACCGATAAGTAATATTGCCCATTGATCGAATAAACCGGAAATGCTTCGAGTTGAGAAGGTGTGAGCAATTCAGACTGCTGACTAATCGCCTTAAGTTGTGCCCACTGCCTGCGTGTGTCTGAAGGCATATTAACCTGAGCCCAAACGGAATTACAAAGAAGTAACGCCGCAATTAGTTGTTGAATTTTCATAGCATGAAATCTAAATAGGTATGCACAAATCAAGGGCTACATTTCGAATGAACCGCATTTATTCAGTATAAATTTTCAACCTGCGAATAATCTTCAACCGATATTTGTAGAGAGAATTTGTTATGAAGACAGTGTGTATTCTACAAGCGCGGATGGGCAGCACGCGGTTGCCCGGCAAAATACTGATGCCCATGAATGGCCGCAGCATTTTGCATCACGTTGTGGAACGAATCAGAGGGGCCTCTTCCATCGATGAGATGATCGTTGCCACCACCACCAATCCAGAAGACGATGCAACGGCGGCTGAATGCGCAGCGATAGGCGTGCGTTGCTTTCGAGGAAGCGACTGGGATGTACTCGACCGATACTATCAGGCAGCCATGACCTGTGCGCAGCGTCCCGACGTAGTTGTGCGCATCTGTGCCGACAATCCAACGCATCATGGCGAGGTGGTTGATTTCAGTGTACAACGACTGAAGCAACTGGCGCTCGACTATTTCTCCAACGGCAATCAGGCCCCCAATTACTATGAAGATGGAATTACCTCGGAAGCCTTTTCGATGAACGCACTCGAAATCGCCTGGCGAGAAGCCGTGATGATGAGCGAACGCGAACATGTAACACCGTATATCAAACTATCGGGTAAATTCAAATGCGGTTGGCAAAAATTCAATACCGACTTTCGTTACAAACTATCGATAGACACCCACGAAGATTTTACTATTACCGAAAGACTCTTTAGGGCGCTGGGCAACGATTTCACCGTTACTGAGCTGGTCGATTATATGCACGCTCATCCAGAAATTACCGCCCTATTCGAATCGGTAACATTCAATCAAGGCTATTCAAAAAGTATTCATGAAGACAAACGAGTTCGCTGATATGCAAAAAGAACTGGAGCGCTACTTCGACCGGCTATGGCCCATTTGCCGAAGTTTAACCGGAAATGGTGTGAGGGAGAGCTTGGACATTTTATCCGAAATCGTTCCAATGCAAATTCATGAAATACTCACTGGCACGCAGGTATTGGATTGGACTATTCCCAACGAATGGAATATAGATGAAGCATACATCATAACCCCGGACGGCAAGCGCATAGCGGACATGCAAGTGAATAATCTTCACATCGTAAGCTACAGCACACCTGTTGAGAGCAAATTCACCTGGGAAGAACTTGCTCCTCATCTTCATACGCTGCCATCGATGCCCGATGCGATTCCTTACATTACATCGTACTACAAAGAAAATTGGGGGTTCTGCATTTCGCACAGCGAATGGCAATCACTGCCTCGCGAAGGCACGTATCAAGTGGTAATTAAAAGCACGCTTCAGGCGGGACATCTCACATACGGCGAAGCCATTTTACCGGGTGAAACAACAGAAGAAGTACTTTTCTCGACCTACATCTGTCATCCCAGCATGGCCAACAACGAGCTATCGGGGCCGCTCGTACAGGCATTTCTCTACCACGAACTGGCGAAGCTGATGCATCGAAAGTACACGTATCGATTTCTATTTATTCCTGAAACAATTGGCGCAATTGCATGTCTTGCCCAACATGGCGAAACGTGGAAAAATAACCTGAAGGCAGGCTTTGTGCTTACGTGTGTGGGCAACGAGGCACACTTTCAATACAAGCGCTCACGCCGTGGCAATGCAATCACCGATCGAATAACCGAGCACATCCTGCATCACTTTGCACCCAATGCCGTTATTCAGAATTTCGCCCCCGACGGCAGCGACGAACGACAATATTGCTCGCCCGGATTCAACCTTCCCGTAGGCTCCTTGATGCGCACACCATACTATCAATATCCATACTACCATACCTCGCTCGATAATAAAGAGTTCGTACGATTCAGCGCGATGGAAGGCACGGTATTGATGTATCGCAAGATTGTGGAAGCCCTCGAACTGGAAGGATATTATGTGAATACTAAGCCTTACGGTGAACCACAATTGGGTAAAAGGAAATTGTACCCCGACACTATTTCAACAGAGTTCAAGCGCGATTATCTTGACACCTTGCTGTACCTCCTCAATTTCAGTGATGGAGAACATTCGCTGCTCGACATCGCAATCAAAAGAGGCAAACCCATTTTCGATTTTGCTGAGCCGCTTCGAAAATGCATGGAGTGCGGATTAATCAAGTCGAAGTAGCGGAGAATCAGCTGCAGTATGCTTTCGAATTTCGAACCTAGTGCATTCAATTTCAGTCAAAATGAATCGAATCTTTATTTATCTCGGTTTATCAACATCGAACCTTTAGTTACACGTTGTGTTTTTCGCGTTAATCGAGCAATGCCAAATAATACTTTTGGCGGTCAATAAATAATGATTTTATGAGCCACAAAAGTGTTGGAGTGCAGTTTTACAACGACGTACTCTCCTATTTCGACAAAGCAGCCGCATTCACAACGTTTGATGAAGGTTTGCTGAATCAAATCAAAGTTTGCAACAGTGTTTACAAATTTTACTTTCCACTAGAAATTAACGGCAAGATTGAAGTGTTCGAAGGAATACGCGTTCAGCATAGCCATCATACAACCCCTACCAAAGGTGGTATTCGTTTTAGCGACATGGTGGATGAAGATGAAGTGAAGGCTCTGGCCACGCTGATGACCTTCAAATGTGCCGCTGTGGATGTGCCATTTGGCGGTGCGAAAGGAGGAATCAAAGTGAAGCCATCAACCCTCACGGTTTCACAACTCGAGCGACTAACTCGTCGATACACTACGGAGTTAATCAAAAAAAATATGATCGGCCCGGCAGTCGACGTGCCTGCTCCCGACTATGGAAGCGGCTCACGCGAGATGGCGTGGATTGCAGATACTTATGCGACTTTCAAATTCGACGATATCAATGCGTTGGGATGCGTTACCGGAAAACCAGTAGCACAGGGCGGTATTGCAGGACGCACGGAGGCAACCGGACAAGGAATTTTCTTCGGTATACGCGAAGCGATGAGCCACGCCGACGATATGAGCGTGCTCGGTCTGGCCCCCGGCCTCGAAGGCAAGCGTGTCATTGTACAAGGATTGGGTAACGTAGGTTTCTATGCAGCCAAATTCTGTGGTGAGGGCGGCGCCATCATCACAGGTATTGCAGAATATGAGGGTGGTATCTATAACGAAAATGGCCTGGACATAGAAGCTGTTTTCCAACACCGCAAAGCATCCGGTTCTATTCTCAATTTCCCGGGTGCGAAAAATTTCGAACGTTCCGCAGAACTGCTCGAAATGGACTGCGACGTGCTCATTCCTGCCGCGCTGGAAAACCAGATTACAGCGGAGAATGCCCCTCGCATCAAGGCAAAGATTATCGGCGAAGGCGCCAATGGTCCTGTCACCAAAGATGCTGAAGACATTCTGAACAAGCGCGGCATCATGATTATTCCCGACTTGTTCCTCAATGCAGGAGGTGTTACGGTATCTTACTTTGAATGGCTCAAGAACCTCTCGCACGTCAATTTCGGTCGATTAGAAAAACGTTTTCAGGAAATGCAGGCACGTCAGCTTATTAACGGTGTCGAAAAGATGACCGGCAAATCGATGGACGCTAAGGAGAAGAAAATTCTCATTCAAGGTGGCGGCGAAATTGATTACGTGCGTTCCGGACTTGAAGAGACCATGATCTATGCGTATAACGAAATTCGTGAAATCAAAAAAGGGAACACAAAGATTGAAGATCTGCGCACAGCAGCGTTCGTAAGCGGAATCAACAAACTGGGTATCGCTTATCAGTCATTGGGTATTTTCCCATGATGAACGTGTAAGTTCTTTTAGGACATCAATGGCTTTTCAAAGCAGCAATGGTTTGTTCCGGATTTCCGGAGGCAAACACTGCATTGCCTGCCACGAGAACGTCTGCACCGGCGTGAGCAAGCTTGCCGGCATTGGCCTCGTTAACCCCCCCGTCAATTTCGATGAGGAATGACAACTGACGTTCGACGCGCATATCCTTCAACTGACGAAGTTTAGGGAATGTGTTCTCAATAAACGATTGTCCACCGAATCCCGGATTAACGCTCATTATCAACACCAGATCCACGTCGCCCAGTATATCCGATAGAGCGGTAACAGGTGTATGCGGATTGATAGCAACACCAGCCTTCATGCCCTCTGCGCGTATAGCTTGCAATGTGCGATGCAAATGCGTGCATGCTTCGTAATGAACCGTAAGAACTTCTGCCCCACACTCTTTAAAATCTTTGATATAGCGGTCGGGATCAACAATCATCAGGTGAACATCGAGCGGCTTCTTAGCGTGCTTGTGAATGGCTTTAACCACGGGCATTCCAAACGAAATATTCGGCACAAAAACTCCATCCATCACATCTACATGAAACCAATCAGCTTGCGATCGATTGATCATTTCTATATCGCTCTGCAAATTGGCAAAATCGGCCGAGAGGATGCTGGGTGCTATTCGGTAGTTCATGTGAAGTATTTGCATGCAAAAATCGGCAATTCGGATTTTGGTGCGTGCCATGCTAATATGAAATTTCTCATGATGTAGGATGAAAGAGATGTAGGCGTGGAAATATTACTGTAATCGACGGATATAAGTTGAAGGTTTGAACCCTCCAGGTGATCCTCAATCCATTCAATGCTAAAACACTAATCGACTGCGTCTAAAGAAACACAATAGCCAGTACTACAAACAAAACGATCATAACGATGTAGTACCAGAAGTCTACAAACCAAGGAAACATCGTCTTGTATTTATCAAAAAGTTGTTTCATCCAACATTAGGGGGAGGGAATTCCAGTTGAAGAGCGTAGTTTCTTCAGTAGTTTTCAGTTTTGAATTTGGCAGGTCGCGGTTCAAGCTCAATTCATAAACAGGTACAGACCTGCTATGGCGGTGCCAATGAGAAACCATTTTTTGATCTTCATGGCGAGTAGGTTGAGTTCGAAGAAATTCATATTCCAAAAGAAAGTGGATAGATGGTTTCTTCGAAGATGCTGTGAAGCAGTTTTCAAGATGTAGGAGTGAATAGTCGAATTACACAGAATTAGGATTACCGTGAGGGTTCAATTTTGATTCAAACGCAGCATGCTAATTCATTTCGGAAACTCGCATCACCTGAGGCAATACCAACGTTAGATCATCATTCACAATCACCGCATCTGCGCGCTCCACCAGCTGAGACTCAGGCCATTGCCTGGCCATGCGTGCGCGTACTTCGGATTCACTTATGCCGTTGCGTTTCATGACGCGTTGAACACGCAACTCTTCGGGAGCTGTGACCACAATGACCGCATCACAACCGACATCGCTTCCGCTTTCAAATAAGATAGCAGCTTCTCGGATTACCATCTTTGCATGTTGCTGCTGCTTCCATTCCTCAAATCGACGGGCTACACGAGGATGTACTAACGCATTCAGTTTTTTCAACGCTTCTTCCTCACGAAAGACAATGTTAGCCAACGCCATGCGATTCAAGCGACCACCGGAAAGCAGAACATCGTCACCAAATGTTTGAACCACCTCCGAGAGAAGCGTGGGGTCCGACTCATACAAATACAACGCTTCCTTATCGGCATCAAACACCGGAAAACCGAGCGTTTCAAAAACACGAGCTATGGTCGATTTACCGGAACCAATCCCCCCCGTAAGGCCAATTACTTTCATGCACTAAAATTAGTGGATACAATCGATTCAGCGCACCCACTCACATCCTTCCAGGTCGTCCTGAATGCGGGTGATGCCTCGACCATAGACTATCTCAATAAAACTAAAGCGCGGATCGGTGGTAGGTGTGTAGTTCCCCAATCGAATGGTATCACCGAATACACGCCCTGTCGGAGAAAATTCAGCGCGGGTAAAGAAATAATCGTTCGAGGGCAGTGATGATGCAAAACTTAAAGATATGTCACATGTATCCGCTTCGTTGTCGATGTTGATTGTATAGTTGAGTTGCGGCTCTTCAGTTGACAACATTTCGGACGACATCGAACACGATGACATGCAATAGGGCTTCGAGCCAGTGCCACCCACGCTTAATACGTTACGCTGCAACGTTCGCGGCTCAGTTTTGCTATAACTACCCGTATTGAAAACCAGGCTATCACCATCCCCATTGTAAAATACCAATCGACTTTCCTGCGGAATGTAGGCTAATAGATTCTCACTGAAACCCGGACAATCTTTTTTATTGTGACAGGATAGTATAACTACCATCGTTGCTGCAAAGGCGATCCAATAACGTGTTTGAATGCGACAATTCATGCCTTCAAAAATACATGGATAAAGAACATGGAGGGTTCTCGAGTTTGATACATCTGCACATATAGAAAATCTCCCCAACACAGTCGAAAGTTGAAGGTTGAAAGTTGCGCGTGCATTTCCCTATAATCCTATAATCCTACAATCCTTCTCAGTGGAAAGTTGAAGGTTAGAAAATGCAATCCAACAACCTGCAACTCATTCAAAGTTGAAAGTTGAAGGTTGAAAGTTGGGCCTGCATTTCCCTATAATCCTACAATCCTAAAATCCTATCACACGTCGTAAATTCATTACAATCTGCCTCCACTTCTTTGCGCAAAACAAAGAACAATGGCTATCATGAATCTCTCTCTTCTGCATGCGCCCAAAGCCACACCGGCCTATTGCGCATCACAACAACTTATGGACATCCTCCACGCGCATGGCTTCGCCGAGCTGCCGGGCATGGGTGGTCAAAGCATGCACTCAGCCGACCGCTACATCAGCGGGCGTAATTATTACTTCCGCAATCGCGGGCAGTGCACCATCAACTTTTTGAAAGATGGACGCGTGCATGTGCTCAATGGGCCCATCGCTGTGTGGAACTTACACGATCAGTTGAATTACCATGAACTCAATGTGCTGCTTGCCTTTGCCTCGTTGTGTGAGGAGCATCAGGATTGTATGCGCAATTACATGGGCCCCCGGTGCATCCGTTATGCAGAAGTACTGGAACAACTGCCCTCCTTTCAGGTCGACTGGAAAACAGCGTTTCTCATGGCGCTGAGCAGCCAGTAAGGAAACGAATAGGAATGCCACACTGTGAAAAAATGCGAGGGTTTTTCTTGTTTGTTTGGGGGTTGGTATAAAAATAACTCCTATTCTTGTAGGACGTTTGTTTAGAAATCCATTCGAAAATTAACCATGAAGAAAAACTTACTTTTTACTGCAGCAT
>Ga0315902_10004040_pt1 | contig 21511 bp, 8 predicted proteins | sample LakEriMetagenome_9_FD_203523 | JGI IMG/M metagenome (GOLD analysis project Ga0315902, IMG submission 203523) | Freshwater fungal communities from buoy surface, Lake Erie, Ohio, United States - Buoy 12 MA117 | ecosystem: Environmental > Aquatic > Freshwater > Lake > Lake biofilm | place: USA... | reverse complement strand
CTCTTAGATTTCTTAGTCTATCACCTGCAGTTAACCAGTAATGGTCTGGATCCGGATTTGATATTGAATGAGGCTTTACATGATAATATGGTTTTTGAGAAATTCTTTTATCTCTATTTGACATTTCTGGAGTTACCATAGGTTCATTTATAGTATTAACATACATGTCATCAACAAACAAACCCTCTTGTGCAAAAGGCATGTCATAGCCACCCATACTCATACCATAAGCTGCCATTGGCATACCTTCCATTGGCATACCAGACATATCAGCTTGTTGCATTGCCATTTGATCCATAGGAGGCATACCAGTCTCATCTACTTGTTGCATCATACTAACCTCCTCCGGACTTGGAGAGAAGCTTTGTGCTTGCTCATTCTCTTCTTCTGGTATAAGGTCTTCTTCTTTAAGACCCATCATTTCCATATACGGTTGTGCAACTGCTGGAATTCCTTGAGGGAATCCTTTCTTAGATTCTTGTGCTAATGCTAAAGCTCCAAGCTTAACATTGAAGTTTTTAATCATTAGTTCAGCTGTCTTTCTATCTACTACATCTGAGTCAGGATCATCAAGTATCTTACGGTACTTATTAATGTCATATGGTTTAGCAAGTTCTGCAGGAGTGTATCCTCCTTTTTTAGCAGGTTTGTTAAACATCTTAAGAATCTTAGGATCACTAATCTTCATTGATCTTGTATCAGAGAAGATAAATGTATCATCCGGAAGATTTAATGGCACACCACCGCTTGAGTGACGTGGACCTACTATCTTCATATGTTCTGGAAACCCGTCACCATTGATATCTCCAAAAGCTGTCTCTCCACCTTCTGCTTCTAAGTTAGCTTCATCTCTAGGAACTGCAGTAAGTGAATCTTGAACTTGTGGTCTAGCTTTACCTAAGTATTGATTAATATCAGAGCCACCCATTGCTGTAGGGAAAATACTTAAACCCCAATCAGACTGCTGACCGGTCTTTCTTCTTTGGCCTCCTTCTGCACTTTGCTGTAGTTGACCCATTTGATCTTGTCTAAACAAACCTGAGTTAGGATCATAGTTACCACGGAATTGATTATCAACTGCAGAAGCTTGATTTGTAGAATCTAAGTTTTCATTAAACATTCTACCATTATCTCTTTGACCAAACATTTCAATTCCTTTACTAATACTTCGCATTACAGGATTAAATGTATTCAAGGCGTTCTCACCATTAAATGAAGTTTTCTCATCAATTGTAAATGTTTGAGAATCCTTAATTATATCACGTTCTGAGTTATCAGGTAGATTATATTGTTTTCTTAATTCTGGTTCTACTTTAGCCCATACTTCTTTAGAACTTCTTGGTTTAAATTCTATAGGTTCAGTTTGAGTATTAACTGCTGATCCTGTATTAACACCTTGGTAAGACGGTAGTCCACCATATGCTTTTGGATCTAAAAAAGGTACATTAAGCTTTTCTGATCTTTTTTGATCAATCCAGTTTCTAAGTTTTGGACTTCTATTATTATCTGCACTTAGTTTATCTTGTAGGAATTGACCTAACTTATAGTTTTTACCTAACTGCTCTCTTACAGATCTTCTATCGTCTCTTCTTGACCAATCATCATCTTTAAACTGGTCTTTGTTCTGAGCAGTTACTCGGTCACTACCTTGTGGAGTAAATGTATATCTTTTATGACCAAGACCAATTCTCTCTTTATCCATGGTAAAACCTTGCTTCATGAGCTCTGCAGGATTTACCATACCACTTAGAGTATAACTTTTATTAAAGATTTTGTTAGTAGGCATAAGGTTACTTGCTGCTACTCCTTGACCAAACATATTACCAGATATACGAGAATAGTCAATACCTTGTCTGTAGTCTCCAAGATTTTTACCATATCCTTTGGCAATCATCTCATTCCAAACATTGTAATTAGGGTCATCTGTAACCGGGCTTTCACTAGCAAATCCTAAATCATAAATTGACATATTAGGATTATCTTTAAGTGCTTGATTCCATAGATCAGCTTCTTCTTGTGTAACTTTTTTAGACTGACCTGTGATATCTTTAATCTCTATACCATCTTGTGCTTTAGTTAGTTGAGGTATAGACATATCATCTCCACCACCATATACAAACTTAAATAAGTCTTGACCTGTAAAACCTCCCATTTGTTGAAATGTAGCTGTAGGTTGTACAGCAGTACGTGCAATATTCTCAGCTTGTTGTTGTACCTTAGCTAGAGTAGCTTGATTTTGTATAGTAGTAATAAAGTCTCCTGTTGTTTTTTGTCTACCATCAAGAATATCAGTAGAATCTGCTTTAGAAGTATTTTGAGTACCTGTATCACCAAGAGCTTTTTTAGCAAGCTTTAAAGCTTTTCTAACAAACTGCTTTTGTGTACCACCAAGTTTCATCTGTGTCTGCTCTTCTTGAAGAGCTGGATTATCACTTAATAGCATCTCATCAAAAGCTGCTTCATCTTCTTCTACTAAACTATTATTGTAAGCTTCTTCTGCACGCTCTTGCTCTTCACGCAATAGTTCCTCCTGATAATTTAAATCAGGATTTTCTTCTTGTGCTGATTGCTGTTGATTAGCTTGTCCTTCATCACCTATTTGTTGTTGTACAAAGGCTGCAGCAGCATTAATTATCTGCGCGGCCATCTCTTCACCATAAGACTGTGCAAGAGTTCTATATAGTTCATTTGGATCCTGACCTTCACCGTATGGCGGAGGTGCAACCATGCTAGCAACTTGCATTACAAGTTGTTGAGGATCAGCTTGAGTTTCTGCTCCTTGTTGAGCCCTTGCTATAAAGTTAGACATAGGATTTAGATATGTACCATCTCCCCCGTCTTGCGCTTTATAAATTCTTACTCTTCTCTTCATAGTATATCTATATATATTAAATATAGTAAATTAAAAATTAACCAATAAACTTAGAAAGTTTATGTCCAACTGACCCTCCAAACTTAAACTGATATTCACCTGCTTGCCCTAATGGTTTAGTACCTGTATCTTGAGAACCCACTCCAACTGCTACACCAGTACCAATTGCAGGAATAAGCATTGGTAGTTTGTTTAATACAGAGGCAAGAACTTTAAAATTAGATTCATCATCTTCCATTATATCATACACTCTAAGTGGTATGCTTTTCTTACCTGTTCCTTTACTGATGTACTCATCAAAATGGTTTTGAAGCATCTCCGGAGTTATCTTATCATAGAGATCTTTTATAATGCCACGATCCAACAAGTCTTGTCTTAGTTCTGAGACCATAGCTAATTTTTCTTTACCCTCAGAACCATGTCTATAATAATCTTTAGCCTCATCAATATACTCTGGAGAATTTATATAATCTAGCCAACCAATTTCACCAACTCTGTACGTTCCAGGTATATCTCCAAATTCATCATCTTCAATAAGTTTTAACTTACCTAGTTCTTTGTCTAAAGAAGTTTTATTACCTGCTTGTAATAAGTGAGATATCTCATGTTCTATAGTCTGTTTAAGATCAAAAGGATTAATGTTTTCACCTATACCAATTTTAGTTGTTCCTTCCATAAATGCATTATACTTACCGCTTCTATTTATGTCTCCTCTTATATCTGCTATTTCATCTCTTTTACTTAGAATTTCACTTTCTAAATCCATTATCTGATTCCAATAAGCTTGGTTTTCAATATTACCCAAATCATATTGTTTATCAAGATTTAAAATCTTCTCATTTATTTTATCAAGATCCATTAACTTTTCTAAATAAGTCTTGTTTGCATTCTCCAAATTAACTAGTGAGTTGACATATGATTCAGGTGTCATACCTAGTTCTTTTAAATATGGGGTTGTATCAATCATGTTTTGAAGTCTTTTTTGTCCTTCAGCTGTTTTCCACTTCTCAACTTTGTTTGCTCTTGTGTCTTCAATAGCATCACTTATTGTTTGGTAAACTTCTTTTTTTGTATTAGTTGGATCAAGATCTTTGAGCATCATTTGATACTCTTCACCAGGAGTAGGTTCAAACATATTCAGTCTTTCTTTGCCTAATTCTTTCATTGCTTTAGATCCTGTATATGCTTCTGTAAATCTACCTAAGTCAGTTACTTTACTTTTTTCAATAAGGTCACTATATATCTTAGCTAGATCTTCATCTCCGTTTTTAAGTGCTCTGTCTCTAGCAGCTTTTAGATTCTCAAGATAGTTAGGATCAGTTAACGCTCTTTCACCTTTTAATTCACTGAATGGTATCTCACCTTGACCAAGTCCAAATGCATCTAACTGTTCTTTTGGAAACTGACTTAATTTGATATCATCGCTATCAATGTTCTTCCATCTATGTGGTTTTGTACGTATATTTGGAGGTGGTGGCCCCTCAGTTTTTAATGCCCAAAGTCGCGCTTGTTCATATGCTTTACCTGCTGGTGAATCAAATTCTAAATTGACATCACCTATGTCATAAGGTGATTCAGCTCTTAATATTCCGGATGTCGTCTCTCCAAAAGGACTAAAGTTTCTTCCTTTTACAATCTCATTCATTCTTATATTACGTAAAGATAATCCTGAATAAGGTGCGGATTGGACTGGTAATTTTTTTGCAAGTGCAGCAACATCATCTATTGCTCCTATACCAGGAATCATTTCAAGAGCTGTTTCTCCTATAGCTAATCCTGCATCTGACCAGTCACCTGTTTGTTGTGCTCTATTTACAAGACCTGGAATTTCTGCTGCAGTTTTAATTGCTTGAAGAGTACCTGTAATTGGATTAAAATAACTTGCAAAATCTAATGCTTGGCCTACAGCATTTCTGCTAAGTATTGGATCTTTTGCACCAGTTTTTTCTAATACTCTTTCATAGTCTGTAATATCCCATGGAGCATTCATCATATCTCCTGTGGCTACAGAGTAGTTAAAGTAATCAATTGGATTTGTTATTATATCCCATGCCTTACCTGCATAATCTCCAAACGTTGGATTTTCAGGAGCATCAAGATAAACTGTGTTTTTACTTGGTGTGCGAATAACTCCTGGATCTTTGGGAGCTCCTACTACTGTATTAATTACATTTCCTTCTCTATACCATGTGTTATTAATTATTTCATCCTCCATTTCTTTAGTAAATGGAAGATTATGCTCTTTAGAGAATTTACGAGCATCCTCTACATATTTATTAGCATTGTCTTGTATTTCTTCTGCTCTAGATTTACCCGCTTTAAATGTTTTATCAAAATGCTTTTGTTGAGCTGTTTGTGTTTTAGTAAGTTTTTTAGCTGGGGCAGGTTTAGGTGCTGATTCAAACTTTTGTTGTTTTGAACTTATCATATCAGAGTAGTCTTTATCATAAAGTTGTTTTGCACCTTTGTTCAAAGCAGCTTCTCTCTCTTTTATATCTCCTTTAGATAGAGGTTGAAAATTACCAGATCTATTCCAGTCCACTTCCCATTTATTTCCTGCTTTTCTATAAACTCCTTCACTGCCCGGATATGTATAGTATTCTCCTCCCTTTTGAGCTTGACTCAGACCTCCGTATTGAAGTTTAGGTGTATAGTCTAAATCTGGTGTATCTCTTTTCTTTTGAGCAATTAAATCTCTCACATAATCTTTAGCTGGATTAATTGGAATTTTAAGATTAGCTTGAACTCCCCAGTTATATCTAGCTTTAAGCTGATCCATTTTTTCTTTGTTTTCTTCTAATCCCATTCCAAATAAATCTGAACCAGCATATCCAGATAAACCTGCTTTTACACCTTTACGTCCTAATCCAAAATCAATATTACCTTTTACACCAAGTGGTATAGAACCTTTTTCTTCCTTACGCTCTCTACTAGGAGTAAAAACAGTACCTGAAAATGGACCAACACTACCTATAAATTGTCCTGCTTTTAATCCTGTACCATATTTTCTTGCTACGGTTTGTGGTACGTTTCCAAATGGAAATTGAGGAGAAACAATAAGGCTTCCATAACCACCTATTTTAGGATCGTATCCACCAGATAAATCTGATTCCATTCTAGCAGGAAAATCATGCCACTCATTAAAATCAGAATGTATATTACCTTCAATACCTACACCAGTATTATTTTGATATGGTAATTTAGCAGTAAGACTTGCAGATAATGCATCAGTACCAAATTTGTTTACTGCTCTACTACCAAAAGGTTGAGTATAGCCTACATTAAAAGTAGGGTTTTGAGTATCAAATCTATACATACCAGGAGTATCACCGTGGTAACTAAAAGGAGATACATTTATAAATCCTTGTTGAGATTTACCAAACTGAGCTTTAGGAAGCTCTTCTACTACATATCCTTGTGCTATTAGATCTCCTATTTCTGTATCATCCGCATCTATCTCTATGTATTCATTCTTTTCTCCACCGCCTTGATATGAACCGGTACCCGGATTATACTTAGGAGAATACATAGGATTTACAGGACGTTCTATTTGATACCATGTCCCAGTAGCAGGATTTTGTTTCCATTGCTTTACTGATTGAGGCGGAACTATAGTATTATCTTTTCCTATATTATATGTATTGTTAGATGGAATAATGGTAGGTGTTTCTCTGTTAACTGGTAATAGCTCAAGAGGTTTAGTTTTTAATACCAACTCTTCTTTTTCTTCTTTTTTTGGAACTGTCTTATTGTTAGGTTTATTTGTTGCTGTATTTGTTGTTGTATTAGATTTAAGCCCAAGTTTAGTTATTCTACTTTGTGGAAGACCTGAAGGTCCATACTTGTTATATCTCTTTTTAAACTCAGCATCAGTAAGCATATTTGCTGGTTTAACTGCAATTGGATCATAGTATGGTAACTCAGTGGAAAAACCTCTAAGCGCCTCCGCTTGTTTGCTTTCTAATCCTTTTTTATAAATCAAGCTCTTCATAGCATTTTCGCTAAGCCCTCTTGATTTAACCCATTTATATAGTTGATTTTTTTCTTCGGGTGTAGTCAATTGACCATAGGTATCATAAATGTTAGCTAGCTTATTATTCTTTGTCTTTCGAATTTCATCAAATATTGCTATTTCATCTTTAGATAATTTAGCAGTTTTAACAAAATAGTCTCTATCACTTTTTGATGTTGATGCTCTCATATAATGAGACATGTTTGTAGTATATAATTTTGGGTTATAATAAATTGAACCTTGAGGAGTTATCCGTCTATCATACGCTAATGGTGGAGCATTTGGATCAAGTGCTCCTGTTATTATATCTAAAATGTAACTCTTGTTTGGATCTGGATTATTTTTTATTTGTGTTTTTAGTTTATTAAACTTAGCTTTTTCTTGTGCTGTCCAAGAAATTGGCTCAGGATGTCTTAAATGCCTCTCTTCTTTTTCTTTTATATAAGCGTCTGTATATGACCAAGGAAATATTTCAGGTTCTCTATAATATGGTTTAAGTTTATCATAATATGCTTTTTGTTGTAAAGCATTATTATAGATAAATAAACTATCTGATGCAGTGGCACCCTTTTGTGCTTTTGGTAATGCCGCTATTTTAAATTTTTTTGCCATGTTCAAAGTTATTCAAATTTGTAACCCAATGCTTTTAATTTAAGCATTGTTTCTTCATCTACTTCATCTCCTATATCATAGGTACCACCATCTTGTTCCTGAGTTAATCCTAGGTCAGTAGCATATGTCCAATCTCTAATTAGATTATGACGCTTATCTATATCATCTTGAAAACCACCTTTCTGATAGGATCCAGTACCTGGATTATAAGTAGGAGATAATCTAGGATCAACTGGTCTTTCAATTCTATACCAAGTTCCTGTAGCTGGATTCTGTTTCCATTGTTCTCTAGAATCTGGAAGTACAACACCTTCTTTCTTTGTTTTACTATATTTTTGTTGCGGAAGTATTTCAGCTGTACCTCTGTTTGTATCTAATGTTTTAAGTGGTAATGTTTTTAATACAGGTATAGAAGGTTCTTTTTTAAAGAAGACTGGTTGTACTGGTTTTTTGTACATGTAAGATACTACATCTTCATTATCAGAATTTCTAGTAGAATAGTTTACACCAACAGGTTTTATTTTTCCTTTTACAGTATTACCTAAGTCATCTTTTTTAATATTTATGTATCCTTGACTCCATCCCGCTTGCGGTGTTTCATTTGTATATTTACCAGCTTTTATAAATTTTGTATTAGACATACCCTTTAAGTCATCTATACTTTTATTATATAACTTTAAACTATCATCATACATAGCTTTTCTATACTTGTATTCTTTAGGATCAGCTATGGTTATTCCTTTTTGAGCTTGTGTAAGTCCACCATCTTTAGGTAGTTCTTCTACTACATAACCACCTTTCTTATACTCTTCTATTTCTTCTGGTGTAAGTTCTAATTCTATATAACCACCGTCTGGTTCATTTGGTATACCACCTACTTGAAATGTATAGCCTTTATTTTTTAAATAATTTAGATGCTTATAATATTTATAAGCATCTATAGCTGACACATTAGAAGGTAGATTTTTAATTATAGTAGACATTTTACCACTTGACCAATCTGTATTCATAAGTTTAGACAACTCTTTGTCAGATAAAGAAAGAATTTTTTGTTGTATTTCTTTTATTACAGGTGTTTGAGGTGGTATATTTCTGCTTTTGTCAGGACCTATAAGCAAGGCAGCTACAAAGTCAGTATTTGCTGTAGGATAAGTATCCCAGTAATTTGTAATATAATCTGATCCTAAAATTTTTTCTTCTAGCGGGGTATATATTTGTTCATATCTAACATTTTGATTATACTCATTATATTTTTGAGTATTCCCTGCACCACCTACTTGAAAGTACTTAGCATAAGGATCATAGATCTTTTTCTTCTTAGATTTCTGTTTCTTAGTTAATTTACTTTCATGAAACAGTTTATTAGTTGCTTCTATACTTCTAGAATACTTACGTGACTTAGTTGAGCCTCCTTTTTTATTCTTATATGAACCAGTATTTATATCATACTCTTTAGCTTCCGCAGCTCTCTCATCCGTCCAAGGAACCTCCTCGTATGTAGTTACTGGTCTCTGTCTTGGAACTTGAGGTCCGCCAGGATATGCTTGTACATAATATGTTTCTGTAGACTGTACTGGAACACGCGTTGTTCTAGGGACATCTTTTGTTTGTGGAATTTTTAAACCTTCCGGTTCTATTTCTTCTGGTGCTCCAACTCTTACTTGATATTCAGGTTCAGGATAATCATATGCTATGAATCTTAAATTATCCTTTTGTTCAGGAGAAATTTCATAATCAAAAAAGTAGTCTCTAACTTTACCCTTGTATTTTTTTGCTAATTCAAGCTCATCCGTTACACCATATGGATCTTTTATAACTGCAAAACTATAACCAGGAATTGTTTTTAAAAAATCATCTGCATTAGTTAAATTAAAACCATTATAATAGTCTGGTCCTGAAAAATTACTTTTAAACATGTAGTCATCTTGAACAAGTGGCTTTGCTCCGGTACATCCTGGACAGGACTCTGCAAGTTCCTGCATAGTTTTATACTTCCCTTCTTTTTTATGTGCTATAGATTCAACTGGTCCAAAATCAAACTCATCAGGTTCTAAAACCCCTGTTTCATAATTTCTATAATAATGCTCTGCTTCATTCCATCGTTGAATTAGATTTTCTTCCGGGTTAATCCAGCCTCTTCTTATAGCTTCTTTTTCCCATTCAGTATCTTTTACAGATCTGTCATATAAAGCTTTTCTAATTAGATATTCTTTATACATAGGGTCATTTGGATCTTGAACATAACGCACATTACCTGTATTATTAGGCCTACATTTCTTTGTTGCTGGATTGTAAGTATATCCTTCAGGACAACCTGGTTCACCTCCAGTTGCTTTTTTATATGATCCTGTTGCAGGACTATACTCTGGAGCGTACTCTGGATTTACAGGTCTTTCAATTTGATACCAAGTACCTGTTGCTGGATTTTGTCTCCACTGTGTTGCTGAAGCAGGTGAAACTATTGTTCCTTGTGGTTTCTTTTTCTCAGTAGGGATAATTTCAGGACTGGGTCTCTCCATAGTTACAAGAGGCCTGATAGGCATAGATATTATATCTAACTGAGGATTTGTTTTTGGTGCAACGGGCTTATATAAATATTGATTACCCGCCTCGGTATAGCTACCTATTCTAGGATCATTTGGATCTGTTACAAAAATAGGAGGATGCTTTTTTTCATAACTGCTTTTGCTCCAATCCGCTTTAGATTCTTCTTCAGTTTCTGTTTTAGCATTTGGATCTTTAAAGTAAACCGGTTGTACAGGTTTTTTCCAAATACCTCTATGCTGATAAACTTTTTTATAATCTTCACCTGGCAATATATAACCTTTACCCATAGGATTTGCATTGTTGTATTGATAATGTGGATAATAGAACGCTGTTTGTTCTTCTATCCACATGGGTAAGTTCATAGGTAAAAGTTTTCCAGTTTTTTTCTCATAGTTTTGAAAAGCGGGAGACTCACCAGGAAAAACTTTAGAAAAATATAAAGCTGTTTTTAACTCATTTTCAGTTTTAATTTTTCTTATTGGATCCTTTGCCACTTTAACAGGTCCTCTTCGAATTCCTTTTGGAAATTGTGGAGTTGGTGAATAGAGTAGTTTAGGCGCAGATGGTAATTTTATAGAGTTATTTTGTTGATACATATATAAGCTATCATCATACGCTGCTTTTCTATAGTTATATAAATCTCTGTCAGAAGTAAGATAAGGTTTTACTCCACCTTTTTGCAGCATTGGATATTCATCTACATAGTCTCCAGGAAATGTATAATCTTGACCAGGGTACATCATTTGTGCAAAACCTGTATTGTCTATTCCATATACAGGATATGGTACACCTTGCATAGTAATATCATTACCAGGTATTCTAGTAACTTCTCCGGGATGTTTCCACTGTCCTTTTGGATCTACAATAATATCTTTCTTTTTAGCGGGTGCCTTAGCTTTATTAAGTGCAGCCGTGGCCATTGCAAGTACCTTCTTATTAAACATTACCTAGGTGAAATTATGTTTTTAGTATTAACTATCTTGAGAATCATGTTGACATCTCCAGATACCTTTCTTGTTAAATTTAAGAAATTAATATAATGTCTGAACTTCTTTCTTTGTAACTCAGGTTTTTGGTAATTTAAGTTCTGTAAGTTTAATGCCTTAATATAACCATTAGGTTCAGTCAACCACAGTAACTGTTGATCATATGCACCTTGCAAGATAGTTGTACCAGGAATAACTGGTCCGGTTGGTGGATAATCTGATCCAATAGGGAATTCACCACGGTCTCTGGTTATATCCCAAAACTGATTGAACCTGTATTTGTTCTCCTCTTTAGAAAATAATATATCTATGCTATTTATATTTATTTGTGGATACTGAAGACTCAGTGTTATATTGTTCTTAGGAAACACATTTAGATTTAGATACCCTGACACTTGTTCTGTGTTATATACTACAGCCTGATCAAAATTATAATCTAATACATGGAACTGATCCTGGCAGTTAAACTGGGAACGTCTATAACATTCTAGTATATACTCCATACTACGCATAGTAGAAACAGTCTGACCACCAATAATAGGAAACTCTACTTCAAACGGATACTCTGTTCCATAATACTCACAGAATAGGTTACACGTATCATTATGTCTCCAAAGCTCATTGTACTTAGATGTTAAGAATGTATTCTTAGTTGGTATATATAACTCCGGATGCCAGTCATGATAAGAAATCCAGAACTGATTCTTAGGGTCATAACTAATTGTCCAAGATGCATCATCAAAGAATCTAGGGTCACCCAATGTAATTATTGTTTTTCTATTATCGTAATAGAAGTAATCATCAGACTGACTATAGTTTATTATACCTTTATATTTAGGTTTAATCTTAAAGTCTTTCTTAGAGAAATAGACAATAGAGTTTTGATTATCATATACCGCATGACATCCAACACCTGCTACTGGATTATCAGTATGCGGATAGTTTGGAAAGTCTTCAAGTAACTTAAACGGTAAGAATTCTGCAAACCACCATTTTAATCCACTTTGAGAAATCTCAGTAAGACCATTTACATAAGTAAGTATCTTACCTTGATTTTGAGACATGTAATACAAACCAGCCGGAGTAGAAATAATACTGCGTAAGCTTTGTGATGAACCATATTCATATGGCCTATCTGCAATTACTACTGACTGCGGGGTTTGTGCAAACAGTCCACCATCTCCAATAGTTATTTTTGTTCCTGAAGTTGTTTCTAATTGATCAACACCTTGATATACCAGAGGACTAGAATTCTTAAATGTTATAAAGAGACCGGTCTTTGCAAAATTCTTAACTCCAGAGATCTGATCTTTAAACTGAACATAGTTGTTTGCTAGATATATAAACCAAGAATCTTTAAGTGATTCTTGTATTTGAGGTAATGAGTAAATAATCCTATCAGGATAATATGAATAACAAAGTTTAGCTACAGTAGGATCATAATATCTAGACTGTAAGTTACCTTGTGAAAAGTACTGAGTAAATAGTTTTGATATACTAAGTGAGTAATCATATCTATACCAGTTACCTCTTGTTATAATATCTGGATTCATATCAAACATAGTTGATAGATCTGTAAACCCATATGGATTATATGATTTTTCCCAAGCTGCCTCTCCCGGTTCTCTAAAGTCTACTAGTACGTCACTCTCTACAAAGAAATCTCTTACAGCTGAAGTAGCTAGATACATATAAGATCTTCTTACACCAAAGATACCTGGGTAACCATCAGCAAGAGGATAAGCAAAAGGAAGAACTGAACTAGGAACTTCATCAATTAAATAATCATAGTTTGTATTATCAAGTATGTAAGAGCTATTTGGTAGATTACCTGAACCTGGAGATATTGTTGGATTTAATAATGTGTCTAAGCTCCATAGATTACTAGCTTCATACTTTTCAGTATTCATCATAAATCTTGGTTCTGGTAGCATTTGTCTAGTATAGTAATTAAACTCATAACCATTAGGCTGACCATACATCCAATCATAAAAGAAGAACATAGAATTCTTTTCTGTATATCTGTTTATGTAGATATCCCCATTAAACAGTGGGCCAGTTGACGGAACTAACTTTTGTAGTATTCCAGGATTACCACAAACAGGACCTTCTACAGGTAATGTATCAGGATTAAACTTAAACTCACATTCAGTGATAGGTATTTGTTTTATTGCATCTAGTTGACCATATTGATTTGCAATGCGGAATTTAATTCCGGCATAGTGGCTTTCTATCTGTGCATTGTATTCAGTTGTTTTGTTATCTTCAAAATCTACTAATGCAGCAGTACCACCCGGTACTAAAATATTTTGTGTTGCTGTACCTATTGTTGTTAATGATGTATCTGCATAACCAGTTATTGTAGTTGGGTCAGTAATAAAATTAGGACCAATGTTAGCACCTGCACCAGAAGTAGTTCGTATAACTACTGTAGTTTGTCTTTTAAGATTATTGACTTTATACTTAACAGTTAGTGCACCATCTTGATATGGTTTTAAATTCTGTACACTGTCTTTTAAATAAAAAGAATCATTGATCCTAAATCTCCTAGGCGCATTGTTTTGACACATGCCTGGTCTAAATAGATCATAAAAACCATGTGCCTGCATTTGTAGAGCAAACTGACGAAAAGGTAATAATGCATAAATGAATCTAAGAGATACATCCGCACCCTCTGAGAAATAAAATAGTTTATTTGTAAGGTTCATTGGAATTGAAAGACCACTTAACCAACCACTTCCTTCTACATATTGTTGTCTACTCAGTTCTGTATTAAAGTTAGATCCTGTATAAGTACCTCCTTCTAATAAACCGCTGTCTACATTAAAATTATCATATAGTTCTTGTAGTGTAGTACCACTAGCTAATGCTTCATCAAAAGCTCCACCTTGTAAATAAGCAAGGAAGTCAGCATTAAACTGTGTTGCATTAGAATCCATAGTGTTATAGTCTGGATCTGTAACTTCTAATACTGTAGTATCTCCACTATTACCGTTTAGTGGATTAATTGACCCTGCCCCATTAACCCAAGGAATAGTGGTTCCTCCGCCACCTATTGCATTTTGCTCATATCTAGGGATGAACTTTCTAGTATAACTTGCTCCAGGTTGATTAATCTCTCTTTTACCAAGTTTAGAAATAATAACTTCTACCACCCCGGTAACAATCATCATCCATATTGCTAAGTTAGACACTAGCTTATTTTGAGGATGAAGATTTGGTTCTACAAACTGTTGCTCACTAATACCTCTTAAGCTACCATATAGTTTTAATTCTACTGTAGATAAAAAGGGATTTCTAAAGTTTGTATCAGGTGAATGAAATGTAACTATGTTGCTTGGTATATCTGCAGTAGTCACATTTACTCTATCACCTTTTTTATCAGTTACTTTTATATAAGGGTCATTTGCTTGAGCTCCTATATTTAAAGGATTACCAGATACCGGGTTGACCGGTAGAATAGTATTAAACGGATGGTTAGGATAAAGTCCTTTATAATTTTGTGTACCAGCATTTCCTTTAATATTAAAAGGACGCATGTTATTCAACATACCTTTAGCTACAACACTTTTGTTACCTTCTCTTGATCCACGGAGTACTTCATACCCTACAATGTTTGGTATGTCATTACCATCCTGGTCTTTTGGGTAGATAATATTATTGAACTCTACACCCATCAATCTAATATACATTTGATTAGTTGTAGGATCTTTTCTATAGTGTTGGACAAGACTTGTAAATCCTGGATTATTTAATCCATGATCTGGAAACTTGTGATGTCTGATTGCTTTACCACATAGATCATATGCAGGATCAGTTACACCTGTCCAACAATATGCGGATGAGTTCCATATATCAGCACGATTATCCGGATATATTTCAGTTGATTCCCAATAACCCATTTGACCACGGGCTACTATTTTACCACCGTCATCAAGTGTATTACCTGGTAGTGCTGGGTTTACTGCTACACCAGTGGCAGTATTATAAACCTCAAATACTTTTTCAGGACCAAACAAAACATTTTGATCCCCTCCTACAACAAATGATGTTTCTGAAGGATAAGTTACTTCTGTGCACGTAGTGTATGGACCAGATGCTCTACCTGGTATATGATATGCAGATGACTTATCTCCTGTGTCATATACCCAACGGATAAAGAAAGAATAAACTTCATCACGCATGTAACTAGGTTTATAACCACCTTGCACATAATACTCTGCTGGATACTCAACAGATACCCAACTGGTTTGTATAAGATTAGCTAAAGGTTGATAGTTAAAATCAAACTTAGATGTTGGTCCTACTCTAAGTAAGTAATTGTTAACTTCTGATATTTGATCTGAAGTTTCATATACAGGCGTTTGAATAGGAAGTTGCTCAATTGGTACAGAAGTTAGATCTTCTTTTATCTGATCTAGATATATCTTAGTTGTATTGGTAGAGTATATACCTATTTGTTTTGCTACAGGACTTTGATTAATGTTCTGTACAACAACTAATATAAACTCTGAAAAGTTTTCAGAGTCAGCCTGAACATCAATTTCTAATGCACCTTGTGGCTCATTATCAAACCAAAGAGGTTGAACATTACTTGCAGAAAACCAGTCAGTAACCTTCTGTCCTTTTATACTATATGCAATTACAGCAAAGTAAGAACCATTACGCAATGATCCTCCTGATATACCGGCTGCTACATGTAAGCATGGAGTTGCCATAAGTCTGGCTAACCTGATTTTATCACAATTTAAAGTTTGTAAGTCAACACATGTAATACAACCATTAGGATCATATCCCGGAGGTCCTGGAATAACTTGACCTGACTCATCAGTACATTCTTGATTCCATGTAACCCCTGGCCATTGCATTGTATCACCAGATGGATTTGCATATGTATTGTTTCCTATCCATATATAATCATCAGGCGGCCATGTTTCAGGATCTCCTATATTTAAAAATCTATCTGGGTTATTACTATCTGCCCAATATATCTGCCATGTACAATCTTCTTTTTCTCTTGATGCACCGGTAATTAGATTCCATTTACTTAGATTTAAACATGTATCTTGTACAATAGGTCTGTATCTGCACAGGTCATCTTCAAACAATCCTATCTCAGATCCTATGGAGATATTTGTATTTAATGGACCATGAGCTGCTGTAAAGATTATCCATTTATCAGAATAAAGATGTATTGCACCAACAATATACTTTACTCCGTTAGGTAATGTTTCACCAGAACGTACACAAAACTGATTTGCGGGTTCATTTGCTAATGCACCCACATCACCTTGCTTAGTATTATTTACAGCATTACGTGCATGTACCCACATTCCTTCATTAACAAATGAAGGCTCAGAGTCTTTGTTAAGACCCTTGAGAAATGTGTTTATTTTATTCTGGTCAATATTTTGAGGCCCTGTTTTCTTTGCCATCTTTAATATACTCTAGACTGATTATAATACCTATAGAAGTTAGGATCAATAGGATAACTCTTAAACATGTTATAGTACTTACCGTACATAGCTGTTCTATTAGCCCACCAAAGTTTTTTCATCTCTTCAAAGTTTGGTGTGTTTACCAAACTCATTGCATCATTCTTAGCCGCTCTAAGTTTAGTTGCAATAAGTTGATATTTCTGACCAACATCTTCACCATTATTAAAAAGATTCTCATAAACTCTTTCTTTTAAAGCATACTCATAATAGTCATTGAGCAAAGGATGATCTGGTACAAGTATGTTACCATCATCATCTGTTAAGTCTCCTTGATAATTAAGGTATACTTTACCGGATTCAAAAGTTGTATTAAGAAAGCCATATTTTATCCAACCTTCATTAGCTGTATTCCAATAAAGATTTGGACACTGACAATCTATGTTTTCACTTGCTCTCATTCTTAAAGGTACAAGAGCAGTATAGACTCTCTGTTGACCAGTAGGAAGTATTTGTATCAGCTCATACTTATCTCCCTTACAGTTCATAAATACGCGCGGGCGTATACAGGTATCACCATATGGGTTATTAGGATCATACTCTGTAGGTATGTAGTTAGTAGGTAATGTGTTATCTCCACAAGCTGCTGTATGATTACAAGGATTAGAATTACATACTGCACAGTTTACAGTTGGTGGTGCGCACTGCTGTACTGTAGAAGGAGTTTCTACATATGGTACTTCTTGTATATTAGTACCGCCTATATCATACCCAGCATTAACTGCAAATTCACCGCATATAAAAGCATAGTTAAATGTGTAAAAATCATCAGGTAGTTTTACTCTATGATTAGTTACATCTAACACAACTTCTTTAGTTTGATTAATTCTTAGCCCAAGTAAGTAATTTGCCTTTCTTGCTACTTTGATCAGCGTCTGTGGCTCAATCATATTTTCAAGCGCATAAACTTGCAAGTCAACCATGACATCTTCTAATAAAGAATCAAAGGTTCTATATTTTAATGTATAATTAAAATCCATTATCTAAGTACATTTTGACTATCATCAGGCCCATCTGTTGGGATCTGCATAGTTGTGGTTAATTCTTTTATAACGTATTGCTCAATTTCTGAGAATAAATATTCAGGAAAGACTAGTTGTTGTTCTTGTTTAGGTAAACATTGGTTTTCTATATCACATTGAAAGTCACCAGTGTCTCCCTCAAACATAGCTTCAATTTTAATTGCATCCCACTCTACGTTTGGTAGATATAAATACCCGTTATGAAACCAGAAGTATTTTTGTTTATTATACTTATATGTTGATGTCTTAGTCATTGATACAAATGTTCCAGGTTCAGTCCTGAACACTTTAATAGAACTATCAATAGAAGATACAGTACGGAAGATAGGGCCAAAAGATCCTGTAAAGACATTAGGTAATTTATCTTTAGTTCTTTTAAAGTAGCACTCAGAATATACCCCGGTACAATCTGCTTCTACTCTATCTACATCTATAAGTTCCATATATGGTAAATACGTAAACAATGAGCTCATCTTCATAAGCTTGTTCATGTTGTCTTCTCTCTTAAGAAGAGTTTTACCATATTTAATTATCAGGTAATAGATACTCCTGTCAGTTAAAAAAGGATCTTCCTTAACTGCTTTTAAAGTATTTCTTACTCTTGATACTGCTTCACCTATTGTTGTCATAGATCAAATTCATTATAGTTAGTGAGCTCACCTTTAAGCTCATTTGCTTGTTTATGTTTTAAACTAATTGCTGTATACATCTTACGCAATTTCTTATGCGGGTCTACTTGTATATACATAGTCCAGTTTTCGGGATATGTTTTAGCAACTGCTCTTTTAAAGTTTCTGCATGCTACAAAGCTCCAGCATTCTCTAAATGCATATTTGTATTTACTAGAATAACTTGTATAGAATATTTTAGCTAGTTTACCATCTGTGTCCCAGTTTTTATTAGTCACCCTAACACCATATTTTTTAGACTTTGCAAAATCTACATTATTTACTTTTGATGTTTCACAAGTCCCAATAAAAATGCAACCTAAGCTTTCTGGCAACTGTACACCATCTCTTGTTTCAATTACAGTATTCCAAAAAACTTCATTAAACATTTTAATGATTTTCTTTATCTGAGAGTCAGTTAACTTTTTATACTTTGGGAACTTTTCCCTAAACTTTTCAAAGAACACTTTATCTACAATGTCAATAGCTTCTTGTCTAAATCTTGGAGCTTTAACATTAGGGGATTTAAAATCTTTATTCATCCTGTTATTTAATATACGAAAAATTATGCATTTTAGCAAATATAGTAAAAATAGAAAACCCCAGGCTCACTTGCCCGGGGTCTCCACTTGTTAGCCACAGAAACCAACAAACTGCGACATTCTTTAGCCAATCACAGTAACTGTAATTGCTGCCATACCTGTATTATCTGTAATAGTAACTGAATTTGCATCAGTTATAACATATGTATAATCTTGACCTGCTCCTTGTGTATAGACTCCAAACGGAACACCGTTCTGTCTAATTGACATTACAACATCTAGTGTGTTTAAGTTATGCGTAATAACTGTTGTTCCTACTGCAGAGTTATAATTACCAGTATACTTTTTTACACCTGCATAATTAATTGTTAATGTATCCCCAATTATTTCTGTTTTTATTTCATTACCATTACCTTGAATAGTTAAAATATCAGTTGGCGTATTTGCTGAAGTAGATCCTGTGTCTGCTTCTATAGTATACCAAATGTTTAAACTAGTCAGTCTTTCACAGAAGTATTCTACTACAGTTTCAATAGCATCATTAACTAGAGCACCTTCCTGAACTACTAGCACATTTACTTGAGGACTCTCTTGACAGAAAATATCAGCCGTAATTATTGTAGCTGAAGCACTAGTACAGAAGTAAGTGATTATATCTTCTAAGGCTGCACTTACTGATGAGTTTTGACTTACCACTACATCAGTGCCACATTCTAAATCAGGACCTGTGTACACAATACACTGTGCATCAAATACTTCAGAGCATGGTTGTGGATCTGGACAATCAGCAGGAGTTGGACAAGGAGGTGGAGTTGTAAGATATGTATCCTTACATCCACAACTTATTTTACTACATCCGCAATTTTGACAATGTGCCATATCTTATAATTATAATTCTTGAACAAATAATTGTGCTTTAAGTAAGTTTCCAGGTACACCTGTTGTACCTTTAAACATTACTGTAATAGTCTGACCAGCAGTAAGTGTTACTTTCTTAAAGAAAGATACATTATTTGGCCATAGTGTTTTATCAGCAATACCTGTAGTAACAGGATTTAAACTTGGCGTTGTAACAACTGTTTCACCAGTAGTGCCGTCAATTGGTAAGTTTGTTACTGTATCCCATAATTTATAATCTAAATTTGGTCTCCATCTTGATTCATATAGAAGTACTCCCGGACTAAGAATTAATCCTGTATCCATCCATGAAGATATATATGCATCTGGCCCACCTGTATTTAGATAGAACTGCATGTCAGCAGAAACAGTTATCATAAAGTCTTTTGATACTCCTGATGTATTAGTATATGTTAATACATTATATCCTGAAGGAGAAAAGTAAACAAGATCAATAAAGCCTGGATCTGATGGTAAATTAATAGAAGCAATTACTTCATTGTAGAAATTAATCTTTGGTGTTCTAGCTACAGTATATGTAGTATCATTACCTACTGTTACTGGAGTGACTGTTATATCTCCAGAACCAACTACTATTGCTTCTTTACCATTTACAGTATATGTAGTTACATCTGTTGGACTTGTTACTGAAGTAACTGTAATATTATCACCGGCAGCAACAATTGTATCTTTAGCGTTAATCTCATAGTCTGTAACTTGATTATTACCTACAACACTTACTGTAGTGTTTATTGTAACATTATCACCAGCTGTTACTGTTGTAAGTTCTTTACCGGCATTTCTAAGGTCACATAGGGAAATCCAAATATTTCCAATTGCTTCTGCTAAAGTAGTTGGTGTTCCTACAAATGAAGGATATGCTACCTGCATTATTGCACCAGTAGTATACTGATCTTGTAATGATATTACTGTTCCATCATAGCATGGTGATTGAGATGCTATTGCATTAGAAAGATCTGTAAAGGTTCCAAATACAGCTTTATATGGACACCACTCTTCATTAATAAATCTACGAAGTACAGTATCAATTTGTTGACTAGAACCTGATGCTAATACTGGTATAATTGTACCTATATCACATTGTAAAGTAAAACTAGGTATTATAAAAGTTGGAGGAACTGCATTTTCTAAAGCTGTAACTCTAATGTCAAGACTATCAATCTCTAATTGTAATACTGCAATTTGATCTACAAGATCACAGATCTTAGTTGCAATAGTCTGTACATAATTAGTTAAAGTATCAGTACCACCACCTAAACAATCTGCTACAGTTACAATACAGTTATCAGGACAACCTACTCCAGTAAATCTATCTGTAACTACTGTAACATTTTGAAGCTCACAGATCTGCTGAATTAAAAAGTTAATCAGTGCTTGAAAGTCTCCAGGCGCACATGAAGTAAGATTAAAACAAGAAAGATCATAATTAGATATATTCAATGTATCAATTATGGTGCAAAGTTCTGTAGCCAAGCTATGTACTACATCTGAAACTGTATCACCCGTACATAGTTTAATACAAGCAAGATCGGGACCCTGCCATATCACGCAGTTGCTTGATATAGGTGAGCAAGGGGAGTTATCTAAATTTAAAGGCTTCATATATATAATATAACAATTTTTACTTAGTTATCCTAATTAGTCTGTGAATTACAAGTTGATGATGACACTGTATGACTTAAGTAACCACAGTCACAGGGTTGAGGGCATCCGCAAGTATTGCTAACAGCACAGGTATAATCAGGATTAATTAGAACATCTAACATTAACATTTCATGTTTGATCTCCCACTTCATTAAATCTTCTGGACAGCAATTAGATATACCATATCTTCTTT
>Ga0315902_10004037_pt1 | contig 21520 bp, 18 predicted proteins | sample LakEriMetagenome_9_FD_203523 | JGI IMG/M metagenome (GOLD analysis project Ga0315902, IMG submission 203523) | Freshwater fungal communities from buoy surface, Lake Erie, Ohio, United States - Buoy 12 MA117 | ecosystem: Environmental > Aquatic > Freshwater > Lake > Lake biofilm | place: USA... | reverse complement strand
ACTACGACAAGGAACGCCTGCTCGATAACGGGGACCGTTGGGAGCGGGAGATCGCCAAGAATCTGGAACTGGACGCGCCCTACCGGTAGACCCGGGCGGCGATTCCGAACGCACTGAAACCCCGCCGGCTTCCTTTCGAGCCCGGCGGTCCAAGAAGAGGGGCTGAACCCGGTGGCCTTGCAGGCAATCGCATTCTATCTGCTGGCGGCGGTGACGATCGCAGCGGGTTTCGGCGTGGTCTCGGCCCGCAACCCCGTGCATTCCGTCCTCTTCCTCATCCTCGCCTTCTTCTCGGCGGCGGGCCTCTTCGTCCTCATGGGGGCGGAGTTCCTGGCCATGCTGCTGGTCGTCGTCTACGTCGGCGCGGTCGCCGTCCTCTTCCTCTTCGTCGTCATGATGCTGGATGTGGACTTCACCGCCCTGCGGCAGGGTTTCGCCCGGTCCATGCCCCTGGGGGCGGCGGTGGCGGGTATTCTGGCCTTCGAGATGGTGGCGGTCTCGGCCGTCGTCGCCAACCGCGGCGCGGCGGGCGACTCGCAGGGCCCCCTTGCAGCAACGCCCGATGCCCCCAACGCCGAGGCCATCGGGCGGGTGCTCTACACAGACTATGTCTATTTCTTCCAGGCGGCGGGCCTTGTCCTGCTGGTGGCCATGATCGGCGCCATCGTCCTGACCCTGCGCCACAAGCCCGGGGTCAAGCGCCAGGTCATCGCCGACCAGGTGGCGCGCACGCCTGAGACAGGCATGCGCGTCGTCTCGGTCAAGCCGGGTGAGGGGATTCAGGAATGATCATCGGTCTCGCCCACTACCTGGCGGTCGCCGCCATCCTGTTCACGATCGGGGTGTTCGGCATCTTCGTGAACCGCAAGAACATCATCGTCATCCTGATGTCGATCGAGCTCATCCTCCTGGCGGTGAACATCAACTTCGTCGCCTTCTCGGCCTATCTGCACAATGTGATCGGCCAGATCTTCGCCATGTTCATCCTCACCGTCGCCGCGGCTGAGGCCGCCGTCGGCCTGGCGATCCTCGTGACCTTCTTCCGCAACCGCGGCGACATCGCCGTGGATGACGCCTCCGTGATGAAGGGCTGATGTCTCCAGATGACTGCTGAAGCCCTTCTTCTCCTCATCGTCTTCGGCCCGCTGGCCGGGGCGATCATCGCCGGCCTGTTTGGCGCCCGCATCGGCGCCCTGGCCTCCCAGGCGATCACCACCGGCCTGCTGGTCCTTTCGGCTGTCCTGTCCTGGGTGGTCTTCGCCCAGTGGACCTGGGGCGACCTTGAGCCCTTCACCCTGACCCTCGCCCCCTTCATCCATGTGGGAGAGTTCATCTCCAACTGGGCGATCCGCTTTGACGGCCTGTCCGCCGTCATGCTGGTGGTGGTGACAAGCGTCTCCGCCCTCGTGCACGTCTACAGCTGGGGCTACATGGCCGAGGATCCGTCCCGGCCGCGCTTCTTCGCCTACCTGTCCCTTTTCACCTTCGCCATGCTGGCCCTGGTGACCGCCGCAGACTTCATGCAGCTGTTCTTCGGCTGGGAAGGCGTCGGCCTGGCCTCCTACCTCCTCATCGGCTTCTGGCACCACAAGGACAGCGCCAACGCCGCCTCCATCAAGGCCTTCGTGGTCAACCGGGTCGGGGACTTCGGCTTCGCTCTCGGGATCATGACCGTCTTCTGGATGTTCGGCTCGATCCAGTTCGCCGAGGTCTTCGCAAACATCGACGAGATCGCCGGGTCGACGTGGCGCTTCATCGGCTATGACTGGTCAGCCCTGGATCTCGCCGCCGGTCTGCTGTTCATCGGCGCCATGGGCAAGTCCGCCCAGTTCTTCCTGCACACCTGGCTGCCCGACGCCATGGAGGGCCCGACCCCCGTGTCGGCCCTGATCCACGCCGCCACCATGGTGACGGCCGGCGTCTACATGGTCTGCCTCTTGTCGCCCATGTTCGAGGCCGCCCCGGTGGCCCGGGACATCGTCACGGTGATTGGCGCGGTCACGGCCCTGTTCGCCGCCACGGTCGGCCTGGCCCAGAACGACATCAAGCGGGTCATCGCTTATTCGACCTGCTCGCAGCTGGGCTACATGTTCTTCGCCGCCGGCGTGGGCGCCTACCAGGCGGCCATGTTCCACCTCTTCACGCACGCCTTCTTCAAGGCGCTGCTGTTCCTGGGCGCCGGCTCGGTGATCCATGGCATGCACCACGAACAGGACATGCGGCGCATGGGCGGTCTCTGGCGTTTCCTGCCGGTGACCTACGCGGTCATGACCATCGGCACCCTGGCCATCACCGGCTTCGGGATTCCCAGCCTCGGGCTCGGCCTCGCCGGCTTCTACTCGAAGGACATGATCATCGAGTCGGCCTGGGCGGCAGCGGTCTCCCATGGCGGGGTCGCGGCCTTCGCCTTCTTCGTCAGCCTCCTGGCCGCCGGCCTGACCGCCTTCTATTCCTGGCGCCTGGCCTTCATGACCTTTCACGGAACCCCCAAGTGGGCCGAAGCGGGCGCGCAGGGTCACGATGACCACGCACACGACGGCCACGCCGCCGCCGCTCATGCGCATGACGTCTCCGCCCATGACGACCACGCCCATGCTGATGACCACGGGCACGGCCACGGCGCCCACACCCCCCACGAGAGCCCGGCGTCCATGCTGGCGCCCATCCTCCTTCTGGCGGTCGGCGCCATTGCTGCGGGCTACGCCTTCAAGAAGCAGTTCGTCGGCGACTATCAGGAGGCCTTCTGGGGTGGCGCAATCTACAACGCCCCCACCAACACGGTGCTCGAACAGGCCCACCATGCCCCGGCCTGGGTCCTCTGGGCGCCCCTGGCGGTCTCCGCCATCGGCTTCGCCGCCGCCTGGTACGTCTACATCGCCCGAGAGGGGATGGGCGCGCGGATCGCGGCGAAGCGCGGGCTTGTCTGGTCCTTCCTCTACAACAAGTGGTTCTTCGACGAGCTCTACCAGGCCACCTTTGTCCGGGCCGCCAAGCTCCTGGGCGACCTGTTCTGGAAGGTCGGCGACCAGAAGATCATCGACGGCCTGGGCCCTGACGGCGTCTCCGGCGTTTCCTACGCCCTGGGTCGCCGCACGGGCCGGCTGCAGACCGGCTTTTTGTACCACTACGCCTTCGTCATGCTTCTCGGGGTGGCGGGTCTTCTGACCTTCGCCCTCTGGGCCTGGCGGGCTTGAGGGGGGCGAGACCATGACCGGCATCCTCTCTCTCATCACCTTCGCGCCAGCGATCGGGGCGGCCCTGATCCTGGCCCTGCGCGCCGGCCGGCCCGCCTCGCCGCGGGGCGATGACCTGGCCCGCTGGATCGCCTTCGGGACCAGCCTGGTCACCCTCGGCCTGTCCGTCCTCCTGACCCTGCGGTTCGATACTGCGAACGCCGGCTTCCAGTTCGTCGAGGACATCCCCTGGTTCGCCGGGCTGCACTACCGCATGGGCGTCGACGGGATCTCCGTCCTCTTTGTCCTGCTGACGGCCTTCCTGACCCCCATCTGCATCGCAGCCTCCTGGAAGTCGGTGGAGAACCGGGTGACCTCCTACATGGTCGCCTTCCTGCTGCTGGAGGCCCTGGTCATTGGCGTCTTCTGCGCCCTCGACCTGGTGCTCTTCTACGTCTTCTTCGAGTTCGGCCTTGCGCCCATGTTCCTGATCATCGGGATCTGGGGCGGCAAGCGGCGGGTCTACGCCGCCTTCAAGTTCTTCCTCTACACCCTGCTGGGCTCGGTGCTGATGCTGGCCGCCGTGCTGGCCATGATCGGCGCCTCAGGCACCAGCTCCATTCCGGATCTGATGGCCTTCCGCTTCGAGCCCTGGATGCAGACCTGGCTCTGGCTGGCCTTCTTCGCCTCCTTCGCGGTGAAGATGCCGATGTGGCCGGTCCATACCTGGCTTCCCGACGCCCACGTCGAGGCGCCCACCGCCGGCTCGGTCATCCTGGCGGGTATTCTCCTGAAGATGGGCGGCTACGGCTTCCTGCGCTTCAGCCTGCCCATGTTCCCGGACGCCTCCCAGGCCTTTGCGCCCCTGGTCTTCGCCCTGTCGGCCATCGCCATCGTCTATACCTCGCTGGTGGCCTTCCGGCAGACCGACATCAAGAAGCTGATCGCCTACTCCTCCGTGGCGCATATGGGCTTCGTGACCATGGGCATCTTCTCCTTCGACGTGGTGGGGGTCCAGGGCGCCATCTTCCAGATGCTGAGCCACGGGATCATCTCCGGCGCCCTCTTCCTCTGCGTCGGGGTGGTCTATGACCGGATGCATACCCGTGAGATCGCCTTCTACGGCGGCCTGGTGAAACGGATGCCGGTCTACGCCGCCATCTTCCTGCTCTTCACCATGGGCAATGTCGGCTTGCCGGGCACCTCCGGGTTCGTCGGCGAGATCATGACCCTGACCGGTGTCTATTTCAGCTCGACCTGGACGGCCCTGGCCGCCACGACCGGGGTCATCCTCTCGGCGGTCTACGCCCTGACCCTCTACCGGCGGGTGATCTTCGGCGAGATGACCAATCCCGCCCTGGCGGACATCACCGACGTCAACCTGCGAGAGATCCTGATCTTCGCGCCCCTGGTGGTCGCCACCCTCTGGCTGGGCTTCCAGCCGGGCCTCGTCTTCAACATCACCGCCAGTTCGGTCGACGGTCTCCTGGACGCCTTCCGCACCGCGGTCGGCAAGTGACGGAGGCCGAAGGAAACCGCCATGTTCGCCACTGACCTCGCTCTCGCTACGCCGCTGCTGATCCTCGCAGGGGCTGCGCTCTTCCTGCTGGTCGCCGGCGCCTACATGGCGCGGCCCGACCGCCTGGTTGGCCTGGGCGCCATGGCGGCCCTGGCCGCTTCGGCCGTGGCTGCGGTGATCGGCCCCCAGGGCCAGGCCTTCTCGGGCGCCCTGTCGGCGGACGCCGCCTCGGTCTTCGCCCAGGTGGTGATCTGTTTCGGGAGCATGGTCGTCATTCCCCTCAGCCAGGCCTGGTTCGAGCGGCGCGGCATCCGCAACTTCGAGTTTCCGGTCCTGGTCCTGCTGGCGGCCCTCGGCATGGGTATGATGGCCGGGGCAGGGGACCTCCTCAGCCTCTACATCGGGATCGAGCTCCAGTCCCTGGCGCTCTATGTCATGGCCGCCCTTCAGAGGGATGATGCGAAGGCCTCCGAGGCCGGCCTGAAGTACTTCGTGCTCGGCGCCCTGTCCTCTGGCCTGCTGCTCTACGGCGCCTCCCTGGTCTACGGCTTCTCCGGCGCCATCCGCTTCGACGCCATTGCGGCGGCGGTGCAGGGGGAGGCCGGCACCGGCGTCCTCTTCGGCCTGGTCTTCATGATCTGCGGTCTGGCTTTCAAGGTCTCTGCGGCCCCCTTCCACATGTGGACGCCCGACGTCTACGAAGGCGCTCCCACCCCGGTGGTCGCCTTCTTCGCCGGGGCGCCCAAGCTGGCGGCCATGCTGCTCTTCGCCCGGGTCCTGGCCGAGGCCTTCCCCCTCGCGGCGGACCAATGGCGCCAGGTCCTGATCCTCATCGCCCTGGCGTCTGTCGCCGTCGGGGCCTTTGCGGGACTGGCCCAGACCAACCTCAAGCGCCTGTGGGCCTATTCCTCCATCGCCAATGTCGGCTACGCGGTCCTCGGTCTCGCGGCCGGCACCACCGCGGGCATCCAGGCCATGCTGGTCTTCATGGCCCTCTATACCGTGTCCGTGATCGGCTTCTTCGCCTGCCTGGCGGCCCTGTCGCGCAACGGACGGCCCCTGGAAACCCTCGACGACATGGCGGGTCTGTTCCAGCAGCGGCCCTGGCTCAGCCTCGCCCTGACCGTCTTCGCCCTGTCCGGCCTAGGCCTGCCGCCCTTCGCCGGGTTCTGGGGCAAGTACTACGTCTTCATGGCGGCGGTGAACGCCGGCGATCCCGTCCTGCTCTGGTCTGCTGTCGCAGCCCTCCTGGGCAGCGTCATCGCCGCCTTCTACTACCTGCGCCTCATCAAGGTGATGTGGTTCGACCCGCCCCCCGGCGAGACCGACCGCCCGCCTGTGGAGGCTGGGGCCATCGCGGTGGGCGCAGCGGTCTTCACCTTCCCGGTGGTCCTTGGCCTCATGCCCCTTATCGACCGTTATGCAGCCGCAGCGGCCGCCGCCCTTGGCCTGGGCTAGGTGAGCGTCCCGCCCATCGAGAGCTACGCCGTCCTCGACTCGACCAATGCCGAGGCCCGGCGTCGGGCCGAGGCGGGCGTCTTCGGGCCGGTCTGGATCCACGCCCTGGAACAGACAGCTGGCCGCGGCCGCCGGGGTCGCGCCTGGCGTGGCGGAGGCGGCAACCTGGCCGCCACGCTCCTGACCCCCGTAGACCTGCCGCCCGCCCAGGCGGCCCAGATCTCCTTCGTGGCCGCTGTGGCCCTCTGCGAAACCGTGAACGTCATTGCGGGAGCCGCCGTCGCCCGCCTTCGCTGGCCCAACGACCTCTACGTCGCGGGAGGCAAGGCGGCGGGCATCCTCGTGGAATCCGGCCCGCGGCCCGGGGGCGGCCTGTGGCTGGCCGTCGGGATCGGCGTCAACCTGGCCGAGGCGCCGCCCCGGGACCAGGTCGAGCGGCCCGCCGCCGCCCTGGCCGACATCGCCGGTTTCGCGCCGCCGTCACCCGCCGACTTCCTGGGGGCCCTGGCCAGCCGTTTCGAGTCCTGGCGGCGGATCTGGGTCCATGACGGCTTTCCCCCTGTCGGAGAGGCCTGGACCCGGATGGCGGAGGGTCTGGGCGGACCCTGCACGGCTCGGCTTCCTGACCGGACACTCTCGGGGACGGCGGAAGCCCTGGAGGCCGACGGGGCCCTGCGCCTGCGCCTGGACGGCGGAGAGGTCGTCCGCGTGACGGCCGGCGATGTCTTCTTCGGAGAAACCTGATGCTGCTGGCGATCGAGCAGGGCAACACCAACACCCTCTTCGCGGTTCATGACGGCGCGGAGTGGATCGCCCAATGGCGAACAGCCACCCAGTCCGCCCGGACGGCGGACGAATATGCGGTCTGGCTGCACCAGCTCTTCTCCATGACCGACCTGAAGTTCGACATGCTCGACGCCTGTATCATCTCGAGCGTGGTGCCCCAGTCGGTCTTCAACCTGAGGAACCTGGCGCGGCGCTACCTGAAGGTGGAGCCCCTGGTGATCGGCGAGAACGTGGACCTCGGCATACCGGTTCGCCTGGAGAAGCCCTCCGAGGCGGGCGCCGACCGCCTCGTCAACGCCATTGGTGCGCATGCGGTCTATCCGGGGGACCTGATCGTCATCGACTCCGGGACGGCGACCACCTTCGACGTCATCGCCGCGGACGGGGGCTTCGAGGGCGGGGTCATCGCGCCGGGCATCAACCTGTCCATGGAGGCCCTGCACGCCGCAGCGGCCAAGCTGCCCCGCGTGGCGATCCGGCGCCCCGAGAAGACCATCGGCCGGGATACGGTCGGCGCCATGCAGGCGGGCGTCTTCTGGGGCTACATCGCCCTGATCGAGGGCCTGATCACCCGTATCCGGGAAGAGTGGGGCCGGCCTATGACCGTGGTGGCGACGGGCGGGGTGGCGTCGCTCTTCCAGGGCGCCACCGAGGCCATCGACCATTTCGACTCCGACCTGACCATCCGCGGCATGTTGGAAATCCATCGCCGTAACTTGGGAGCCCGCTAGGTGGCCGGACCGCGTCCTGACGACGAACTTGTCTTCCTGCCCCTGGGCGGGTCCGGCGAGATCGGCATGAATTTCAACCTCTACGGCTACGGCCCTCCCGATCGTCGCCGCTGGATCGTGGCGGACCTGGGGGTCACCTTCGGCGGCCAGGACACGCCGGGTGTCGATGTCATCCTCCCGGACCCGGCCTGGATCGAGGAACATGCCGACGACATCCTGGGGATCGTCCTCACCCACGCCCACGAGGATCACATCGGCGCCGTCGGCTGGCTCTGGCCCCGCCTTCGTGCGCCCCTCTACGCCACGCCCTTCACCGCCTTCCTGCTGCGCGAGAAGCTGCGGGAGCGGGGTCTGGAGGATGAGGTCGAACTCAACATCGTGCCCCTCGGCGGTCGTCTGGTCCTGGGCCCCTTCGACATCGAGCTCGTCACCCTGACCCACTCCATTCCCGAGCCCAACGGCCTGGTCATCCGCACGCCCCTTGGCGTGGTGCTCCATACCGGGGACTGGAAGATCGATCCGGCGCCCCTGCTGGGCGAGGTGACCGATGCGGAGAGCCTGCGGGCCCTCGGCGACGAGGGCGTCCTGGCCATGGTCTGCGACTCCACCAATGTCTTCGTCGACGGGCGGGCGGGCTCAGAGGCCGACGTCCGCGACGAACTCGTCAAGGTCATCGCCGCCCAGGGCGGCCGCGTCGCCGTGGCCTGCTTCGCCTCCAACGTGGCCCGGATGGAGACCGCCATCCACGCCGGCCGCGCTGCTGGCCGGAAGATCTGCCTGGTGGGCCGGTCCATGATCCGCATGGCCGCCGCCGCCCGTCACGTAGGCATGGACGTGGACTCCCAGGGCTTCATCTCGGAAGCCCAGGCTGCCCATTTGCCGCCAGACCAGGTGCTCCTTTTGTGCACGGGCAGCCAGGGCGAGCCGCGCGCCGCCCTGTCCCGCATCGCAGACGGCTCGCACCCGCACATCCGCCTGGGCGCGGGGGACAGCGTGATCTTCTCCAGCCGGGTCATCCCCGGCAACGAGATCGCCATCCGAAACATGCAGGACCGGCTCGCTGAGCGGGGTGTGCGCCTGATCACGGACCATGAGCATCCGGGAATCCACGTCTCGGGCCACCCCTGCCGCGACGAGCTGGCCGACATGTACGCCTGGGCCCGCCCCAGGATCGCCGTGCCGACCCATGGGGAACGCAGGCACCTGCTGGAGCACGCCGCCTTCGCCCGCGACCTCCAGGTGCCGCAGACGGTGGCGCCCCGGAATGGCGACATGGTGCGCCTGGCGCCGGGCCGGGCGGAAGTGATCGACGAGGTTCCCGCCGGACGCATCTACATCGATGGCGGTTTCCTGACCCCCCAGGATGGAGAGCCCCTGCGCGAGCGCCGTATCGCCGCCTCCAGCGGCGTCCTCCACGCCGCCCTTGTCCTGGATGGCCGCGGCCGCATCGCCTCGGGTCCCCAGGTCCGGGCCATCGGTCTGCCGGGAGAGCCGGAGCGTCCTTTGGAGGACCTGCTCGACGACCTGGCCGACGCGGCGGAGGCCGCCGTGCGCCGCCTCGACGGCGACCAGCGGGAGATCGACGCGGAGGTGGAAGCCGCTATCTCGCGCGCCCTGAAGAAGGCCGCCCAGCGCATCTGGGGGCGCCGCCCTGTGGTCCAGACCACCCTCCTCAGGCTCTGAGGCGCGCGGCGGACGGCTTGCCAGCGGGGCCGCTTTCGCCGACCTTCCTCTCAACAGAAGAAGAGGGGGAGGGGGCATGGCTGCCTACCGGGGCGTGCGCATCGCCGACTTCACGCAGGGCGTCGCCGGGCCGATGGCCTGCATGCTGCTGGGCGACTTTGAGGCCGAGATCGTCAAGGTCGAACCCCCCGGCGGCGACCGGCTGAAGGACCATCCCGGCTATCCGGCCTGGAACCGGAACAAGACCATCGTGGTCCTCGACCTGGCGGACCCGGCCGATCGGGTGCGGGCGCAGGACCTGGCCCGGGCCGCGGACATCGCCGTCTTCGACCATCCGCCCGGGGACCTGGAGGCCCTGGGCCTGGACGCCGCCAGCCTGCGGCAGGGCTCGCCCCACCTGATCCATGTCTGGATGCCGCCCTACGGGACCCGGGGCCGTTGGAGCCGCATGCCTCCGCGTCACAGCCTGCTGGCGGCGGCCTCCGGCATCGCCTTCCGGCAGGGCGCCTACGGGGATAGCCCCATCCACCTGATCCTGCCCATTGGCTGGTATGGCCAGGCGGTGATGGCGGCGGGGGCCATGGGTGCGGCCCTCTACGAGCGCGGCGCCTCCGGGCAGGGCCAGGCGGTGACCGTCAGCGGTCTGCATGGCGTGTCTGAGGTGGGCGGCGTGGTCATGGTCCTCGACCAGCCCCGCCTGCCGCGAGGCCTGCCCCAGGGGGCCTCGCCAACCTATCGCCTCTACCAGTGCGGGGACGGCGAGTGGTTCTTCCTGGCCACCCTCTTCATGCCCTTCTTCCGAAAGGCCATCGACGCCCTGGGCCTCGGCGCCCACTGGGAGACCCTGGTCCTCAACCCCGCCCTCGCCCTCGACGTGCTGGAGGAGGTGTTCCGGAGCCAGCCGCGCCGGCATTGGCTGGGCCTGCTGGCCGACGCGGGGGTGCCCTGCGCGCCTGTGGGGAATCGCACGGACTGGTTTGCTGGAGAGGCTGTGCGCCACGCCGGGCTGAGGCTTGAGTTTGAGGACCCGGTACGGGGCCGCCTGGCCATGCCTGGCCCCCCGGTGCGGCTCTCGACCACCCCGGCCTCCGTCCGCAGCCTGCCGGCCGCCGGATCGCTCCCGGCCTGGACGCCGCCGCCGCCCGCCGTTGCGGGGCCAGGGGCGCGCCGGCCCCTGGAAGGCGTGAAGGTCCTCGACATGGGCTCGGTCATCGCCGGCGCCCTGGCCGGCGCCGTCCTCGCCAACCTGGGCGCGGAGGTCATCAAGATCGAGTCACCAGAGGGGGATCCCTTCCGCTCCGACGGCGGGCCGTTCCTGGCCTGCAACCGGGGCAAGCGCGGCCTCGGGATCGACCTCAAGCAGCCGGGGGCGAAGGAGATGTTCCTCGACCTCGTCCGCCAGTCCGACGTTGTGCTCGACAACTACCGCTTTGGCGTCCGCAAGCGGCTCGGCGTCGACTACGAGGCCCTGCGGCAGGTCAACCCGCGGATCATCAGCTGCTCCGTGAACGCCTATGGCGACGCCGGGCCCCGGGCGCCCCTGCCGGGCTTCGATCCCCTGCTCCAGGCCGAGGGCGGCATGATGGCCGCCCAGGGCGGTGCGGCCGAACCCGTCCTGCACACCATCGCTGTCAACGACGTGGCCACCGCCGGCGTGGTCGCCTTCGGCATCATCTCGGCCCTCAACGCCCGCCGCCGGACAGGGGAGGGGCAGGAGGTCATCACCAGCCTGCTGGCCCAGAGCCTGACCTTCCAGTTGGGCGAGGTCGTCACCTGGGAGGGCCGTCCGCCGGCGCCTTCCGGCGGGGTGGACTGCGTGGGGCTCAGCCCGGTCCATCGGTACTATGAATGCCAGGACGGCTGGCTCGCCGTGGCCGCCGAGACGGTCGCCGAGGCGGACGCCCTGCTGACGGTGCTTGAGACGCAGGCGGACCCCACAGACGCCCTCACCGCACCCCCCGAGGGGCCCCTTGCCGGACGGCTGGCGGCCACCCTGTCGGGACGCCCCCGCGCCGCCACACTGGACGCCCTGGAGGCGGCCGGCGTGCCCTGTGCGCCCTGCATACGCGGCTACGAGGCCTATGAGGACGCCTGGCTGGCGGAGAACCGTGTTTACGAGGCCTGGCGGCACGGCCGGCTCGGCGAGGCGGTGGGGGTTCGCAGCTACGCCGACTTCGACCGGACCCCGGGCGGCTTCAGGCATCCCGTTCCCGACGCAGGTGAGCAGACTCGTCAGGTCCTTGCCGACTTCGGGCTGGCGCCAGAGCGGATCGCGGCCCTGCTGGCGGCGGGGGCGGTGTTCGAGCCGGCGGCGGCGCGCAGCCACCTGAGGGACGGCGGGGCGGCCCTCTTCACCCAGTGACCCCGGGTCATGGATGACGCCGGCCCGATGGCGTTGTATGCATCCGGCATGATCGGAAGATTGAACCATGTCGGGGTCGCCACCCCCTCCATCGCCGAGTCCGTGAAGCTCTATCGCGACGTCCTCGGCGCCACGCAGATCTCGGCGGTCAAGGCCATGCCGGAGCAGGGCGTCAATGTGTGCTTCGTCGACCTGCCGAACAGCCAGATCGAGCTGATTGAACCCCTCGGCGAAGCTTCGCCCCTTCATGGCTTCCTGGCGAAGAACCCCGCAGGCGGCCAGCACCATGTCTGCTTCGAGGTCGAGGACATCCTGGCGGCCCGGGACGACATGGCCGCCAAGGGCGCCACCGTGCTGAACAACGGCGTCCCGCGGATCGGCGCCCACGGCACGCCGGTGATCTTCGTCCACCCCAGGAACATGGGCGGCGTCCTCGTCGAGCTCATGGAGACCCCAAATGGTGGGCACTCGTGAACCTCTTCACCGGCATCGCCATCTACCTCACCCTCTGGTGGACAGTCCTCTTCGCCGTCCTGCCCCTGGGCTCCCAGTCCCACGCCGAGGCGGGGATCAAGCCGCCGGCCGGCGGCGATCCGGCCTCGCCTGTCAATCCGCGCCTGAAGGAGAAGTTTCTCCTGACGACAGTGGTCTCCGCGGTCCTCTTCGTCCTCCTCTTCCTGGTGATTCAATTCGAGCTCATCTCGGTCACCCCCCTGCGTCGGGTCAGCTGAGGCCAGCGCCGCCCAATCGCCGGGCGCCCCGGAGGCCGTCCGCCCACGAACCGGGCACCCCAGACGCACAGGCGAACGGGACGCAGGAAGTCCGGGACGGGGCCGAAGAAAGCCGGTTTCCTCAGGTCGCCGACTTCGTCGGAGCGTTCCCCGAGATGGAGAAGGCCGCCCAGCTCCCGGGCGGCCTTCTTTTCGCCCGCGAACCGGGGCATAGCGTTCGGGTCCCACCCTAGTCCGAGCCCATGCCCGACCCCATTGCCTCCGACGTCCCGGACGTCCGCCCCGCCGGCCCCTTCAGTCGATGGGAGCGGATGGTGGCCGGGCGCTACCTGCGCTCCAAGCGTCGGGAGGGCGGCGTGGCCATGATCGGCGTCATCGCCTACGTCGGCATCGCCCTGGCCGTGGCGGTGCTGATCATCGTCATGAGCGTGATGAACGGGTTCCGGACCGAACTCCTCTCGCGCATCCTCGGCTTCAACGGACATGTCTTTGTCTCCACAGCGCCCGCCTCCGGCCTCGATACGGCCGGGCTGACCCGCCAGCTCTCCGGACTGCCCGGGGTGGTCCAGGCCGCCCCGGTGATCGAGGGCCAGGTCATGGCGGTGGGCGACGGCTCGGTTTCCGGGGCCATCGTCCGGGGTGTCTCCCGCGCCGACCTGGCGGCCACCCGCCTCGTTTCGGACAATGTCACCCCGGGCGGACTCGACGGCTGGGGAGAGGGCGAATACGGCGGCGACCGCGTCCTCCTTGGCGAGAGGCTCGCCGCCAGCCTGGGGCTGCGTCCCGGCGACCCCATCACCCTGATCTCCCCGACGGGCGCCGCGACGGCCTTCGGCGACGCGCCCCAGCGCAAGACCTTCATCGTCTCAGGCCTCTTCAGCGTCGGCATGAGCGAGTACGACCAGAGCTTCCTCTACATGCCCATCGAGCAGGCGGGGCTGTTCTTCGGACGGGAGGGGGCGCCGGATTTCATCGAGCTGAGGCTCTCCGACCCGGAGCGCGCTGCGGAGGTCAAGGCCCAGGCCGCCAGCCTGGCCGGACCCGCCGCCTCCGTCTCCGATTGGACCGAGCGCAACGCCGCCTTCTGGGGCGCCCTGCAGGTCGAGCGCAACGTCATGCGGCTGATCCTGATGATGCTGGTGGTCATCGCCGCGGCTAACATCATTTCCGGCCTGATCATGCTGGTGAAGAACAAGGGACGCGATATCGCCATCCTGCGCACCATGGGCGCCGGGCAGGGCGCGATCCTGCGGATATTCTTCATGGCCGGAGCGGCTGTGGGCGTCGCAGGCGCCCTGACCGGCCTTCTGCTGGGGGTCGTCTTCTGCACCTATATCGGCCCGATACAGCAGGCGGTGGAGTGGGTGACCGGCGCCCGGGTCTTCGCCTCCGACGTCTACTATCTCTCCCGCATCCCGGCCCGGATCGACTGGGCGGAGGTGGTCCTGATCCTCGGCTGGTCCCTCGCCGCCGCCTTCCTGGCCACCCTGCCGCCGGCCTGGCGCGCCAGCCGCCTCGATCCGGTGGAGGCGCTTCGCTATGAGTGATGAGCCTGTCCTGTCCCTGCGGGACCTTCATCGGACCTACCGGTCCGGTGACCGCCTGCTGCATGTTCTCGACGGGGCGGAGCTCGACCTGAAGGCCGGCGAGATCGTCGGCCTGGTCGGTCCCTCCGGCTCGGGAAAATCCTCACTCCTGCATGCCGCCGGTCTGCTCGAAAGACCGACATCGGGGCGCGTCCTGGTAGAGGGGAGGGACTGCACGGACCTTTCCGACGCCCTGCGCACCCGGGTGCGGCTCGCAACCATCGGCTTCGTATACCAGGCCCATCACCTCTCTCCTGAGTTCAGCGCCGCAGAGAACGTCATGCTTCCCCAGCTGATGGCCGGACGCTCACCGGCCGCCGCCCGGGCCCGCGCCTCAGACCTGCTGTCAGACCTTGGCCTGGCCGAACGGCTCGAGCACCAGCCTGCCCAGCTGTCCGGCGGAGAACAGCAGAGGGTGGCGGTGGCCCGGGCCCTGGCCAATCGGCCGCGGATCCTGTTGGCCGATGAGCCGACCGGCAACCTCGATCCGGAGACTTCGGCTTCTGTCTTCGAGAGCCTGAAATCCATGGTCCGGGGGCAGGGCGTGGCCGCCCTCATCGCCACGCACAACCTTGAGTTGGCGGGTCGCATGGACCGGGTCCTGACCCTGCGCCAGGGACGGATCCTCCCGGCCTGACAGCTCCAGGTTTTTCCCCTTGAAATGAGAACAAAACCGGAATAGGAACATTCCACGAACATTCTGGGAGATCGAGACATGGCTCGACTTGCAAGGGAATCGCTGGCCTTTCTGTCTGTCGCCGGCTTTGTGTGGATGATGTGCCAGGTCGCTGTACTGGCGGCCTGAGCCTTCCGGATCCTGCGGCGGCGCCCCCTCCGGGAGGGGGCTGTAGGGACAGGAAGATCGAATGACGGCCGAAACCGGGTTCATCCATCTTCGCGTCCGCTCCGCCTATTCCCTTCTGGAGGGGGCGGCGAAGGCGGACGCTCTGGGTCGTATTGCGGCCGGGCAGGGCATGCCCGCCGTGGCCATCGCCGACCGGGCCAACCTGTTCGGCGCCCTGGAGTTTTCGGTCACCGCCAAGGAGGAAGGGGTCCAACCCATCATCGGCTGCGCCCTTCCGGTCACGGGGATCGGCGGCCGCGCGCCGGAGCGCTGGGCCCGGACGCCCACCATCGTCCTCCTGGCGCAGTCCGAGGCGGGCTATCTCAACCTCTCCGCCCTGTCCTCCATGGCGTTTCTCGAGGCTGACGGGGTGGAGGAGCCTTCGGCGCCCTGGTCCGAGGTGGCGGCGCGCTCGGAAGGCCTGATCCTGCTTTCGGGCGGCGCGGATGGTCCGGTGGATCCGCTCTTTGCGGCGGGTCGGGCGTCTGAAGGGCAGGCCGCGCTCGCCGCCATGGCGGAGGCCTTTGGGGACCGGTTCTACATTGAGCTCCAGAGGCACGGCCTGGCCGGCCAGGCGGCGGCGGAGCCCGGGCTTGTAGCCTATGCCTACGCCCATGATCTCCCCCTGGTGGCGACCAACGACGTCTGTTTCCCCACCGCAGACCTCTACGCCGCGCATGAGGCCCTGCTCTGCATCGCCGACGGCGCCTTCATCGGCCAGGAGGAGCGCCGGCGGGTGACCCCCGAGCACTGGTTCAAGCCGGCGGCGGACATGCGCGCCCTCTTCGCGGACCTTCCAGAGGCCTGCGACAATACGGTCGACATCGCCCGGCGTTGCGCCTTCATGGTGAAGAAGCGGGACCCCATCCTGCCGCGCTTTCCGACCTCGGAGGGGCGGACCGAGGACGAGGAGCTGGCGAGCCAGGCCCGGGAGGGCCTGCGGGCGCGCCTCGCCCTGCATCCGCTGGCGGTCCCCCTGGAGGCTTACGAGGCCCGGCTCGAGCAGGAGATCGGCGTCATCCAGAAGATGGGTTTCTCCGGCTACTTCCTGATCGTCTCCGACTTCATGAAGTGGGCGGTTGCACAGGGAATTCCCGTCGGGCCGGGTCGGGGCTCCGGCGCCAGCTCCCTTGTCGCCTGGTCACTGTTGATCACGGGCCTGGATCCCCTGCGGTATGGGCTGGTCTTTGAGCGCTTCCTCAATCCTGAACGCGTCTCCATGCCGGACTTTGACATCGACTTCTGCCAGGAGCGGCGTGAGGAGGTGATCGCCTACGTCCAGCAACGCTACGGACGCGACCGGGTGGCCCAGATCATCACCTTCGGCACCCTGCAGGCTCGCGCCGTCCTGCGCGACGTCGGCCGTGTCCTGCAGATGCCCCTTGGCCAGGTGGACCGCCTGGCCAAGATGGTGCCGGCCAATCCCGCCAACCCCGTCACCCTGGCGCGGGCCATCGAGCTTGAGCCCCGGCTCCGGCAGGCCCAGGAAGAGGATGAGTCTGTCGCCAGGCTCCTGGAGATCGCCCTGAAGCTCGAGGGGCTTTACCGCAACGCCTCCACCCACGCCGCCGGCGTGGTGATTGCGGACCGGCCCCTCACTGAGCTCTCGCCCCTTTACCGCGACCCGCGTTCGGACCTGCCCGCCACCCAGTTCAACATGAAGTGGGTGGAAAGTGCGGGCCTGGTGAAGTTCGACTTCCTGGGCCTGAAGACCCTGACGGTGATCGACCGGGCCATGAAGCACCTCGCGCGCCGGGGGGCGGATTTTCCTCTCGAGGGCCTGGCTCTTGATGATGCGGCGACCTACGACCTCATGGCCTCAGGCCAGACGGTGGGGGTCTTCCAGCTGGAAGGCCAGGGCATGCGCGACACCCTGCGCCAGCTGCGACCGGGCTCCATCGAGGAGGTCACCGCTCTGATCTCGCTCTACCGGCCCGGCCCGATGGACTCCATTCCGGCCTATGTGGACACCAAGGCGGGACGCAAGCCGCTGAACGTCTACCATCCCCTGCTGGAGCCGGTCCTGACTGAGACCTATGGGGTCATCGTCTACCAGGAGCAGGTGATGAACATCGCCCGCATCATGGCGGGCTATTCCCTCGGCGAGGCCGACCTCCTGCGCCGCGCCATGGGCAAGAAGAAGAAGGAGGAGATGGACCAGCAAAGGGCCCGTTTCCTGTCCGGCGCCGCCGAGCGCGGGGTGGACCCGGAGCTTGCCGACACCCTGTTCGAGCTGATGGCCAAGTTCTCGGGCTATGGCTTCAACAAGGGTCACGCCGCCCCCTACGCCCTGATCGGCTACCAGACCGCCTGGCTGAAGGCCAATGCGCCTGTGGAGTTCTTCGCCGCCTCCATGAGCCTGGACATTTCCAACACGGACAAGCTGGCGGTCTTCTACCAGGACGCCCGCCGCTTCGGCGTCACCATCCGCCCGCCCGATGTGAACCGTTCGGGCGCAGACTTCGACGTCGGGGAGGGGGAGGTGCTCTACGCGCTCGGCGGCATCCGGAATGTCGGCCTGCAGGCCATGGAGCACGTGGTGGAGGTGCGCGCCGCCGGCGGGCCCTTCCGCGACATCTTCGACTTTGTGGAGCGGGTTGATCCCCGGCAGGTCAACCGGCGCACCCTGGAGACCCTGGCCCGGGCCGGGGCCTTCGACAGCCTCGGCTGTGACCGCGCCCAACTGGTGGAGGCCTCCGAGGTGCTGGCCGGCTATGGCCACAGCGTGGCCGAGGAGCGGGCTTCCTCCCAGGGCTCCCTGTTCGGCGGCGACCAGGTCGAGGCCCAGCGGCCCCGCCTGCCGCGCATCGAGATCTGGTCTCCGTCCCGCCGCCTCGACGAGGAACTCGCCGCAGTGGGCTTCTATCTCTCTGGTCATCCCCTCGACGACCTGATGCCGGCCCTTCGCCGGCGTCGCACCGACCTCCTGACCGAGGTGATCCCCAAGGCCGAGGCGGGGGCGGAAGCCTTCCGGATGGCCGGCGTTGTGCGCCGACGGCAGGAGCGGGCCTCCCAGGCCAGCGGGGACAAGTTCGCCTTCGTGACCCTTTCCGACCCTTCCGGCGAGTACGAGGTGCTCTTCCCGCCGGAGTCCCTGCGCCGGTGTCGCGATCTCCTGGAGCCCGGCCGGGCGGTGTCGCTCAAGGTCCGAGCCAAGGCGCGGGATGGTGAGGTGCGCTTCTTTGGCGACGACGCCGAGTCTGTAGAGGCGGCGATCGAGAACGCCGTCGCGGGTCTTCGGGTCCATGTCTCGCCGCGTAGCCTGGCCATCGACGCCCTGAAGGCCCGGCTGACCGCTGCCCCGCAGGGGCGGGGCGGAGAGATCGTCCTGGTGGCGCCGGTCGAGGGGGGGCGGGAGATCGAGGTGCGGCTTCCCGGTCGCTTCGACCTGGGCCCGGCGGTCCGCGGCGCCCTTAAGACCGCCCCCGGCGTGGTCTTCGTCGAGGACGTCTAGGGCGACCCTGATCCCTTCAGGACTTGCCTTTTCGGCGGGTTGAGCCTACACGCCGCCCCATTCCACACGCAGGCGTTCGGTGGAGCCGGGGAGACATCCCGGCGGCGCCGTTCCGGTCCCCCGTCCGGGGGGTTTGTCTGCGGAGGTCAACCGGAAGAAGAGGATACCACCCCATGGCGCTTCCCGATTTCTCCATGCGTCAGCTGCTTGAAGCCGGCGCCCACTTCGGTCACCAGACGCACCGCTGGAACCCGAAGATGGACCGCTACATCTTCGGTAGCCGTTCGAACATCCACATCATCGACCTGTCGCAGTCGATTCCGCTGCTGCACCAGGCCCTGGTCAAGGTGCGTGAAGTCGCCGCCGGCGGCGGTCGCGTCCTGTTCGTCGGCACCAAGCGCCAGGCCTCGGACCCGATCGCCCAGGCCGCCCGCCGCTGCGCCCAATACTATGTCAACCACCGCTGGCTTGGCGGCACCCTGACCAACTGGCGCACCGTGTCCGGCTCCATCAACCGCCTCCGCGAACTGGAAGGCGTGCTGGAAGGCGGCGAGGGCAGCCGCACCAAGAAGGAGCTGCTCCAGCTGACCCGCGAGCGCGACAAGCTGGAACTGTCCCTCGGCGGCATCAAGGACATGGGCGGCATTCCCGACCTGATGTTCGTGATCGACACCAACAAGGAGGCGATCGCCATCCAGGAAGCCCGCAAGCTGGGCATCCCGGTGGTCGCCATCCTCGACACCAACTGCGATCCGGACGGCATCACCTACCCGATCCCCGGAAATGACGACGCTGCCCGCGCCATCCAGCTCTACTGCGACCTGCTGGCCGACGCGGTGCTCGACGGCCTGGCCGCCGGCGCGGTGGCCTCCGGCGTCGACCTGGGCGCGGCGGCTGAGCCTGTCGAACCGGCCCTTGCGGTTGCAGCCTCCGCTGAGGCTGAGGCCGTGTCCGAGCCTGAGGCCGCCGCCGAGGCCTGATCGACCTGAATTCCGCCGGGCCCGCCGGGCCCGGCGTCTCCACTGACCGAAGGAGCTCCCGATGGCGGAGATCACTGCTGCCCTGGTGAAGGAACTGCGCGAGAAGTCCGGCGCAGGCATGATGGACTGCAAGAAGGCCTTGCAGGAGAACGACGGCGACATCGACCTGGCCATCGACTGGCTTCGCACCAAGGGCCTGTCCAAGGCCGCCAAGAAGTCGGATCGCGCCGCCGCCGAGGGACTGGTGGGTGCGGCCGTGCGCAAGGACGGCGCGGGCATGACCGGCGTTGTCGTCGAGCTGAACGCCGAGACCGACTTCGTCGCCCGGAACGAGCTGTTCCAGAAAGCGGCCAAGGAGATCGCCGGCATCGCCCTGGACCAGGACGGCGTCGAGGCCCTCTCGGCGGCCAGGACCGCCGGCGGGGAGAGCGTCGCCGACATGGTGACCAACCTCATCGCCACCATCGGCGAGAACATGAACCTGCGCCGCACCCACCGCTTCTCGGTTCCGGAAGGCGCCGTCGCGGCCTACGTGCATTCGGCCATCGTCCCGGATCTGGGCAAGATCGGCGTGCTCGTGGCGGTCGAGGGCAAGGGCGACCAGGCCAAGCTGGCCGAGATGGGCCGCAAGATCGCCATGCACGTGGCGGCCACCAACCCCCTGTCCCTGTCCACCGATGACCTCGATCCCGCCGCCGTCGAGCGCGAGAAGGCTATCTTCACCGAGCAGGCCCTGGCCTCCGGCAAGCCGGCCGGCGTCGTCGAGAAGATGGTCGAGGGCCGGATCCGCAAGTTCTTCGAGGAAGTCGTGCTGCTGAAGCAGGCCTTCGTCATGAACCCCGACCAGACCATCGAGCAGCTGGTGGCGGAAGTGGCCAAGGAGACCGGCTCGCCGGTGACCGTGAAGGGCTTCGTGCGCTTCGCCCTGGGCGAGGGCGTGGAGAAGAAGGTGGACGACTTCGCCGCCGAAGTCGCCTCCATGACCGGCCAGGGCTGATCAAGCCCCGACCGCTTCATCTTTCGGGGGCGTGGTGCGTTCGACGCGCGCCACGCCCTCGTTTTATGTAAACTCCCGCGAGATTCCCGGCCCTACCCCTGACGGGGCGCCTATCTGATGGATCGGACCATGACCGCGCCCAAGCCCCGCTACCGCAAGATCCTCTTGAAGATGTCCGGGGAGGTCCTGATGGGCGATTCCCTGTTCGGCATCGATACCGAAACCCTCGACAGGGTGGCCGCAGACATCAAGGAAGTGGTCGACGCCGGTGTAGAGCTCTGCCTGGTCGTCGGCGGAGGCAATATCTTCCGAGGCGTTTCCCTCGCCGGACGCGGCATGGAGCGGGCCAGCGCCGACTATATGGGCATGCTGGCGACAATCATGAACGCCCTCGCCCTGCAGGGCGCCCTCGAGAAGGCCGGGGTCGACACCCGGGTCCAGTCGGCCATTCCCATGGATGCGGTCTGCGAGCCCTATATCCGCCGCCGCGCCCTGCGACACCTCGAGAAGGGCCGGGTGGTGATCTTCGCCGCCGGCCTCGGGGCGCCCTTCTTCACCACCGACACGCCCGCCGCCCTCCGGAGCGCCGAGATGGGCTGCGACGCCCTCTTCAAGGGCACGAGCGTCGACGGCGTCTATACGGCGGATCCCAAGAAGGACGCCTCCGCCCGCCGCTATGAGTCCCTCAGCTACCACGATGTCCTGGCCCAGGATCTGAAGGTGATGGATGCTTCAGCCATCGCCCTGATGCGCGACAACCAGATCCCGATCGTGGTCTTCTCGATCCGGGAGCCGGGAAACTTCATGAAGGTCCTGACCGGTCAGGGCGTCTTCACCACCATCAACTGACCGCAATCCGGGAGCCGACATGCCTGCCGAGAAGCCTCAACTGTCCCGCTATCGTGACCGCATGGACAAGGCGGTCTCCGCCCTGAAGGAAGAGTTCGCCAGCCTGCGCACAGGCCGGGCCTCAGCCAACCTCCTGGACCAGATCATGGTCGAGGCCTATGGTGCGACGACCCCCCTGAACCAGGTGGCCGCCATCACCGTGCCGGAGCCCCGCTCGATCAGCGTCAGCGTCTGGGACCGCGGCGTCGTGGTCTCGGTGGAGAAGGCCATTCGCTCCTCGGGCCTGGGCCTGAACCCGGTGGTCGAGGGGCAGAACCTGCGAATCCCGATCCCGCCCCTGACTGAGGAGCGGCGGCGGGAGCTGGCC
>Ga0315902_10004035_pt1 | contig 21526 bp, 17 predicted proteins | sample LakEriMetagenome_9_FD_203523 | JGI IMG/M metagenome (GOLD analysis project Ga0315902, IMG submission 203523) | Freshwater fungal communities from buoy surface, Lake Erie, Ohio, United States - Buoy 12 MA117 | ecosystem: Environmental > Aquatic > Freshwater > Lake > Lake biofilm | place: USA... | reverse complement strand
GAGGCGCCACCGACAGAAAAGTTGCCTTCAAAGCGGGAGGGCATGGTCAATCCGGTGAAGCCGTCTCCGGAGATCGTTCCACCGGAGATCGTGAACGTGCCGGTGCCGAGCGGACGGGTTCCTGCACCAGTGATTCGTAGCAGGCCCTCGTTCAGCTCAAAGCCGCCGGAGAACCCGGTGCCGGTGGTAGTAGTAAGAAGAAACTCGCCCGCACCTTTCTTTGTGATCTTGCTCGTGCCGAAAAGAGCACCAGTAGTACTGCGACCAAAAGAAACACCGGGGGCGACAGTCACCTCCACAGGGCCGCTGTTTGCTCTCAAAGTAGGTTCAACATAAAACGAACCCGAGACCACGGAAAAACTGCCGCTCATCAAAAATTGGCCGGCGTTAATTCTGGAGGAGCCGTTCTGCGATATTGCTCCGCCCTCAATTCTCACCGTCCCCGACTGTCCGAGCGCCCAAGTAAATGCGAGGTTATTTTCGTTGCGGAGCGTGCCTGATTTAAGGGTGAAATTGAAGAAAGCGTTAGCAGATTTCCCCTCCCAGAACAGCGTGTTTGAGCCTTCGTAAGTCACAGTGGAGAAGCCGCTCGTTGTTGATGGGATTATTGTACCAATTCGAATGGCCCCTGGCCCCGCAAGGGTGAGGTTTTGATTGGTGCCTATATTTACGAAACTCCCCAATGATAGAGTTCCGCTCGCGGTGCTGTCGTTCCGCCATGTTTGGCTGGCGTTTAAAGTAACGGGGATACCGCCAGTGATGCTAACCAGTCCGGATGCGGCGGAGAGGTAGATGCCGCCGGAGTTGAGCGTGATTCCCCCGGTGGTAGCAAGGTTCGTCGTGCCTGAGTTGTCGAAGTACAGCTGGCCGATGTTTGCGAGGGAGGGGTAGGTCGTGCTCGTGCCGCTGGTTGTGGACCCAAACGTGATTGGGGTTGTGGAGCGGAACACTGCGATGTCGGTTGTCGCGCTTGGCGCAACGCCGCCTTCCCAATTGGACCCACCTTGAAAAATCGAAGTCGCGGACACGCTCGTTTTCCAGGTGTACTGCGTTTGAGCCTCGGCCGACGGAAGCGGGCCCGCGAAGAGCAGGGCGACACACGCCAGGGCGTGCACCGCGAATCCCATCCACCCGCGGAATCGAATGCGGGACGCGGGTTGGCCAGAAACCGCATCAAGCATTTGGACGTCGCTCATGATTCAAATCTCCAAGAGTCAGCGGACGATTCGGGCAGAGATTGCAAATCCGGTGCATGATGCAGGGCAGGGTGGAAAGACTCGATCCCCAGAGCGCCAACAGACTGGTTACCCCGGGACCAAGCGAGAGGATAAGCGACCGCGGGGAAGATCGTCAAGCATCGGTGACAGCATTTTTCAACGGGGGGCGGCAAGGGGGCTCGGCGGGGGCCGGGGAATGGGCGTTTGGGCATTGTTTTCCCGATCGAAACAGGCAGTGGGAGCACCGGGGCCAGAGTCGTGGGCGGGGCCGGGTGACGAAAATGCAAGGTGCCAGAGGCGGGGCGGGGGATTCCGGGGGGAGTGTGGCCTGTGGAACGGGGTGACGCGGATTCCCTCATCTGACGATTCGGGCTTCCCGGCAAGCGGGCACGACGGTCGGGGAGCGGGGCGAAAGGGAGGCGGGCGCGACGGTCGGGGAGCGGGGCGAAAGGGCGCCGGGCGCGACGGTCGGGGAGCGGGGCGAAAGGGCGCCGGGCGCGACGGTCGGGGAGCGGGGCGAAAGGGCGCCGGGCACGACGGTCGGGGAGCGGGGCGAAAGGGAGCAGGGCGCGACGCGGGTGTGACGCTCGCGTCACTCCGCCGTCACTTGATGGCTCACTTGATGTCGACGACCCGCGCGGCGTTGTCCGTTTCGGTGCCGATGACGAGCTGCTTTCCGTCCGGCGCGAACGTGACGCTGTAGGTGATCAGCTTGTCGAGCTGCTTGGTGAACGTCTCCTTGCCCGACGCGGCGTCGTAGACGCGGATGCTGCCGCCGATCCCGGCCGTGGCGACCTGCTTGCCATCGCGCGAGATCGCGAGGCCGAAAAGATCGTGCGGCGCAGGGCCGATCTTCTTCAGCTCCTTGGCCTCCGCGACGTTCCAGATCCGCAGGTGGCGGTCGTAGCCGACGGAATAGAGCGTCGTGCTGTCAGGCCCGAACACCACGGCCGTGATGCCGTCGCGGAACTGCTCTTCCTTCACGCGCTTCGCCTCCTGTTCCCGCTTGCGATTTTCCTCCTCGACCTTGAGACGCTTCTCCTCCGCCTGCTTTTTCTTCTTTTCTTCCTCTTCCTGCTTCTTCTTTTCTTCCTCCGGGCTCAATCCGCCCGCCTTGCTCCTCTCCTCCTCCTCACGCTTCTTTTTCTCCGCCTCCTGCTTTTGCCGCTTCTCTTCCTCCGCCTGCCGCTTGCGGGCCTCCTCTTCCTGCTTCTTTTTGGCCTCCGCCTCCAGCTTCTCGTCCGGCTTCACGGCGATGATCTCCGGCTGAAAAAGCGGGATTTCCATGGCCTGCGATTCCTTCTGCTCCTTGACGTCCCAGATCTTGATGGAGCCGTCCCTGCCGGCCGAGGCGAGGCGTTGGCCATTCGGACTGAAGGCCACCGCGTAGACCGGATGCGTGTGGTCGCCGAGCTTCTTGAGTTCGGCGGCCTTGCTCGCGTCCCAGAGGCGGACCGACTTGTCGGCCGAGCCGGACGCGAGCAGCGTGCCGTCGGGACTGAAGGCGATGGCGCTGACGACACCGGCGTGGCCCTTGAGCTCCTTCTGGAAGGTGCCGTCTTTGCCCCAGAGGCGGATGGTGGTGTCCTGGCTGGCGGTCGCGATGGTGTTGCCGTCGGGGGAGAAAATGACCGCGTAGACCGGCGCGGTATGGCCGGTGAGAACGCCGCTTTCCTTGCCGGTCGCGTAGTCCCAGAGCTTGACGGTGCCGTCGAAGCTCGCCGTGGCCATCGTCTTGCCGTCGGGGCTGAAGCTGACGTTGAAGACCAGGCCCTGGTGGCCCTTGAACTCGGTGGCGGTTTGAGCCACGGCAGGGCCGCCGAGGGCGAGCAAAAGGCACAGCGGCACGAGCGAACGGAGGGGCATCGAGGGCTCCGGTGAGAGGTGGAGGCGGGACGGGGCGGATCGGGTAACGCTCGGCGGCCGAGGCTGCCGCATCCCTGGTCACCATTCAACGTCATGAACCAACCGCTGGCAAGCACGACCCACGCGGGGCAGCCCGGCCGGCACCGGGGGCTCTTCGAGGCCGGCACACGCCGTGCCGACGCCGCAGCCGTGTGGCGGCGAAGCGTTGCGTTTCCCGTCAGGGCCGACTTATGATCGGACGCTCTTCGAAGGGCGACGCGGGGCACGGCCTGCGACCGGCTCGCGAGCGTCCGCGGCAAACACCCAGAGGCGGCCCCCGGGCCGGACCAGCCATGCTTCGTGCCGGCCTGTTGATGCTCGTGTTCGCGTCCTGCATCGGCTGCGGCGGTCGGGCGGGCACCCCGGCGGCGCCGGCCGGCGGCGGAAAGGGGACGATCGGCGTCTCGCTGCTCACCCTCGACAACCCGTTCTTCAAGGTGATCGGCGACACCATCGCCGCCGAAGGGCGGAAGCACGGCTACGAGACGATCGTCGTCAGCGGGGACAACGACGTGGCGAAGCAGGGCAATCAGGTCAAGGACTTCATCGTGAAGAAGGCCGCCGCCATCGTGCTCAGCCCCTGCGATTCGAAGGCCATCGTGCCGGTGATCCAGGAGGCGAACGCCGCCGGCATCCCCGTGTTCACGGTCGACATTCCCTGCAACGAGCCGGACGTGAAGATCGTCACCCAGGTGGCCACCGACAATCGCGGCGGCGGCCGCGAGGCGGGGGCGGCGATGATCGAGGCCCTCGGCGAAGCGGGGGGCGAGATCGCCATCCTCGACTACAAGCGGGTGGAGTCGGCGATCCTCCGGGTGCAGGGATTCCGGGAGGTGATCGACGCCCACAACGCGGCCGGCAAGCCGCGGATCGCGGTCGTCGCGGAGCTCGACAGCGGCGGTGCCAAGGACATCGGCTTCAAGGCCGCGGAGGACGCGGTGCAGGCCAATCCGAACCTGCGCGGCATCTTCGCGATCAACGATCCCGCCGCCCTCGGCGCCCGGGCGGCGCTGGAAAAGGCGGGCCGCACCGGCGTGGCGATCGTCGGCTTCGACGGGCAGCCGGAGGGCCGGCGGGCGATCAAGGAGGGGAAGATCTACGCCGATCCGATCCAGTTTCCGGACCGCATGGGGGCCACGGTCGTCGAGGCGATCATCCGGCACTCCAAGGGGGAAACGCTGCCGCCGCAGACGCTGATTCCCACCCGCCTCTACCGGCAGGCCGACGCCGAGAAGGATGCGGACCTGAACTGACATGACCGCGGGCCCGCTGCTGGCAATGTCGGGCGTGGAGAAGTCGTTTCCCGGTGTTCACGCCCTGCGCGGCGTCGATCTGCGGCTCGAGGCCGGCGAAATCCTCGCCCTGCTCGGGGAAAACGGCGCCGGCAAGAGCACGCTCGTCCGGATCCTCGGCGGTGCCGTGCGGCCGGATGCGGGCACGATCGCCATCGACGGGCGGACGATGCTCTTTCACTCCCCGAGCGAAGCCCGGGCGGCGGGCGTGGCCGTGATGCATCAGGAGCTGGCCATCGTGCCCGGCCTGACGGCCGTGGAAAACATCTTCCTCGGACAGGAGGCCGCGCGGGCCGGGTTCGTGCCGCGGGGGGCCGAGCGGCGCCGGGCGGCGGAACTCTTCGCGCGGCTCGGGGTGACCGTCGACCTCGACGTGCCCTGCCGGCGGCTGTCGACCGCGCAGCAGCAGCTCGTGGAGATCGCCAAGGCCCTGGCCACGGACGCGCGGATCATCGTCATGGACGAGCCCACCGCCGCACTCACCGGCCACGAGTCGGAGCGGCTGTTTCAGATCATTCGCGAGCTCGCCGACCGGGGCATCGGCATCATCACGATCACGCACCGCCTCGAGGAGGTGTTCGCGCTGGCCGACCGGGTGACCGTGCTCCGCGACGGCGCGAACGTCGGCGGCCGGCCGATCGGCGGGATCAGCCGGCGCGAGATCATCGAGATGATGGTCGGCCGCGAGATGGCGGGGGAGTTTCCCGCGCGGACCGGGAGCCCGGGGCCGGTGCGGCTGGAGATCGCGAACCTGACCCGCCTCCCGACCGTCCGCGACGTGTCGTTCACGGTCCGCCGCGGCGAGATCCTCGCCATCACGGGGCTGGTGGGAGCCGGCCGCACCGAGACGGTGCGGCTCGTGTTCGGCGCCGACGTCCCCGACTCGGGCACCATCCGCCTCGACGGCCGGAGGCTCTCCATCCGCTCCCCGCGGGATGCCATCGCCGCCGGCATCGGCCTGCTCACGGAGGATCGCAAGCTCCAGGGACTGGTGCTCGACCATTCCGTCCGCGCGAACTTCGGGCTCCCGAACCTCGACCGCTTCTCCCGCCGCGGCTTCGTCGCTGCGGTGCGGGAGCGGCAGGCCTGCGGCCAGGCGATCGACCGGCTCCGCATCCGCACCCCCGGCCAGGAGCAGGCCGCCGGCACGCTGTCCGGCGGCAACCAGCAGAAGCTGGTGCTCGCCAAGTGGCTGGCCCGCGACTGCGAGGTGCTGATCTTCGACGAGCCCACCCGGGGCGTCGACGTGGGGGCGCGATACGAGATCTACCTGCTGATGCGCGAGCTGGCGGCCGCCGGCACGGCGATCATCATGGTCAGCTCCGACCTGCCCGAGGTGCTGGGCATGGCCGATCGGATCCTCGTCATGCACGACGGCCGCGTGACCGGCGCGATCGACGACGTGCCGGGCACGCCGCCGGCCCGGGTCATGGAGCTGGCACACGCCTGAGGCCCCGCATGCGACAGCGATTGTTTTCCGACTACGGCATGGTGCTCGTGCTCCTCCTGCTGTGCGGGTTTTTCAGCATCGTCACCACCGAGGAGCAGGCGGCCACCGGCGCGGCGGCGGCGCGGCAGGTGGCGGCCGCCCTCGCCGCCGACTTCGGCGCCGCACCGCGGGTGCTGGTCGTCGCCGGGGACCAGCCGGGGGGCGCGGCCTTCGCCGACCGGCTGGAGCAGGACCTGGCGAAGACGGGGGCGCGGGTGGTGAAGCGGGTGGGCGGCGGGCCGGCGGAGGCCCGGGCCGCCCTCGGCGAGATCGCCGCCGCCGGCGGCGGGCTCGACGCCGTCGCCTGCACGCAGCCGGCCGCCTCGTGGCTCGTCTTTTCCGACCTGACGCACGATTTTCCCGCGCTCGGCAGCCCGCGGCTGGTCGTGCCCGCCGGCTACCGCTGGCCGAACTTCCTCAAGGCCGAGAACCTGATCAACGTCGCCAACCAGATCACGGTCATCGCCATCGTGGCCGTCGGCATGACGATCGTGATCATCACCGGCGGCATCGACCTCTCCGTCGGCAGCCTGCTGGCCCTGTCGGCGGTGGTGGCCACGGCCGTCATCCGCGATCTCCTCGGCGGGCCGCAGGCCACGGCCGGCGGCATGCTGCTGGCGGGCCTCGCGGCCGTCGCCCTGTGTGCGGCCGTCGGGGGGTTCTCGGGAGGGATGGTCACGGGCTGCGGGATTCCGCCCTTCATCGTCACGCTGGCGATGATGCTCGTGGCCAGCGGCCTGGCCTCGATCCTCGCCCAGGGGCAGTCGATCTATCAGGTGCCCGATTCGTTCACCTGGCTGGGCCGCGGCGCCGATCTGTTCGGCCTGCCGAACGCCGTCTTGCTCATGCTGGTCCTCTACGGGCTGGCCCACGTCCTGATGACGCTGACGACGCTCGGCCGCTACCTGTACGCGGTCGGGGGCAACCGCGAGGCCGCCCGGTTGTCCGGCGTTCCCGTGAACCGCGTGATCTGCTTCGCCTACGTCGTCAGCGGTCTGCTCGCCGGGCTCGGCGGCGTCGTCATGGCGTCGCAGCTCAAGAGCGGCTCGCCGACGTACGGCGCGATGTACGAGCTGTACGTGATCGCGGCCGTGGTGGTCGGGGGCACGAGTCTCCGCGGCGGCGAGGGCTCGATGCTCGGCACGCTCGTGGGAGCGTTCATCATCGCCGTCATTCAGAACGGCCTGAACCTGACCAACGTCGAGAGCTACACGCAGAAGGTGGTCCTGGGGCTGGTGATCCTCGGGGCCGTCCTCCTCGACCGCATCCGCCATCGGTAGCGGCGGCGCGGCCCGCGCGGTCGCTTGCCGGGCTGCGGGGCTGCCGGTATCGTGTGGGCCTTCATCATCCGTCGCGACATCCGCCCCCGCCCCGGAAGCCCCCATGACCTACGTCGCCGCCGCCGGTCGCTACGATTCCATGCCCTACCGGACCTGCGGCCGCAGCGGCCTGCGGCTGCCCGCCATCACGCTCGGACTGTGGCACAACTTCGGCGACACGACGCCCCTGGAGACGCAGCGGGCGATGCTCTGCACCGCCTTCGACCTCGGCATCAACCACTTCGACCTCGCCAACAACTACGGTCCTCCCGCCGGCAGCGCCGAGAGCAACTTCGGCATCCACATGCGGCGCGATTTCCGCCCCTACCGGGATGAGCTCCTGATCTCGTCCAAGGCCGGCTGGGACATGTGGCCCGGGCCCTACGGGCAGGGAGGCGGCTGCCGCAAGTACGTCCTCGCCAGCCTCGACCAGAGCCTCGCCCGGATGGGGCTCGACTACGTCGACATCTTCTACTCGCACCGCTTCGACCCCGACACGCCGCTCGAGGAGACCATGGGGGCGCTGGAGACGGCGGTCCGGCAGGGGAAGGCGCTGTACGCCGGCATCTCCAGCTACTCCGCCGGCAAGACCCGCGAGGCGGTCGGCATCCTCCGGCAGATGGGGGTGCCGCTGCTCATCCACCAGCCCTCCTACAGCATGCTCAACCGCTGGGTGGAGGCGGAACTGCTCGACACGCTCCGCGCCGAGGGGGTCGGCTGCATCGCCTTCAGCCCGCTCGCCCAGGGGCTGCTCACCGACAAGTATCTCGCCGGCGTGCCCGCCGACGCCCGCATCAACCGGCCCGGCGGCGGGTCGCTGCGGTCGGAGCACTTGAGCGCGGAGAATCTGGCCCACGTCCGCGCCCTCAACGACATCGCCCGGGCCCGCGGCCAGTCGCTGGCGCAGATGGCGGTGGCCTGGGTGCTGCGGCAGCCGCAGGTGACGTCGGCGCTCATCGGCGCGAGCCGCCCCGAGCAGATCCGCGAACTGGCGGCCGCCACCGAGCGGACCACGTTCACGGCCGACGAACTGCGGGCCATCGACGAGCATGCCGTGGACGGCGGCATCAACCTCTGGCACAAGCCGTCAACCGACCAGCGGCCGTGACGGTTTTCCGGGATCGCATGGAACGCGGGACGGTAGACGACCCGGAGTCCCCCGGCTTCCGCCAGGGGCTTTTTGGGGGCGGAGACGTGCGTCTCAAGAAGCCCCGGGTGGGAACCCGGGGACTCCGGGCATGCAAACCACCCCGCCATCCATTTCGCACGACGCCGCAGGTTCGCGTGAACCACCCGGCGCACCAAACCGTACGACATTGCGGCACAACGACTTACGAGCAGCCACGCCGGCCTGGACGGCTGTTTTTGGTAACTTTCCCGCAGGTTGGGCAATAATTGAGCGAAGGCCCTCGACCGCAAGGCTCATCGAACGTCGCCAAATGTCCGAAGTTTCGTTAATCTAGAGTTGTTGCCGAAGGCGACGAAAAACAAGATTCCCCGCGCAATGGGGGGCACGTTGAACGCGACAGCAAATCGATCTTCCGGAGCCGGCGGCGATTCCGCCGGCGCGATCGAGGCCGGCAAACCCGCGTGGCTGTGGGCCGATCGGAAGCCAGGAGTCTGCATCATGATTCGTTGGATCGCGGTTGTTGCAGTGGCTGCTTTGCTGGGCGGCACATCGAGTGCCGAGCAACCGGCCGCGCTGTCGTTCGAGCGCGACGTTCTGCCCATCCTCAACGCCCACTGTCTTTCCTGTCACGGCGGCTTGCATCAGCAGGGGAAGCTCGACCTGCGGACCTTGAAGAGCATGCAGGCGGGCGGGGAGCAAGGGGCCGCGATCGTGCCGGGAAGCGCTGACAAGAGCCTGTTGTGGCAGCGGGTGACGAGCGACGAGATGCCTCCGAAGCCGATCAAGGTCTCGGCGGCGCAGAAGGCGGTGTTGCGCCGCTGGATCGAAAGCGGCGCCCCCATGGCTGCCGCCGCGCCTCCGGTCACCATTCCGACCAAAAAGAGAACGCCCGAGGAGCTGGCCGCCTTCATCGACGGCGAAATCGACGCCCGGCTCGCTGCGGCGAAGGTGCCGGCTTCGCCGCTCGCCGACGACGGCGAGTTTCTGCGGCGGGCGTATCTCGACATGCACGGCCGGATTCCTTCCCGCGAGGTGGCGACGGCGTTCTTGACGAGCAGCGAGTCCAACAAGCGGCAGCGGCTGGTCGAGTCGTTGCTCGGCGATCCGCGGTATGGGGAGTACTGGGCACGGCTGTGGCGGGATCGGGTCGCGGTGGACGTGATCAAGGAAGGGCATCTCAAGGCGAACGAAACACAGGCGTTTCACGATTGGCTGGCCGACGGGTTGAACAAAAGTCGACCGTGGAATGAGCTCGTCCGCGAGATGATCACCGCCGAAGGTCTATCGCCGCCGGTGGCGTTCATCCGCCAGAGCATCGAAGACGGGCAGCCGAAGGCGAAGCGGCTGGCGGCGTCGACGGCGCGGCGATTCTTGGGCGTTCAGCTTCAATGTGCGGAATGCCACGATCATCCGTTCACGACCTGGACGCAGGCCGATTTTTGGGGGATCGCCGCGTTCTTCAGCCGGACGGGCCAGGCCAAGGACAACAAAGGCATCTTCGACACGGAGAAGGGGCCGCCCCCGACCCGCTTCGGCAACAAGCCGCTGGTTCGCAAGGAAGGCGGCGTGGTGCTGTTTCCCGAAGACGCGGGGCCGCGTGCCGGACAGGATGTCCCCGCGAAGTTCCTCGAAGGCGGACCGGTCACGCTGCCCGACACATTCTCCGCGACCGAAACGCCGCGGCACGTCCTCGCCGCCTGGGTGACCGCGCCCGAGAACGTGATGTTCGCCCGGGCGACCGTCAATCGGCTGTGGGCGCAGGTTTTCGGCCGCGGGCTGGTCGAGCCGGTCGACAGCCTGGATGCGGAGAATCTGCCGTCCCATCCCACGCTGCTCAACAGCCTGGCCGGGGAATTGGTCGCGTCGGGCTATGACTTCAAGCATCTGCTGCATGGCATGACGTTGACCCGGGCGTATCAACGGACGCATCGCACGGTCGAGGGTAACGAGGCCGACACCTCGCTCTACAGTCACGCCACGATCAAGGCGATCCGTCCCGAGCCGTTTTATGATTGCCTCATCGTCGCCTCGGGCAGCGACCTGAAGGGCGGCAAGATGGACGTGCCGGGCTCCAACAAGAAGGGCGAGCTGGCGATCCTGGCCAGCCGCGGGCTGTTTCTCAAACTGTTCCAGACGGACGACGTCGATGGCGATCCGACGATGTACACCCAGGCGCTGCCCCAGGCACTGGCCTTGCTCAACCAACGCATGACCAACGACGTCAACAAATTGGTGGCGCAGGCCGTCGGGGAAAAGGGCGATGATGCCGAGATCGTTTCCCGGATTTACGTCGGCACCCTGAGCCGGTTGCCGACGGCCGAGGATTTGGCGATCGTCCAGGAATATCTCGCCCGGCAGCCCAACACCCCGGCCCGGTTCCAGACGGTCTGGTGGGCACTGATCAACTCTCCGGAATTTGCGGTCATTCCTTAGTCGAGCTTGGAGGCCATCCACGATGTTCGAGCGTTTTCCATCGCCGCCGATGACGCGACGCGAGTCGCTGCAACTGGCCGCGGCCGGAGTTGGCGGAGTGTCGTTCTCGCAATGGCTCCCCATGCTGGCGGCCCACGCCGCCGAGAGCCAGCCCAAGCCGCGGCACAAGTCGTGCATCCTGCTCTGGATGGACGGCGGGCCCTCGCAGCACGACACCTTCGACCCCAAGCCTGAAGCGCCGGCCGAGTTCCGCGGCCCGTACCGCCCCATTGCCACGTCCGTTCCCGGCCTGCACATCGCCGAGGGCTACGCCCGGCTCTCGCAGTTCATGCATCACGCCGCGGTCATCCGCGGCATGCGGACCGAAGAGGCGGCCGAACATCTTCGCGGCCGCGTCTACATGCACACCGGATATCGTCCGGGCTTCGGCGGCCTCGAATACCCGTCGATGGGTGCGCTCGTCGCCGCGCACCGGCCGCAGGGGACGGGGCTCCCGAACTACGTGGTCACCGGCACGACCATGCAGGGCTTTCCGCACGTTGCCGGCGGCGGGTTTCTCGGGCCCCGGCATAATGGCGTGATTCTGCGCGATCCCCAGGAGGGGATGGGAAATAGCCGGCCCCACGTCGACCCGGCCATCTTCGAGGATCGCATGGCCCTCGCCGACCGCCTTGCCCAACGGTTTCAGCGGACCGCGCCCGTGTCGCCCGTGGCCGCGCAGCGCACCGCCTATCAGTCGGCCCTCGAGCTGATGCGTTCGGATCGCAGCCAGGCGTTCGACGTGTCGCGCGAGCCGGATCGCGTTCGTGACCGTTACGGCCGCCACGAGTTTGGCCAAGGCTGCCTCCTGGCGCGGCGGCTCGTGGAGGCGGGAGTGCCCTTCGTCGAGGTCTACCTTTCCGACTGGGACAGTCACGAAAAGCGGCGGTCCGATCTGGTGCGGGACACGCTCCTGCCGGTGAGCGACCAGGCCATCACCGCGCTGCTGACCGACCTGATCGACAGACGCATGCTGGACGACACCCTCGTCGTGTGGATGGGAGAGTTTGGCCGCACGCCCTCATGCGGTCCCGATGGCTCCCGCCAGCACTTCGACAAGGCGTGGTCGACCGTGCTCTTCGGCGGCGGCGTCCGCGGCGGGCAGGTGATCGGCCGCACCGACGCCAAGGGCGGTGAAGTCGTCGATCGGCCCGTGAGCGGCCCCGATTTCATGGCCACCGTGTTGAGCCTGCTGGGGCTCGACCCGACGAGCGATCTCTACGCCGGCGCCCGTCCTGTCCGCATGGTCGCCCCCGGTGGCGCGGCGATCAAGGAACTGGAACGAGTCTGACTGCCCGTGGCCACGGCCTCGCGACGCCCGCGCGAGAGGGGGGCGTTTGGCGTCGGTCCCGGGCTCAACGGGCCGCGCCCGAGGACGGCGGCTCGGCTTCGGTGAACGGTCCGGCGAGTTTCGCCTCGGGCTGGTCGCGGCGGCCGTCGGCGTCGACCACGACCCGCGCCTGGCGGAGCAACTCTGCGGGCACCCGCCAGCGGGCACGATCGTAGCCCGGGGCGGCGAGGTTGATCGTGAGCCGCGGGGGAATCTCGCGGGCGGTCTCGCCGATGGGGACGGTCGCCGGATCGGTGCCGCGAAGCAGGTCGCCCGCCAGCCGGCCGGCCAGCAGGCCGACCTCGCGGAAGTCGAACCCGACGTCGAACAGCGTGCCGCGGTCGGGGCTGCCGGGCACGACGGTGAAGACCGGCACGCCCGCCTTCGCGGCCGCCGCGATGATCGAGTCGATGACGCTCGACACGGTCGTGTCTCCCGGCACGAAGACCGCCTCGGCGCCACGCGACAGCGTCGACTGGATCGCCTCGACGACGCCCGATGAGTTCTCGACGGCGGCTTCGAGGAGCTCGATGCCGCGGGCGGTGCAGCTGGTCCGGGCCAGCTCCATGAACCGCCGCGAATTGCTCTCGGCCGGATTGTGGGCGACGCCCACCCGTGCCAGCCGCGGGTTGAACGCCCGCGCGATGCGGAACGTGGCGTCGACCGGCGCCAGGCTGCCGTAGCCGACGAGATGCCGGGGATGCACGAGCGGATCGGCGCGATCGAATCCCACGCCCGCCGAGAAGGGGTCGGCGACGGCGGAGAAGACGTGGAGGATCCGGCCCCGGTCGTTGGCGGTGGCGAGCGCCTGGAGCGACGGCGTGCTCGACGTGAGCGCGAGATCAAACGGACCACCGGCGATTTCCCGCGCGATGGCGTTGGCCTGGGCGAGGTCGCCTTCGGCGTTGTAGCGGCGGATCGTGACCGTGGAGCCCGCGACGTATCCGCGTTCGGCGAGCCCCGCGATCATGCCCGTGACGGCGTCGTCGAGCAGCGCCGTGCTCACCTGCTGGAGCACGGCCACGGCGGGAACCTCCCGGTTCGCGCCGGCCCGATCGGTCGCGAGCAGCAGCGCCGAGGCGCCGCCGAGCAGGAGGAGCGTGGGGAGCGCCCGCCGGAGGAGGAGGGCGAGCGGGGACGAGGCCGTGGGGACCGCGGTCATACATACGCCTCCGCCAGAGTGCGGGCCGCGGCATCGTCCAGCTGGTCGCCGCGGCGCAGGGCGTCGAACCGGCCGGCGAGGTCGTCGGCCGTGAGCCGGCGCTTGGCCGCCCCCTGGACGTCGAGGGCGATCCGCCCGCGGTGGACGAGGATCAGCCGGTCGCCGAGCGCGGCTGCCTGGGCGAGCGAGTGCGTGACCATCAGCGCGGTGAGCCGCTGCGCGCGGATGATCCGGGCGGTGGCCTGGATGACGCGGTCGGCGGCCGCGGGATCGAGGGCGGCGGTATGCTCGTCGAGGAGGAGCAGCTCGGGCCGCTGCCAGGTGGCCATCACGAGCGTGACGATCTGCCGCTGGCCGCCGGAGAGCGAGCCGATCGGCTGGTCGAGCCGCGTCTCGAGCCCCGGCACGATGGCCGCCAGCCGCCGGGCCGCCTCGTCCCGCAGCGCCTGCCCCGTCGCCCAGCGGAGGCCGGCGCGGCGGCCGCGGCAGGCGGCCACGGCGATGTTTTCCAGGACCGTCAAACTCGACGCCGTGCCCGCCCGCGGATCCTGAAAGACGCGGCCCACGAGCCGGGCCCGCTCGTGCTCGCGCCACCGCGTGACGTCGTGCCCCGCGACGCGGATCGCGCCGGCGTCGAGCCGCACGGTGCCGGCGATCGCCCCGAGGAGCGTGCTCTTGCCCGACCCGTTCGTGCCGATCACGACGACGAACGACTCCGACGGCAGCGTGAGCGAGACGCCGTCCACGGCCCGGACCAGGGGCCCGCCGGGCGAGACGAACGACACGACCGCGTCAGTGAGCTCGAGCATGGCTGCCTCGGGAGAGGAATCGCGGGGCGACGAGGGCGGCGAGCACGACGGCGGCGGTGGCCGCCTTGAGCCAGTCGGGATCGAGGCCGGCGCGAAGGGCAGCCGCGACGAGCAGCCGAAAGGTGACGCTCCCCGCGGCCGTGGACACGAGCGCGCCGCCGAGCCGCACCGGGCCCACCAGCGCGGCGCCGAGAAACACGCTCGCCATGCCCCAGACCACCATCCCGATTCCCATCTGCACGTCGGCGAAGCCCTGATACTGGGCGACCAGCCCGCCGGAGAACGCCGTCAGCGAGTTGGCGATCGCCAGGCCGGCGAGCGTCATGCCACCGGTGTCGCGGCCGAGGGCCCGGGCCATGGTGGGCGTGTCGCCCCCCGCCCGCATCGCCGTGCCGAGCTGCGTGCGGAAGAAGATCCAGAGGGTGGCGATCGCGACCGCGACGATGAGGAGCATGAGGACGAGCCGGGCCGTCTCGCCGGCGACGGCCGGCCCCAGGCCCGCCCGCTCGAGCGGCGGGCCGAGCACCGCCTCGGCCCGGTCGAGCAGCGTGCGCACGCCGGTGAGCGGGACGTTGCTGCGGCCGAGAAGGACGAGGTTCACGCTCGCCAGCGCCGTCGTTACGAGGATGCCGGCGAGCAGCCGCTCGATGCCGAACGTCGCATGCAGGACCGCCGTCGCGCAGCCCGCGAGGCCGCCGGCGGCCATGCCGCCGAGCGTGGCGAGGAGCGGATCGACGCCGGCCGTGAGCAGCACCGCCGTGGCGACGGCGCCGAGCGTGAACGAGCCGTCGGTCGTGATGTCGGGAAAGGAGAACAGCCGGTAGCTCACGAACACGCCCAGCGCGACCAGCGCCAGGGCGAGACCGAACGTCCATGTGGAGAGCAGCGTGATCATCCACCGGCTCCGGCGAGGGCCAGCGGGGCGAACCAGCACCGGCCGCGGACGAACTGCGTGCGGCCGCTGCCGAGCACCGGCTCCGGGTCGGCGAGGAGGTGCATGAGGGCGAGCGGCTCGGATGCGGTGATGTCGGTCACGGTGGCGGCCAGGTCGCCGCCGCCGCGGCGCAAGGGCCGCAAGGGAAACACGGTCGCATGCAGGTGCCCACAGGCCGCGCCGGAGCCCAGCGGCCGGACGAACTCCGCGAGCGGGCCGGTCGGCGCGTTGCGGGTGGCCACGCCCACGACGAGCGCCGTGCGCCGGGCATGCACCGGCTCACGGGAAAAGCTCAGCCAGCGGGCGGCGGTCGCGCGGCCCGGGGAGCCCGGCCGGTCGGTCGCCGTGGCGGCGGCGAGCGGACGGATGAGCTCGGCGGCCACGAGCCCGTGCACCTCACCCGCGACGACGATGGCGACGGTGTCGCCCGCCGCCTGCTCGAAGACCGCCGCCACCAGGTCGTCAATCGCGACCGCGTCGGCATCGTCGGCCGGCTCGAAGCCCGCGCGGCCGGTCGGCACGCCCTCCCAGAGAAGCCCGGCGGCGACGTCGATCTCCGGCACGAGATCGCCCGCGGCGGCCAGGTAGTCGACGGCGGCAAAGGGCTGCGGCCGGAGGTGGAAGGCCGTGCCGCAGGCGGCGAGCATCTCGCCGGCCCGGTCGGCGGGCGGGCCGGCATCCGCGATCGCGCCGAGGCCGAGGGCGAAGGCGTGCCGCGGCAGCGGCACCCGCTCGGTGGCGGACAGGTCGCCCGCGAACGCGGCCGCGGCGGAGCCGATGAGCCGGCCGCACAGCGGCGCTGCCCCCGGCCGCTCGAGGCCGATGAACCGCACCGCGCCGCACAGCAGATCGACCGCGGTGGCGGCGGGCTGCGGCGCCGCGCGGACCGCCGCCGCCCCCGCCGACTCCATGAGGATCGGCGTGAGCCGCGTGAGATCGAGCACCCGGCGGATCGGCGGGCTGGCGGCACGGATCAGGCAGTGGCCGCCCACGCCCTGCGCCGCACGATGAATCTCGAACAGCACGCGGATGCCGGCCGAGCTGAGAAAGCCGCAGTCGGCGAGATCGAGGGCGATCGCGTGATGGCCGCGCCGGAGCTCCTCGTCGACGGCCCGGGCCAGTTCGCCGGCATGCTCGGCATCCAGCCGGCCCGATATGACGAGCACGAGAGCGTCGGGCGAGTCGCGGCGGTTGATCGAGATCTCCACGGGACGCAGTCTGCCCGAACGGCGGGGCGCGGCACAAGCGTCGGGCTGCTGGCGTGGGGAGGACCGGCCGCGCCATCGCCATCCGGCATTCCGGCTTCCGCCGGGGGCTTTTTGGGGGGGTGGCGTGCGTTCCAAGAAGCCCCGGGTGGAAACTGGCCAAGTGCCGGTTTTTCTCGCTCGCCACCCGGCCGGTTGCCGAGTATTCTCCGCGAAGGCGTAAGACTCGTGGAGGCAGTCATGCGGCAGTTCCTGAACCAGCGTCGTTCCGTGCGGAAGCCGAGCACATCGATCGGCCGCAGCAGCACGAGCATGCACGTCGAGCGGCTCGAGTCGCGGGCGGTGCTGAGCGCGGAAAATGCTCTCATGCTGCCGCCCCCGATCGCCCCGAGCGGCGGGTTCGATGCCGTCGATGCGAGCCCCTCCGCCATCGCCTCCACCCCGGTCATCCTGCCGGTCGCCGCCGCGAGACTGCGGCTCGTCATGCCGGCACAGGTGCGGGCCGGCGTGCCGACGCTAATGACGGCGGTGGCACTGGACGCCGCGGGGCGGCCGGTGCCCTCGTTCAACGGGTCGGCGACCGTGTCCAGCAGCGACGGGGCCGCGAGCCTTCCGCTCATCGAGGTGTCGTTCAGGAATGGCCGCGCATCGTTCGCCGTGACGTTTGCCACGGCGGGCCCGCAGAGCGTGACGGTGACGTCCCTCGCCGATGCGGCCCTGACCGCGACGGCGTCGACCTCGGTCACGGCCCCGCCGACGCTTGGGTCGTTCCTCGTGCTCATGCCGCGGCGCGTCGATGCCGGCAGGCCTGTGAACGTGACGATCGTGGCGGTCGACGCCGCCCTACGGCCGATCCCCAGTTTTTCCGGGACGGCCATGCTCACGAGTTCCGATGCCGCGGCGACCCTGCCGGCCTCCGTGAATCTCGTGAACGGCCGGGGGTCGGTACGCGTCACGTTCTCCACGTCGGGCAGCCAGAGCCTCACCGTGCGGGGCGGCGCTGCCGGCAACATCGTCGCCACGGCCGCCACGGAGGTCGTCGCGACGCCGGTGGCGACGGCGTTTGCCTTCAGGCTGCCGAAGGCCGTGGCGGTCGGCGTGCCGGTGACCGTGACGATCGTGGCGGTCGATGCCCAGGGGCGGCCGGTGCCGAACTTCTCCGGCACCGCGACGCTCGCCTCCTCCGACACGGCGGCCACGCTGCCGCCGACGGTGCGGTTCGTGGCCGGCCGAGCGGTCGTGCGGGTGACATTCGCGACACTCGGCGAGCAGGCGCTCACGGTGACGAGCGACCCGTCGTCAGGTGGCGGCATCTCGGGGACCGCCAAGACGCAGGTCGGCGAGGTCGTGACGCAGCGGATCCGGTCCCTGCCGGTCGTCAGGCCCTGATCGTGACTCGGTCGCCGGCCGCGGCCGCTAGGCCGCGACGCACGCGTGGTCGTCTGGAAACGCTTCGCGGCGGCCCGGGGGCGTAGAATCGGGCATGAGCGGTGCGAAGTGCCTGATCCTCTGCAAGTCGGTGCATCATGGAAACACCGCCCGGGTGGCCCGGGCGATGGCCGATGCGTTCGGGGAAGCCGCCGTCACGGCCGCCCCCGAGGACGTGCCGCCCACGAGCCTCGGCGACTATGGCCTGCTGGGCCTCGGCTCCGGTGTCTATTACGGCCGGATGCATCCGGCGCTTGACGAGTGGGTGCGCGGGCTGCCCGACGTCCCCGAGCGGACCATGCCGGCGTTCGTGTTCTCCACCTCGGGGCTGCCGTTTCTGGCCAGGCTCTGGCATTGGCCGCTGCAGCGAGTCCTGGCCCGCAAGGGTGTCGCGGTCGTGGGGGAGTTCGCCTGTCGGGGATTCGATACGTGGGGGCCGCTGTGGTTCGCCGGCGGCCTGAACCGGAAGCACCCTGATGCCCGTGACCTGGCGCGGGCCCGGGAGTTTGCCGGCAGGCTCGGCCGGTCCGTCTACTCGTGCCCGCCCTCGATGCGGGCCGCGCCGTGATCGTCGATCTCGACGTGCAACGTCATCGGGTGGCAGCAGACCGGGCAGTCTTCGACGTAGTCTTGCCGGGCCCCGGCCGACAGATCCACCGGCACGACGATTTCCTCGCCGCACGAGTCGCAGATGTACGTCGCCTCGGCGTGCGGCGACCGGCCCGCGGGCCGGCGTTTCTTCTTGGACCTCTTCTTCATGGCTCCGGTCATGATACCGCCGGGAGGGTTTCGGGAAGCTCGTCCGCGTGGAGCCGCAGCCGGGTCACCAGCACCGAGGAGTCCGTGACGCCCTTGAGCGCATGGGTTTCGTGCGGGCAGAGATAGACCAGGTCACCGGCATGGAGGTCGAGCGCATGTCCGTCATGATCGAACGAAACATGGCCTTCGAGGCACTGCACCGTGATTTCACCGGCCGCCCGGTGGGGCGGAATCTCCTGGCCGGCGGGAATCACCAGGCGGATCAGTTCGAGCCCGGCCGCCTTCAGCAACGTCTTGGAAGCGGCGGCAGGGATCGCCGGCCCCAGGGGCAGGTGCAGGATGCGGCCGGAAGCCGGACAGGTTTCCATCGGCGGCGGTTCGTCTTGCATGGCTCGCTGATCCTCCTGGCACGCCGGGCCAAGGGCCGGCGTATCGCATGGAATCGGGGACGGTGGCCCGCCCTCGTTGACTTCCGCGTCGATCATGGCGGCCACCTCGCCATTTCGGGGGACCGACGTGTCGGGGTGAATCGAATGCATGGTGTCCACACGGCCCGAGCCGATTGTGCGGCGGCGATGCAGGACGCCGCCTGATGCAACCTTACGGCTCCCGGCGGCGCCGGCCCGAATCGTGCGTCGGCTGCGGTCGAGCGACGGTTCACGCCTCGGAGACACTCCGTAGGGACGGAGAGCCGCGGCCAGACGGGTTTTTCGTGCCGCGGCACGGCGGCCGGATGCGGCTCACGCTCGAGCCGGCCGCGGCCGCTACGATGGACGCCCCCGGCGCGAGCCGATCGCTGGAATCAACGGATGCCGCTCGTCACCCTTCGCAACCTGACGCTCCGATTTCGGGGCCCGCCGCTGCTCGACGACGTGACCTGCCACGTCGAAGCCGGGCAGCGGATCGGGCTGCTCGGCCGCAACGGCGCCGGGAAGACGTCGCTCATGCGGCTGCTCGCCGGCACGCTTCAGCCCGATGCGGGGGGGGTGGTGTTTGCACCCGGGGCCAGGGTCGCGCTCCTGCAGCAGGTCGTGCCGCAGGATCTCGGCGGCCGCGTGCAGGAGATCGTCGCCGCCGGTCTGCCCCCGGCCGCCGAGGCGGCCTGGCAGCAGGAACAGACCGTCGCCCAGACCCTCGCCCGGATGACGCTCGACGGAGCCGCCGACTTCGCGGCCCTGTCGGCGGGCATGAAGCGGCGGGTGCTGCTGGCGCGGGCGGTCGTCGGCCAGCCCGACCTGCTGCTGCTCGACGAGCCGACCAACCACCTCGACATCGAGGCGGTCGAGTGGCTGGAGGAGTTTCTGGGCCGCTGGCGGGGGACGCTCATGTTCGTCACCCACGACCGCACCTTCCTCCGCCGCATGGCCGACCGGATCCTCGAGATCGACCGCGGGCGGATCTTCGACTGGTCGTGCGACTACGACACGTTTCTCGTGCGCAAGGAGGAGGCGCTCGCCGCCGAGGAGAAGCAGAACGCGCTGTTCGACAAGAAACTCGCCCAGGAGGAGGTCTGGATTCGCACCGGCATCAAGGCCCGGCGGACCCGCAACGAGGGGCGGGTGCGGGCCCTGGAGGCGATGCGCCGCCAGCGCAGCCAGCGGCGCGACGCCGTGGGCCGCGTGAAGCTCGAGATTCAGGAGGCCGAGCGGAGCGGGGCGCTCGTGGCGGCCCTCGAGGGCGTGTCGTTCCTGCGCGGCACGCGGCCGATCATCCGCGACCTGTCGACCACCGTGATGCGCGGCGATCGCATCGGCATCGTCGGCCCCAACGGATCGGGCAAGACCACGCTCCTGCGGCTCATGCTCGGCGAGCTCACGGCCGCGACGGGCTCCGTGCGGCTGGGCACCAGCCTGCGGATCGCCTTTTTCGACCAGCTCCGCGACCAGTTGGACGACGAAAAGACCGTGGCCGACAACGTGGCCGACGGCTACGAGACGGTGCAGATCGGCGGCCAGCCGCGGCACGTGATCGGCTACCTCCAGGACTTCCTGTTCACGCCCGAACGCACCCGCACGCCGGTGAAGTTTCTCTCGGGCGGCGAGCGCAACCGGGTGCTGCTGGCCCGGCTGTTCGCCAAGCCCGCCAACCTGATCGTGCTCGACGAGCCCACCAACGACCTCGACGCGGAAACGCTGGAGATGCTGGAGGAGCGGCTCGTCGATTTCGCCGGCACGGTGCTGGTGGTGAGCCACGACCGCTCGTTCCTCGACAACGTGGTGACGAGCACGCTCGTGTTCGAGCCGACGGGAGGCGACGCGGAGTATCGCGTCAAGGAATACGTGGGCGGCTTCAGCGACTGGCTCCGGCAGCGGGCCCCCGCGCCGCCGCCCCCGGCGGCGGATGTCCGGCCGCGCGCGGCTGCGGCGCCGTCGTCCGAGCCGGGCGTCACAAAGAAAAAGCGATCCTTCAAGGAGCAGCGGGAACTGGAATCCCTGCCGGCGCTGATCGAGACCCTCGAGAGCGAGATTGCCGCGTTGCACGCGGCGATGGCGGGGTCCGACTACTTCCGTCAGCCGGGCGAGGTGCTTGCCCGCGACCAGGCTCGCCTGCGGGATCTCGAAGCGCGGCTCGCCGCGGCCTTCACCCGCTGGGAAGCCCTCGAAGCAGACGCGGGATGACGGGGTGCCGAGCAGCCCGACAGAGCATCGCAGCTGCAGGAATGCATCTGCGAACCGTGTTTTTCAGGCTCATTGAACAGGGAATTGGTCCGGTCATCGTTCCAAGAAGCCCCGGGCGGGAGCCCGGGGACACCGGGTACGAAAACCACTTCGCCGTCCATGCCGAACGACGGCCGGCGCTTTCCCGGTTCAACCCCACATCGCATGGCACGCGGGAAGAGATTCGACCCAGAGTCCCCCGGCTTCCGCCGGGGGCTTGTTGTGCGGTTCTCGCGTGATGAGCCGAGAGCCAGACAAGACTGGAGAGCCCGCACCAGCAAAAATCGCACGATGCGATGTTTCGCCAACGGACAGCCACCGCCGGCTAACGCGTGCCCACGAAAATGGAGTTCCAACTGCCGCCGGTCGGATGCGTGCGGGCCTTGACCACTTCCACGGCGAAGCCCGCCTCCTCCATG
>Ga0315902_10004034_pt1 | contig 21537 bp, 17 predicted proteins | sample LakEriMetagenome_9_FD_203523 | JGI IMG/M metagenome (GOLD analysis project Ga0315902, IMG submission 203523) | Freshwater fungal communities from buoy surface, Lake Erie, Ohio, United States - Buoy 12 MA117 | ecosystem: Environmental > Aquatic > Freshwater > Lake > Lake biofilm | place: USA... | reverse complement strand
CATCCGCCTGCAGCATGACATTCCCGAGGGGGTGCACCTTTATGCCGATCCGGCACTCATCAGCCGTGTCATCGACAATGTGCTGGCCAACGCCGTGCACTACAACCGCGATGGGGGCGAGGTGTGCGTCGCCGCGCATGTGCTCGAGCCCGAGGGCGATGCCTGGGCCACGCCGCTCGTGGTGATGACCGTGGCCGACACCGGCCTCGGCATCCCCCCCGGCGAGCAGGAGCAGATCTTCACGCGCTTTCACCGCCTGGATCAGTCGCGGGCCCGCCACACGGGCGGCAGCGGGCTCGGACTGGCCATCTGCCGCGAGGTGCTGGGCCTGCTCGGCGGAAGCATCCGCGTCGCGCGCAGCGACGGCAGCGGCACCACGATCGAGGTGCGCATGCCGGGCGTCACGCTGCCCGTCACGGCGCCCGTCTGACACGCCGCGCGGACACCCGTACAGAAGTATTACAGTCACGCGTCGGCAGCCTTGCTACCGTGTGTCGGAGTTATGGGACGCTTCGACGCCGCACGTATCTATGGCCGCCGGTTCTCGACCGGCATCAACTGGGGCACCAGCATCGCCATGGTGGCGTTCCACGTGGGGGCCGTCGCCGCCCTGTTCTCCTGGGACTCTGGTGCGGTACTGGTCGCAGCACTGCTGTGGTACATCTCACTCAGCTGGGGGATCGGGATGGGCTACCATCGGCTGCTCACCCACCGCGGATACAAGACGCCTCGATGGCTCGAGTACGGGTTGACCCTCTGCGGCATGCTGGCCCTCGAGGGCGGCCCCATCTTCTGGGTCTCGACCCACCGCATTCACCATCAGCACTCGGACCATGACGGCGATCCGCATACACCCCGCGAAGGCACCTTCTGGGCGCACATCGGGTGGGTCCTGAGCGGGCGCTCCCTGCATCACGACGCGGACATGCTGAATCGGTATGCGCCCGATCTGGCCAAGGACCCGGTGCATGTGGCCCTCACACGCTGGCACTGGGTGCCACAGGTAGTGGTCGGGCTCCTGCTGCTGGCCCTGGGTGGCCTGCCGTATCTGCTGTGGGGGACGTTCTTCCGCACCGTCTTCGGTCTGCACGCCACGTGGCTGGTCAACTCGGCGAGCCACCTCTGGGGCTCGCGCCGGTTCCAGACACGCGATGACTCGAGAAACAACTGGTGGGTGGCGTTGCTCAGCTGGGGCGAAGGCTGGCACAACAACCATCACGCGCATCCGGTGTCGGCCCGTCACGGGCTGGCGTGGTACGAACTCGACATGAATTACCTGGCGATCCGGTTGCTGGCGATGCTGGGTCTGGCCTGGGACGTCAAAGTCGTCCGGCTTGACGGCGACCGCGCCGGCGAGGCGCGCGCCGCCGCCTAGAAAGGACGGGCGACGGCCCATGGCTGGCACCGCACCGTGGCCCCATCCGCCGGGGAATCGCCCCCGCCAGGATTTCTGGTACCGTGGGCGGGTGAGTACGTTCCCAGGGCGCCAGACCGCCACCGCCGTCTTCATCGCGCTCTGCGTCGTCCTGGTCGCTGCCGCCATCTCGCTCAACGTGGGGTGGATCCTGGTGAACGGCCGCCGACTGCTGCCGCTGGTGCTCGGCATCCTGGCCTTCATGCTGATCATCGCCGGCCTGGTGGTGTTCACCGTATTTCTCATCAGGGAAATCAGGCGCAACGATCAGCACGACGCGTTCATCAACGCCGTCACCCACGAACTCAAGACCCCCATCGCCTCGATTCGCCTCTATCTCGAGACCCTGCAGGCACGCGACGTGAGCGACGAACAGCGACGCACCTTCTACCAGGTGATGCTGTCCGACACCGACCGGCTGCAGCGCACCGTCGAGGAAGTGCTCAAGGCCGGCGCCGCCGGGCAGAAGGGCGGCTACGCACAGCGGGCACCCGTCGATCTGGCTTCCCTGGCACGCGAATGCGTCGAGACGGCCCGCCTCCGCCACCGTCTGCCCGATGCCGCCATGGCACTCGAGGCACACGTCAGCGGCCAGGCCGCCACCATCGTCGGCGATGCCGACGACCTGCGGACCGCCCTGTCGAACCTGCTCGACAACGCCGTCAAGTACTCACCCGACGGGGTGGCCGTGCGCGTCGATGTGTCGGCCCCGGACCCCGAGCATGTCCGGGTGCGCGTGCATGATCGCGGCGTCGGCATCCCGCCCTCGCAGCTGTCGCGCATCTTCAACCGCTTCTACCGCTTCCAGATGAAGCAGTACTCGGTCAAGGGCACCGGACTCGGCCTCTTCCTGGTGCGGGCCATCGCCAGGCAGCACGGCGGCAAGGTCACCGCCAGCAGCCAGGGCGCCGGCACCGGTTCGACCTTCACCCTCGACCTGCCCCGCACCCACGCATGAGCCACCTCTTCGTCGTCGAGGACGAGCACCACATCGCCGACGGCCTGCGCTTCAACCTGGAAGCCGAGGGACACACCGTCAGCGTCGAAGACGACGGCACGCGCGCCCTCCAGCGCCTGCTCGACGCCGGCGACACCGTCGACGCCGTGATTCTCGACGTGATGCTGCCCGGCCTCAGCGGCTTTGATGTCGTGCGGGCCCTGCGCGATGCCGGCAACTACACCCCGGTCCTGATCCTCACCGCCCGGGGCCGATCGGAGGATATGCTGCAGGGATTCGAGGCGGGCGCTGATGATTACCTGCCGAAGCCCTTCGAGCTGGCCATCCTGCTGGCGCGAGTGCGCGGACTGCTGCGGCGGCACCAGTGGGAGCGGCGTCCCCAGGGCGAGGCGGCGCGCCAGTCTGTGCTGACCTTCCACGGGCGCACGCTCGACCTCGATGCGCTCGAACTGCGCGTGGGGGCGACCACGCATCACCTGACGCAGATGGAATCAGACCTGCTGGCGTACCTGATACGAAATGCCGGCAAGGCCGTGTCGCGCAAGGCGATTCTCGAGGACGTGTGGGCCCTGCGCGAGGACACCGACACCCGCGCCATCGACAACTTCATCGTCCGGCTGCGACGCTATATCGAGGACGACCCCGGCGACCCGGCGCTGCTCGTCACCGTCAGGGGCATCGGCTACAAGCTCATGCCCGAGGAGCCGGCGACGCCGGTCAGCGCACCGCCAGCAGCAGAAACGCCGTAACCTGCGACGGGCGGAAGTTGTCGTCAGACACCAGCAGAATCGTGCGCCGGCCATCCGGCAGGCGCGGCCCGTCGGCCATCGCCTCGAAATTGTCGAGCAGTGCCAGCCGCTCGGGCAGCACTCCCCGCACCGCATCCAGATCGAGCACCAGGCGCTTCGAGACCGAACGCACATCGCCACGCCCCAGCAGGCGGCGCCCGGTCACATCCTCAGCGCCGTCGAGGCCGAGTTCGAACAGCTGAATCACGTTCTTCACGCGACGGCTCGCGGGGTCGATGAGGCAGGCACGTTCAAGCGACAGCAGCCGGTCGGGCCCGAGCGCCAGCAACTCGACCAGCCCGAGTTCGCCATCGTCACAGATGGCCTCGAATCCCTCCCGCTGCGGCGTGACCCCGAGCGGATACGCCCACTGCCGACCCGGGCGCCAGCCTCCGGGCGCGGGATGCCACTCGACCAGCCGGGAGAGTCCCCCCTGGCCGCCACCGAATGGCCGTCCATTCCGGGATGACGCCGCGGCATCACTGTAGAGGGGCTGCTCGAGGCCGGCCACCAGCCGGCCGTCAGGCCAGCGGGCCAGGGCCTCGGCCCCCTGGTTGTCGCGCACCCCGCCCGAAGGCTCGCCCAGCACAAAGGGTGCGGGCCAGGGCCACACCTGCGATACGACGCCATCGGCGCCGAAGGTCAGCAGTGAGGTCGGCCACTCGCCGGTCACCCGTCCCCGTCCCGACACCGACACGCCTGGCGGCGCCTGGAACCGGTGGCCTTCCTCGGTCGCCACAAACCGGCCATCGCCAAGAGCGACGACAGCCTCAAGGTCGGCGTGCTCGACCAGGCGGGCATCGACGCCCGGCCCGGGACGGGTCGGGATGACCCCCACCGGGGCCACACGCAGGCGCCCGTCATAGGTGATCTCGAGCCAGGCGAGACGCGACAGCGCCCCGTCGTCCACGACGGCCACGTAGCGGCCCGACTGCGGATCGCGCGCGAGGCCCGAGAGGCTGCCCAGCACGTCGGCCCGGCCACTGCCCCCCGGCGTGCTCGGCCAAATCACGGCATCGACCAGTTCGAGCGCCAGCGGCGGCGCCGGACCGGGCCCGCCTGCGGGCGGGCGCGTGGCACAGGCCGCCGTCAGGGCCAGCAGCAGCACCGCGCCGGCGCAACCCCAGGTTCGTGGCACAATTTTCAGGCGCATCACTCTGCGTATTTCCGGGAGGACATCATGACACGCCTGCTTTCACTCACCGCCGCTGCCCTGCTGGTGGCCTCGGTGGCCCACGCACAGACGCCCGCCAATCCGATGACCACGTCCATCGCGGCCGGCTTCCGCGGCCTGAAGACCAACCTGGCCAAGACCGCCGAGAACGTGCCCGAGGACGTCTACAGCTTCAAGCCGACGCCCGATGTGCGATCGTTCGGCCAGCTCATCGGCCACATCGCCGACTCGCAGTTCGGGCTCTGCGCAACGGCTGCCGGCGAGAAGCCCGCGCAGTCAGGCATCGAGAAGACCGTGACCACCAAGGCCGGCCTCGTCAAGGCCCTGAACGATTCCATCACCTACTGCGATGCCGTGATGGCCAAGATGACAGACACGACGGGCATGGAGATGACCAAGTTCTTCCTCGGGCCATCCACCCGGCTTGGCGTGCTGGCCTTCAACACGGCGCACAGCTACGAGCACTACGGGAACCTGGTGACCTACATGCGCCTGAAGGGCATCGTGCCGCCCTCGTCTGGCGGCAACTGACGACGCTCTCCTGCCCGGGGCCGACCGGCCCCGGGCGGTGCTACCATTCCGGGTGTGAGAGCCGCCCTCATTGCCGGAGCTGCACTCGTGCTCGCCGCGGGTGCCTACATCGTTCTGACGCGCGAATCTGAGCCTCCCGTGGAAGAGGCCCCCGTCGCCGAGTCGCGGCCGGCGCCAGTTGCCCGGCCCGCTGCCCCCAGGGAAAAGGCGGCCGACCCCGCACCGGACGCCGAGCGTCCGGCCCCTCGTCGGCGCACCGAACCTGAAGCAGCCGAACCGGCCCCTGCCGCCCCCGCCGCTCCTGCCGCCGCCACCACGGCCACCCTCGTGCTCGACAGCGATGTGCCGGGCGCATCCGTCTTCATCAATCGGGAATACGTCGGGACGACGCCGCTGCGCCTGGCCGACCTCGAACCGGGCTCACGCCAGGTCAAGCTCACGGCTGATGGCTATGAGGGCATCGAGCGCGCCGTCGACCTGACGGCGGGCACCAATGACGTCTCGATGCGCTTCAAGGAAGTGCGCCTCAACAAGCGGATGGCCGTGGCGCACAAGCACGGCATGGGCAGTGGCTGCGAGGGCACGCTGATTGCCACGCTCGACGGCCTGACCTACGAAACGACCAACAAGGGCGACGCCTTCAAGCTCACCTACGATCAGGTCGAGACGTTCACGGTCGACTATCTCGAGAAGAACCTCCGGGTGAAGCAGAAAGGTGGCAAGACCTGGAACTTCACTGATCGGAATGCGGCCAACGCCGACGCGCTGTTCGTGCTGCACCGCGACGTCGAGGCCGCCCGGAAGAAGCTGGCCCAGGGCTACACCCCGGTCCGCTAGCCCACGCCCGACCGGCGGGAATCCGGTCTATAGTGGATCTATGAAGAGAATCCTCCTGTTCATGGTGACCAACCTGGCCATCATGCTGACGCTGTCGCTGGTGCTGAGCGTGCTGGGCATCAGCGGAGGCGGAGGGCTTGAGGGCCAGTTGCTGTTCTGCCTGTTCTGGGGCATGGGCGGCGCGTTCCTGTCGCTGCAGATCTCACGGTTCATGGCCAAGCGTGCCATGGGCGTCGAGCTGGTCGACGGCCGCACCGGCCACGCCGACCTCGACTGGCTGCACGCCACCGTCCGCCAGCTGGCCGACCGGTCGGGACTGCCGATGCCCGAAGTCGGCTATTACGAATCACCCGAAGTCAATGCATTCGCCACCGGTCCGAGCCGCAGCCGCAGCCTGGTTGCGGTGTCGACCGGCCTGCTGCGCTCGATGAGCCGCGACGAAGTGGAAGGCGTCCTCGCGCACGAGGTCGCACACATCCAGAACGGCGACATGGTGACCATGACGCTCATCCAGGGCGTGGTCAACGCCTTCGTCATGTTCTTCGCCCGCATCATCGCGAACATCCTGCGCAATGCCGTTGACGAACGCGCTTCGGGCGTCGTGTACTTCCTCAGCTACATGGTGCTGCAGGTGGTACTGGGCGTGCTCGGCATGGTCGTGGTGGCCTGGTTCTCGCGCGCCCGCGAGTTCAGGGCCGATGCCGGAGCTGCCAGCCTGGCAGGCTCGGGCAAGATGATTGCCGCCCTGCAGCGCCTGCAGCAGCACACACAGATGGTCGAGAGCGACCAGCCGGCCCTGGCCACAATGAAGATTGCCGGTGCCGGCAGCTGGATGGCCCTGCTGTCGACGCATCCGCCCCTCGAGGCGCGGATCGCCGCGCTGCGCGCCGCCCGCTAGGTTTCCACGGGCCGCGAGCGGTCGGCGCAGTATTCGCTCCACGACCCGGGATAAATGCGCGCCCCTGACAGTCCTGCCACTTCCAGCGCCAGCAGGTTGTGGCAGGCGGTCACGCCCGACCCGCAGTACATCACCACCTCGCTGGCCGGTCGCCCGCCCAGCAGCGCCGTCCACTGCGTCCGCAGCTCGTCCGGTGACTTGAACGTCTTGTCGGCCGTCAGGTTCTGCTGGAAGAAATAGTTGCAGGCCCCGGGGATGTGGCCCCCGACCGGATCGAGCGTTTCGTTGACGCCGCGGAACCGCTCTGGTGACCGGGCATCGACCAGCACGCCGCCCACCCCCGCCTGCACATCTGCCACGCTCACGCGCCAGTCTGCACGCGGATGCGGCGTGAACACCCTGGGTGCCACGACCGGCACCTCGGTCGTCACCGGACGCCCTTCCGCCACCCAGCGGGCATAGCCGCCGTCGAGCACCGCCACCGCATCGTGGCCCAGGTAGCGCAGCATCCACCAGGCCCGCGCGGCATACATGCCGATGTCGCCGTCGTAGATCATCACCTGCACGCCCGCGCCAATGCCTATCCGGCCGAACCGCGCCGCCATCTCGTCGAGCGTCGGCAGGGGATGCCGGCCGTTGCTGCCGGTCTTCGGCCCTGAGAGGTCCTGATCGAGGTGCACATACTGCGCGCCCGGGATGTGCCCCGCGGCGTACAGGGCCGAACCCGCGTCGGGATTGGCGAGGTCGAAGCGGCAGTCGAGCACCACGAGCGAAGGGTCGCCTGCGCGTGCGGCCAGAGCGGCGGGCGTAATGAGGGTCGTGTCCATGAGGGCCTCAGTGTAACCCGTGGCCCCGTGTTAGAGTCGAGCCACGATGTCTGTGTCTCTGCTTCCCCGCCTCGATGCCGCGCAGGTGCTCGCGGCCCTGTCGTCCCTGCGCCAGTCGCAGCCGGTCAAGTACGCCGCCTTCTATTCGAGTCAGCTCGGGGGCGTCGTGACCGACCCGTCGCTGATGGTGCTGCCGTTTGACGACCACATGGTGCACCGTGGCCACGGCATCTTCGACACGGCCGGCCTGGTGAACGGGCGCATCTACGACCTCGAGGCACACCTCGACCGCTTCGAACGATCCGCCGCGCACTCGAAGCTGGTGATGCCCGCCACGCGCGAGGTCCTGCGCGACATCATCGTCGCCACCGTCGCCGCCAGCGGCGCGCGGGACGGGGCCATCCGCTACTGGCTGTCGTCAGGCCCGGGCAGCCTCGAACTGAGCCCGGCGCCGGGTGCCGCCCCGGGATTCTTCGTCATGGTCTTCCCCGGGCTCTCCTATCCCGCGCGCTGGTACACCGAGGGGCTGCGGGTGATGACCACCACGTACCCGATCAAGCCCTCGCTCTACGCCGTCACCAAGAGCACGAACTACCTGCCCAACGTGCTCATGCAGATGGAAGCCAAGGCGGCCGGCGTCGACAACGGCGTCTTCATCGACGCCCACGGCCATGTCGGCGAAAGCTCGAACATGAACGTCGCCTTCGTCACCGAAGACGGCGTACTGCGCCATCCGCGCTTTGACCACATCCTGCAGGGCTGCACCTCGCTGCGCATGCTCGACCTGGCGGCGCGCCTGGTGCACGACGGCGCGCTGGCCGGCGTCGAGGTGTGCGACATTCCGGTCGCAGAGGCACGGGCGGCGCGCGAGATGCTGCTCATCGGCAGTTCGGTGAAGGTGGCGCCCATCGTGGCATGGGATGGCCAGCCCATCGGCGACGGGCGCCCGGGTCCGGTGGCCGGGGCACTGCTGGCCCTGCTCGAAGAAGACATGCGATCGGGCGACCGCCTGATTGACGTGCCCTACGCCTAGCCTGCCCGGGTCGCGTGCGCGTCCCCGGGCGCACCGTCTACCAGCGCAGCAGGCGCGTCACCTTGACGATGAACGAGCGGTTGTCGAGCTGGGGAAAGCCCTGGTTCAGCGTGTTGCGACCATCGCTGTACACGACAAACAGCTCGCTGCCCGGAATGTATTCCCACCGGAAGCGCGCGTTGGTCGTCACCGAGTTGGTCGCCGACTGATACTGCGCCAGCACCGAAAAAAACCGCCGGTTGCTCATCGTCCACGTGAAGCGGCCGGCGACCAGGTTGGTCGTGAAGTTGCCCCACTCCGTTGTCACCCGGTTCCAGGACACGTTGGGTTCGACGAGATAGCGCGAGCCCAGCTCGACGCGTCCCCGCCACGACACCTCGCTCAGCGTCCCGCCGAAGAAACCGCCGTAGGTCAGGTTGAGCCCGCCGTTGATGGGCCGCTGCGGACCGAACTGGTAGTTCACCCGCGTCTGGTTGAACGTGTAGTTGCCCACGGGCACCGTGACGCCCGCATTCACCGCAAAGGGTGCCGTGAGGCCCTCGTAGCTGTTCGTGAGCTCGATCGAGGCAAAGTCTCCGCCGTTGGTCTCGACGCGGTAGGTCAGCTGGGCCTCGCGCGTCTCCAGCTTGTTGGTCACGCCGGTGGTGTAGTCGAGACTGGCTTCGTAGAAGTGACGGCGTACACGCGACGGCTGCTTCGGACGCGGACTGAATCGGAACTGTCCGAATGACCGCTTGAAGGCGCGGCGGCGCAGGAACCCCACCTCCGGATTGAAGCCATCGCCGACGTTCAGGTACTCGGCCTGCACGCCCCACCGATCGGCATTCCAGTCGTAGCGCCCACGATAGCTGCTCTGGTCGCCTGTGGCTCCGGGCGTGTCCGTCCGGGCGTAGTAGGTCTGGATGTTCACGTTGTCGAGCAGCTGAAACTGCGCGTCCGTGCCAAAGGTGTAGCTGGCCTGCGACGTGAGGGCCGAGGGGTTCCGAGCCGTACCGATCACGCCGACACGACTACGCCGCAGGATGTCGCGGGTCACGCGAAACACGGAAAAATTCGTAGCGTCCTTGCCGATGGCCGGCACGTCTCCCGTCTGCATGTTCAGGGCGCCGACATTGTAGGGCCCCGCACGGCCCAGCAGGCGACCGCCGACATCAATGGGCACGATGGCCCCCGAATCGAGGCCGATGCGGCGCGAGTAGAAGAGGATGGGCGTGTTATTCGGGCCGAACCCGCCGCCCCCCCCCCCGCCGCCGCCGCCCCCGCCCCCGCCGCCCCCGCCCCCGCCGCCGGTGCCGCCGAAGGCGAAGATGTCCTGGCCCTCGAGGAAGAAGTCGCGCCGCTCAGGGAAGAACAGACTGAAACGCGTCAGGTTGACCTGCGCCTCGTCGTCTTCGACCTGCGCGAAGTCGGTGTTCACCGTCAGGTCGGCGATGAGCGTCTGCGTGATCCCCCACTTGGCATCGACGCCCCAGTTGCCATCGGTGTCGTTGGCGATTGGCGGCGTGGCGCGGTTGTTGGTCAGCAGCGAACCGAGCGCGTAGGGCTTGATATCGAGGTTGATCTTCTGGGACGGCACTTCGATGCCGACCATCGTGGCCGCCGAGGAAATCTTCGTGAGCCCGCGTCGTCCCCAGGCCCTGGGCACCGGGTTGAGGAAGCTCAGCTCGTTCTTCCAGCGGACCATCCGGCGCATGTTGATGCCCCAGACCTTTGAGTCCTCGCGGAATCGCAGCGATCGGAAGGGGATGACGATCTCCGTCGACCAGCCGCCGTCGAAATCCGCCGTGCGCGTCCACCAGATGCCGTTCCAGTTGTTGTTCGGCTGCTCGTTGGTGGCCACGTAGTCGAACATGCCGCCCTGCGCATTGGTGGACACGCCGAAACCGTTCCGGTGGTCGTAGAACGTGTCGACCACCACGGCGAAATGGTCGTTGTTATACAGGTTGGTGCTGTCGCGCCGCATGTCGCTTGTGACGCGCCGCTCGGGAAATTCCTCGTACATCTTCGCCGAGACATACAGGTTCTTGTCGTCGAAGAAGACCCAGACCTCGGTGCGGTCGGTCGCAGGCTTGCCTTCGGCAGGCTCCTGCTGCACGAAGTCGGTCATGGGCGGCACGTCCCGATACGGTGCCTCGTCGAGGACACCATCAATGACCAGGGGCGAGGGCACCCGCATGGTGCGGACGGTGACCTGCCCGCTGGCATCGCGCACCATCACGGCCGGCGGTTCCGGCGGTGGAGGCCCCAGCAGGGTCACGCCGCCCACCTGGCCCGCCGCCGCGGGGGATGGCGTGCCGGCGTCCTGCGCGACAGCCCGGCCCGGGACAGCCACCCCGAGCACAGCCGTCAGCGTCCAGGCGAGGACACGGAAGAACTCCTTGGAACGTCGCATTACTGTAGCCCCTCAGTGAAACACAAAACTTCCGCCGAACGATGTCTCCGGATGTCACAGGCGGACGGGGCGCCGCTATCATGGCGGGATATGGCAGGACGTCTCGAGCGCATCTGGATCAAGCGGGCCAAGGGCGGGCCGATGGACGAGGTCGCACAGGCCACTCTCGTCGCCCATCGCGGGCTGGCGGGCAACGCCAACCAGGGCGGACGCCGGCAGGTCACCGTGCTGTCGCTCGAGGCCTGGCATGCCATCACCGCGGGCGTCGCCGGACCGATCGATCCGATCGAGCGCCGGGCCAATCTGCTGGTGAGCGGCCTCGACCTTCGGGGCTGCCGGGGGCAGGTCCTCAGGGTCGGAACCTGCCGCCTGCTCGTGCATGGAGAAACCAAACCGTGTGAGCGGATGGATGAGGTGGCCCCCGGGCTGCAGCAGGGCCTGCGCGAGCCCTGGGCGGGCGGCGTGTTTGCCGAAGCCCTCGACAGCGGGACCATCCAGCCGGGGGATGACGCCTCGCTCGAGGCACCGGCACCGCCGGGCCCGATGCCCGGCGATGCCTCGCCCCGGTGAGCTAGAAGCTGAACTTGGCCGCCACCTGCACGATGCGCGGATCGTACGTGGCCGTGATGGTACCGAACGCGACGCTGCTTCGATTGCCATTGGGCGCCCGGAAGTTCGACCGGTTCAGCAGGTTGAAGGCCTCGACACGCAGCTCGAGCTGGCTCGAGGCCCACAGCGCAAAGCGCTTCGAGGCCTGGAAGTCGACGCCCCAGAACATCGGCGCGGCAATGCTGTTGCGGCTGGCGTTGCCGAACGGCTGGCTGGGGTCGGTCGGGATGATGACGGCATCGCGGTTCAGGTAGTTCTGCACCGTCCAGTCCTTCACCACCACGGTGCCCTGCACGTTGGGCCGATAGCCGTTGGCACCGCGGAAATCCTGCTGGATGCCCGACACCTGCTGCGCGGCCGTCGGCACGTAGCGCAGGGTGACGCGCTCGCCCGCGGTCACCGTGTTGATGCCGGCGATCTGCCAGCCGCCGATGATCGCATCGAGGACCGCCGGCATCGACGAACCCCACTTGCGACCGCGCCCGAACGGCAGATCGGCCACAACGCTTGTGGTGCTGTTGTAGGGCTGGTGGTAGCCCGACAGGCCCCACTCGGCGTCGATGTTGTAGAAGTCCTGCGGCGCCGGCGAGTCGCCGTTCGGGTTTTCCAGTGACCCGGCACCGTTGTCGCGGGCCCGCGAGAGCGTCAGCGAGCTCAGCACGTTGAACCCGGCACCCACACGCCACTGCAGCTTGCCCTGGAACGCGTGATAATCGCTCTTGCCGCCGTTATACGAGTAGGTGATATCGGCAAACTCGGGAATGGGACGCCGCTGCTGCAGCGGAATCGTCCCCGCGGCATTGTTCGGGCGCGCCTGGTTGAGATTGGCAAAGTAGAGCAGCCCGTCGGCGCGGTTGCCCACGTAGGCCAGGTCGATGAGCATGCCGTCCCACAGCTCGCGCTGCACCGAACCGAACCAGCTCTGCACACGGCTCGAGCGGTAGTCCTCCGGCATGTAGGTGATGTTGGCCGCCAGCGGATTGAAGCGTGAGGGGTCGGTCAGCCCGGCCGGGTAGCCCTGCTGCGTCGTACGGAAGTCGGCCTGTGCCGGCGTCTGCACGGCGACAGCGTTGATGACCTGCGGACCATTGATGGCCAGCACGTTGGCACCACCCGCGCGGTGGAAGTGCACATAGCTCATGCCGTAGCCGCCGCGAATCACGGTGCGCGGATTCAGCGTGTAGGCGAGGCCGATGCGCGGCCCGAAGTTGTTCGTGTCGGGACGAATCGTCGACCGGTCCTGAATCGACCCGTCGCGCGCCATCATCATGCTGCGCGTCGACGGGTTGTAGTTCGAGAGGCGGTTGTCCTGCTCGATCCACGGCGTGGCGAACTCGTAGCGCAGGCCCAGGTTGAGCGTCAGCCGGTCGTTCACGCGCCAGTCGTCCTGCACGTAGGCAAAGTGCATGTCCTGCACCAGGTTGGCCACCAGCAGGTTGCTCAGCGCATACGTCGATCGCAGCCCGAACATGAAGTCGGCCATGTTGTAGAGGTTGTTCGAGGCCGCACCGGCCGGACGGGTGAACTGCCCGGCGTACGAATCGCGGCCGTAGAGCGGATTGACGTCCTGCACCTCGGTGAACACCTTCTGGTACTCGTAGCCCGCCTTCATCGAGTGCCGGCCCATCAGCCACGAGTAGTTCACCTTCGGATTCCACACTTCCGGATACTGCCACTGCGGATTGGTCGCCTGACGCCCGAGGTCCGAGTAGCCATTGATGAGCTGCGTGGGCAGGCCCGCAGCAACGCGCGGGTCGCTCGGCAGCCCCGTGATGCCGTACACCGATTCGGCCGCGCCCTGTCCATCGAAGAGCGCAAACGGATTCTTGCCGGCCACCGTGCGCGACCACCCCATGCGCACTTCCAGCAGCGACGTATCGGTCGCCGTGAAGGTGAAGCCTCCGGCAAACTGCTTGTTGTTCACGTAGGTCTCGGCGTTGCCGCCGCCACCCGAGGGTCCCGAGATCGAGGGCTGGTCGAAGATGTCGGCATCGCGCCAGCCGATGCGGCCGAACGCCGTCAGCCGCGGACTGATCTGCACATCAACCTTGCCGCCGGCCTTGTCGGTCGAGTTGGTGAACAGCTGCAGAATCTGGAGGTTGTTGACCGTGCCGGCGTTCGACGGCGCCGGCAGGTCGCTCAGCACCTTGCGCGCGAACGGTGTCATCGGAAGGGGGGTGCCGGCCGGATACAGGGCGCCGGTGATCGGATGCCGCACATCGACGCCAAGCATGCCCGCGCGCTGATCCATCGTGGGAATGCTCGAGTTGGCCGCCTGGCCACGTGTCTGCCGGAAGATCTCGACGTCGGCAAAGAAGAACGCACGGTTCTTCACAATCGGCCCGCCAAACACGCCGCCATACTGGTCACGGTCGAACTGCGGCTTCTGCCCGCTGGCCGGCCGAAAGAATCCACTCGCGTTAAAGTCAGTGCGCCGCGCAAACTCCCAGATCGACCCGCGGAACCGGTTGGTGCCACTCGCATACGCCACGTTGATGGTGGCGCCGCCCGAGCGCCCGTACTCGGCACTCATGTTGTTGGTGACCACCTTGAACTCGGCTACCGCGTCTGGCGGCGGCTGCATGACCTGGTTCGAGAAGCCCTGGTTCGACGTGCCGTAGGCGTTGTTGTCGACACCATCGATGAGAAAGTTATTGAACGTCGACCGCAGCCCGTTCACGTTGAAGGCACCCTCGCGCGGCGTGAAGCCGCCGCTGTTGAGCGCCGACTGCCGCACGCCGGGAGACAGCAGCGCCAGAGCCGAGTACTCGCGGCCATTGAGCGGCAGCGCCCGCGTCTGCTCGCCGGTGATGACCTGGCTGCGATCACTCGAGTCGGTCTGCAGCAGCACTGCATTGGCGCGCACCTGCACCGTCTCCTCCAGCCCCCCGATGGCCATCGTCAGGTCGACGCGCTGGCGGGCGCCGACGGTCACGACGACCCCTTCGACGCGTGCCGTCGTAAAGCCCGAGAGCTCGGCCGTGATGACATACGTGCCGATGCGCACGTTGAAGAACTCGTAGTTGCCGCCGGCCTCGGTGGGGCGCGACTGCACCACGCCCGTGGCCGTGTTGGTCAGGGTCACCGTCGCCCCGGGGATGACTGCCCCCGATCCGTCGCGCACGGTGCCGATGACCGTCGCCGTTTCAAACTGGGCCCATGCCGTGCCTGACGTCAGCAGCAGCAGGGCACCCAGCACCCATGTCCGCACAAGAAGGTTCCGCATAGGCCTGAGAGTGTAACGGAGCCCGCGCACAAACGGATGACTCCGGTGTGACGGGCGTGTGTCGTATCCCCCCGGGGGCGTCGAGGCCGGGCGCCCGGAGGTGCTAGAACCCCAGCAGGGCGTAGGGCAGGCCGCCCTTGAGCGTGTCGAGATGAGGAGCCACCAGTTGGCGGTTGGCCTCGGGCACGGCGGCGGGACGGGCGGCGCTGGCATCGGGTCCCGCGGTGCCTGCGCTGCGCCGCAGGTTCTCGAGCATCTCGCGCCACTCGAGATGTTCGGCCACCTCGAGGCCGGCGGCGGCATAGACCTGTCGGCGGACCCACGCATACTCATCGATGGAAAACTGCTGCGCATTCATCCCCGCCACCTGGGTGACGCGCGTGTCATACAGCAGCTGCCCCAGCTGCGACAGCAGCAGGTCGGTAGAGGGATCCACCTTGGCCCCCGGGGGCGGTGCGGAACCTTCGTGTTCGACCCGTTCCCAGATCATCAGGCGGTCAGACATGGCCTTCCAGCGGGCCCCCGTCTGCCCCTGTACCTCAGCCTGCACCGCGAGGAACCGTGTCAGCTGGTCAGCGGTCAGTTCGCCGCTGGCCGGAGGCGTGAAGGGGGTGCGGTTGGCCACGGCATCGCCCAGCACCTCCAGCGTACGCACCTGGGCCACCAGATCGGACACCCCCTCCACGTAGGGACGGACATTCCGATAGCCGACGTAGAGCAGGCCGCCCACGGCGATGCCTACCACGACGAGAAACAGCAGGCACCCCGAGAACAGCGAGCGCATATGCCGAGTATAGCCAGCCGGGGCCTCCGCGCAACCCGGTCCGGGCGTCGCCGGGGGTCAGGTCGAGGCGTGCGCGGCAGCGACGATCCGGGGCTGGCTGACGGCCTCGCAGATGAGGTCGCACAGCGCAAACACCCGGGCGTCGGCAATGGCGTAGTGGATGAACGTGCCCTGCCGACGCCTCGAGACAAACCCGTGCAGGTGCAGCACCTGCAGGTGCCGGGAGAGGTTCGCCTGGTTCAGGTCGGTCATCGCCATCAGCGCCGACACGTGCTGCGGCCCTCCCTTGAGGGCCTGCAGCACCTGCAGCCGCGCCGGTTCGGCCAGCACCTTGAAGCGGGCCGCCACCGACTCGAGCATCGCCGGCGTCATCCGCCGCCGGCTCACGACTGGTGTGCTCCTGCTGAGGCCACCGGCAGCCCCGCCCCCTTCCAGGCCGCAAATCCGCCGACCAGGTTGGTGACGTTCCGGCGTCCCGCACGCGCCAGCAGCGAGGCGGCCATCGCCGACCGCGCCCCGCCCTGGCACTGCACGAGCACCGGCCGGTCCGTGGGCACCTCGTCGATGCGCCGCAGCAGATAGCCCAGGGGAATGTGCACGGCCCCCGGCAGGTGTCCGGCCTGCCACTCGCTCGCCCCGCGCACGTCGATCACGGCCATGTCCCGGGCCGACACGTGACCGGCCGCCGCGTCCACCGACATCTGCGGAATGGTCTGCATGTCCGTGCCGCGCGCCGCCAGCCGCTGCACCACACCCCCGTCCCAGATGCCGGCGACCTGGTCGAGGCCAATCAGGGCCAGCTGGCGCGCCAGCTCGATCAGCCGGTCCTCAGACGGATCGTCGACGATGAGGTGGAGGGGCGTGTCGTAGGGGATCAGCCATCCGGCCCACGTGACAAAGCTGGCGGTGAAGGGAATGCTCAGCGTGCCCGGCACCGACTGTGCGGCAGAGACCGCCGTCGGCCGCGTGTCGACGACCACCGCCCCCTGCGCCAGCAGGGCCGGCAGCCGACCATCGTCGAGCCGCGGTGCCGCGGCGAGGGGGCCGCGCGGTGCGGGCCCCTGCTTGTTGAGCCGCTTCATGGTCGCAAAGTAGAGGGGCGGCTCGGGCTGGCCGCTGAGCACTTCGTCGACAAACGCCGACTCGGTCGTGACCTGGAAGGCCCAGTTGAAGTGCCGCTCGTAGCCGAGGGTGCTCGAGGGAATGGCGCTGATGCCCTTGCCGCAGGCCGACCCGGCCCCGTGCCCGGGCCAGATCTGCAGCCAGTCGGGATACGGGGCGAGCCGCTGCAGGCTGTGCCACAGCACGCGGGCGCCGGCTTCCATGGTGCCCAGATAGTTGGCGGCGCGTTCCAGCAGGTCGGGACGGCCCACGTCGCCGACAAACAGGAAGTCACCCGTGGCCATCGCAATCGGCTGGTCGGCGGCCGCCGTGTCGGTGATCAGGAAGGCGATGTGCTCGGGCGTGTGGCCCGGCGTGGCCACGACCTGCACGCGGATTCGCCCGACCATGAAGTGATCGCCGTCTCGCACCAGGGTGCCCTCCTGCGCAAACTGGTACTTCCAGTCGGCGTCGCCTTCGTCCGACAGGAACAGCCGTGCGCCGGTGCGCTGCGCCAGTGCGCGCGCGCCCGAGAGGAAGTCGGCGTGGATGTGTGTCTCGGTGACGTGCGTGATGCGCAGGCCCTCGCGGGCGGCCTCCGCGAGGTAGCGATCGAGGTCGCGCGTCGGATCGATGACCAGTGCCTCGCCGGTGGCGGCGCATCCGATGAGGTAGGACGTCTGGGCCACGAGCGGTTCGTAAATGCGGGCAACATGCATGAGGGCACCTCGGATATTCGTATATGACTAATCAGTAATATATAGGCGGCGCCTGTCCATGGCAAGGGCGGCCCGGCCGTCCGCATCAGGGCAGCCCGTCGATGACAAGCGGCGGCAGCGGCCCGGCGGGCACCAGCCCGAAGACGCGCCCGTAGAAGGCCAGCTCCGATTCGAGGGCATGCACCAGCGTCGCCGCCTGCCGGAACCCGTGCGCCTCGCCCGGATACATCACGCACGCCACTGGCACGCCGTGCCGGCGCGCCGCCTCGGCCATCAGCGTCGTCTGGTTTGGCGGCACCACCCGGTCATCGAGGCCCTGAAACAGGATCACCGGCGTGCGCAGTTGCTCGGCCGACTGCAGGGGCGACCGCGCCCGATACTCGTCGCGGCACGCCGGGTAGGGCCCCACGAGGCTGTCGAGGTAGCGCGCCTCGAACTTGTGCGTGTCCCGCGCCAGCACTTCGAGGTCGCTGACCCCGTAATAGCTGGCGCCGGCACTGAACACACGGTGGAAGACCAGGGCGGCCAGCGTCGTGAAACCGCCCGCGCTGCCCCCGCGAATCGCCAGGCGACGGCGGTCGGCGCGGCCAGAGTCGGCCATGGCCACCGCGCCCGCCACAACGTCCTCGACGTCGGCACGCCCCCACTGCCCCTTCAGGCGATCGCGATAGGCCCGGCCGAATCCGGTGCTGCCGCTGTAGTTCACATCGAGCACGGCGAAGCCGCGGCTCGTCCAGAACTGCACCTTCAGGTCGAGTGTGGGATCCGCCGCCGAGGTCGGGCCCCCATGGCTCATGACCAGCAGAGGCGGCCACTCGTCCACAGGACCAGACACCTCCGCATGAGCAGGCGGATAGTAGAACGCATGCACCGTGCGCGCTTCGCCTTCACGTGCGCCGGCCGGCGACGTGAATCGCACCGGCTCGGGCACCGACACCCCGCCCTCCGGCAGCGACTCGTCCATGGAACGCCGCACCACCTCTACCGTGGCGTCTGGCAGCGACACGCGCGCGATCATCGGCGCCTGCGACGGTGATCCGCCCACGCAGGCAATGCCGTCGCGCGTAGCCACGATCGACTCGATGACGTCGATGGGTAGCGGCACATCGGCGGCCGTGCGTGTACGCGGATTGACCAGGCACAGCTGCCACCGGCCCTCGCGCACGCAGGTCGCGGCGATGCGGCCGTCGCCGAGGTGCGCATACGTCGCCATCGAGAACACCCACTGTGGCTTCCCGAAATCGGCGTCACGGGGACACAGCGCCGCCAGCGTCCAGGCTCCCGCATCGTCAGCCTCCGCCCGATACAGGTTCCACCAGCCGGTGCGATCCGACACGAGGTGCAGCACACCGTCCGGCGACCAGGTCGGCTGGAACACCGACTCACCGGGCCCTCCGGTCACGCGCTGTCGTGCCACGACCTGTCCCTGCGGGTCGAGGTGGCCGACCCACAGCTCGGTGCCGTCCCAGGGCATCTGCGGATGGCTCCACTGCAGCCAGGCCAGGAGCTGTCCGTCGGGCGAGACGATCGGATCGGAGTAGAAATCGGCACCCTCGACCAGCACCGTGCCATGCCCATCATGGTCGCGGCCATCCGTGGCCACGGCAACAATCGCGGCCCGCGGCTCGCGCGAACGATCGCGCGCATCCTCGCGCACCACCACCAGCCGGCCTCGCCCGCGATCGACACACGCCTCGGCGAAGGCACAGCCCCCGGTCGTCAGCGGATGTGGTGCGCGTCCTCGTGGCGCCGCATACAGCCGCTGGTCGGCAAAATGCGAGGCATAGATGACACCCGCATCGACGCAGATCGCCCCGCCGCCGTATTCGTGCGCATGCGTCCGGGCGTTGAAGTCCGGAGGCAGCACCTCGTGCACCGGGCCCTCCGGCCCTGCACACATCACGACCGCCCGACCGGCCTCGGATGGACGGCCTTCAATCCAGTACAGCGCATCCCCGTCGACGCGCACCTCGCTGAACCGAAGGGCCCCGGCGGCAACCCGGGTCGCGCTCAGGGGTGACGGCCAGGTGCCATAGGGGAGGATGCGGCGATGCGGCGATGCCATGCCGCCATCTTACGCGTCAGAACTGCACCAGCACACCGGCCGAGGGCACCACTGGAAACAGCCGCTCGGTCGCCCCGGTCACGGTGCCCGCCGGCAGGCGTACCGAGTAGCTCTGCGGGCCGAGGTTGCGGCGTCCGAGGGCATTGATGACTTCGGCGAACACCGTCACGTGCTTCCCGCGCCATGCCGGCGTCCAGTCGGCCCTCACATCGACGCGGCTGTAAGCCGGCAGCCGGCTCTGGTTGCGCCGCGTGCCGATACGCCAGAGGTCGGCACTCACCGCATCGAGGTAGCCGACGATGGGGAAGTTCGAGCCATAGCGGATGCGGCTGGTGAACCCAAGGCCACGGCCAGGCTGTACCCGCAGCGAAGTATTCACGGTGTGCCGCTGGTCGAAGTCCGAGGGGAACGACTCACCGGTCGTGAGGTCCGACAGGGTCGCCTCGGCGAGGGTGTACGACACCAGCGCCTGCAGTATCGTCGTTCGGCTGTACGTGAGTGTCGAGGTCACGCCTCTGGCCCGGCCGGTCATCGCATTGATGCGGAACGGCTGCCGGGGAGCCACGAGGGCCGTGCCGACGCGCCGGTATTCAGACTGCTCGAGGCGCAGGCGGTCGCGATCGTGCCTCACGTAGCCATCGACCTGCAGCCGCCAGTGCGCGGGGCTGCGCCACTCGATGCCCGCGTCGGCCGAGGCGGCCCGCTCTGCGCGCGGCTGTGCCCCGCTGGCCGGCAGGGGCCAGGTGTCGTCGAAGCGTGCGAGCTGGTGCTGGCGTCCGAGGCCTCCGCGGACGCGCCACGAGGCGCTCGGTGACCACTCGGCCAGCACCACCGGCGACACCGCGCTGGCCCCCGTCAGCGACGATCGGTCCGCGCGCAGACCGGTGGTCCACTGGAGGGTGCGGTGCGGCTGCCAGCGGTAGTAGGCCCAGGCACCCGAGGCCTCCCAGGCACCAGCGCGATCGAGCGTGATGGTCTCGCCTCGCGACGAGAAGCTGCGGTCGAGCCGATCGGCGCGCAGCCATTGCTGCTGGGCGCCCACCTCGACGCCCTGAGTGCCGGTGATGGCCAGCTGCAGGGTCGATCGCAGCGTGACATCGCGGTCGCTGCCATCTTCGCGTGTGCGGCCGTCGGGCACACGGTTCTGGTACCGCGCGGCGACCACGTACAGCTGCTGCGTGAAGACGCCGCGGCGTCCCGGCGCGTAGCGCCACTGTGCCGAGAGCACGCCGCTCTGGTTGAGCGCGCGCACCAGCGAGTTGAGGCCGGGATTGCTGATGCGGTCGTCGAGTGCTGCGTCACCGCTGATGGCGAGCAGCCGCAGGCTGTGCTTCGGTGACAGATCGGCAGACAGGATGGCGGTGCCATCGACGAAACCGAAGCGCTCGGTGCGCGACGGATCGACCTGCCCCAGCAGCCAGCCGAGATAGCTCTTGCGGGCCGCCACGAGCCACGACGCGCGGGCGGGCTGGCCGTCGCGGACGCGTCCGAGGGGACCCTCGGCCACAGCGGTCACGCCGGAAGCGCTGAAGAGCGCCCGCCCTCTGAGCCGGTCGCGCGCCCCGTCGCGCGTGGTGAAGTCGACCCGTGCGCCCAGATACGCCCCGGCGCGCTGGGGGTAGGCACCGGCCATCAGGGCCGCGCCGCCCAGCACGTCGGTGTTGATGAAGGCCAGCGAGCCGGTGTCGTTCACCCCGCGCACGGTGTGGAACAGCAGCGGCGAGTCGACGCCGTCAATCGCCAGCCCAAGATGCGTGGGCCCGTGGCCGCGCACGGCGAACTGGGCGTTGAAATCATCGCCTGCCGCCACCTCGGGCAGCGTCTGCACCACGCGCACCGGATCGTCGGCCAGCACGCCGCGGACCGCCTGCAGCATCGTGGCGTCCATCACGCGGCGTGCGGCCACGCCGGGCTCTGGCACCTCGGCGGCCCGGCCACGCACCGTCACCGCTTCCACGTAGGGATCGATCGCGGACGTGTCGGCGGTCGGGTCTCCGGCGGCTGGCGCCGGGTCGGTCGGACGTGGCTCGGTCGCGGGGGGTGCCGAAGCCGGGCGCTGCCCCGTCGCGGGTGGCACCGACACCTGCACCACGAGCACCGCCACCAGCAGGGACGTCATCATGCAGCCGCGATCATGCCAGATTCCCGCAGTACACTACGGCCCATGCTGACGCGCCGACT
>Ga0315902_10004028_pt1 | contig 21574 bp, 15 predicted proteins | sample LakEriMetagenome_9_FD_203523 | JGI IMG/M metagenome (GOLD analysis project Ga0315902, IMG submission 203523) | Freshwater fungal communities from buoy surface, Lake Erie, Ohio, United States - Buoy 12 MA117 | ecosystem: Environmental > Aquatic > Freshwater > Lake > Lake biofilm | place: USA... | reverse complement strand
GGGCGGGTCCGGCAGCAGGGGCGGGAGCGGGCATCGGGGCGGACACAGGGGCCGCCTCGCGCGCGGCGGCCTCGCGCGCCGCAGCCTCCCTTGCCTCGGCCTCGCGCTTGAGCAGCACGCCCTCGGCAGTCTTCACGGTCTCGAAGGGGGTGTCGGAGTGCCAGCTGCGCCCCTCCTTGGGCCGCGCCAGCGGCTCCAGCGGCTTGCCCTTCAGGTCGGCCTCGCCCAGGCGGCCGGTCAGGCGCGGGCGGGCCGGGGGGGGTGGCGCGCCGTCGAAGGCGCCCAGCTCGGCCAGGCTGGGCAAGGGGTTGCGACGGCGAGGTGGCTCGGCGCGAGGCTCGACGGGACCGGAAAGAGACCCCGGTGCGGTCGACGCCGGACCCGCCGTCGGGGTTGCGGGCTTGGCGGAGGGCCGTGTCGGGCGAAGTGGGCCGGCCGGGGGCGGGCCAGGCTTGCGGTCATCGGCCATGTCAGAAGGGGTCCACTACGGCGCGGCGCGGCGGCAGCAGGCGCTGCGCGGCCACGGCCAGGTGGCGCAGCAGCCAGTCGCGTGTCTCGGCGGGGTCGATGACGTCATCGATCTCGAGATGGCTGGCCATGTTGAGCGCCCCGCCCTTGTCGCGCATCTGTGCCAGCAGCCGCTGGAACAACGCCTCGCGCGTGGCCTCGGGCTCGGCCTGCAACTCCTTGCGAAAGCCCAGGCGCACGGCCCCCTCCAGGCCCATGGGCCCGAACTCGCCGCCCGGCCAGGCACAAGTCGCCAGCGGCGCGTGAAAGTGCCCGGCAGCCAGGGCCATCGCGCCCAGGCCGAAGCCGCGGCGCAGCAGCACCGTGAGCACGGGCACGCGCAGCGCGGCAGCATGCACGAACAGCCGCCCGGCCTTGCGCACCATGCCCGTGGCCTCGCTGTCGGGGCCCACCATGAAGCCCGGCGTGTCGACGAAGGAGATGAGCGGCCAGCCCATGGCGTCGGCCCGCTGCATGAGCGCGACCAGCTTGTCGCAGGCCGGTGCATCCAGCGCGCCGCCCAGGTGCAGCGGGTGGCTGGCCGCCAGCGCCACCGGCGTGCCGCCCAGTCGCGCCACCGCCGTCACCAGGCCGGCACCGAAACCGGCGCGCAGTTCCATCACCGAGCCCTCGTCGGCAACGGTTCGGAGGATCTGCCGCGGGTCGTACAGGGCGTTGCGGCGCTCAGGCAGGGCGCGGCGCAGCCATTGCAAGTCACCGCCAGGGCGGGCGGCACTGCGGCTTGTGGCCGACCCCATAGACGAAGGCGCTGCCTCTGCACGCGGCATGGTGGAACCGCCTCGCGGACTTGAGCCTATCCCCGGCCCCTCAGCCACCATCGCCAGCCAGCGCCGCGCCGCAGCCACGGCGGCAGCCTCGTCGGTGACGCGCACGTCCACGGCCCCGGCCCGGTCCAGCACGTCCACCGGTCCCACGGCATCAGCCTCCACCCGGCCCAGGCCGCCGCCCTCGATCATGGCCGGCCCGCCCAGGCCGATGCTGGCGCCTTCCACCGCGATCACCAGGTCGCAGCAGCCCAGCAGCGCGGCATTGCCCGCGAAGCAGCGCCCCGCCACGATGCCCACCGTGGGCACCTGGCCCGACAAGGCGGCCAGACGGGCGAAGGTGGTGCAGTCCAGCCCGGCCACGCCGTGCCAGTCCACATCGCCGGGGCGGCCGCCCCCCCCCTCGGCGAAGAGCACCAGCGGCAGGCCCTGGCGGTGCGCCAGCTCCAGCAGGCGGTCGGCCTTGGCGTGGTTCCACACGCCCTGGGTGCCGGCGAGCACGGTGTAGTCGTAGGCCATCACCGCCACGGCGCGGCCGTCCACCGTGCCGGTGCCGGTGATCAGGCCGTCAGCGGGGGTGTGGCGCTGCAGGTCGGCCTCGCTGCGGCGGCTGCGCTGCGCGGCCACGGCAAAGGCCCCGTACTCGCTGAAGCTGCCGGCGTCCAGCAGGTCATCGAGGTTCTCTCGCGCGGTGCGCAGGCCGCTGGCGTGGCGGCGCTCCAGCGCATCGGGGCGGGCGGCATCAGCGAGCAGCGCGCGCCGCTCATGCAGCAGTGTCCACTCGGGGCGCAGACCGGGCGCCGAGGGTGGGCTGGCGGAGTCGGTACCTCTGTAGGCATCCTTTGCGGCTGCGACGCCGGACACGGCGGCAGCAGGCGCAACCGTCTTGGCACCACCCGAACCCGGCACCTGTGCCGGATCGATCCGGGCCAGCACCTGCCCCTCGTCCACGGCCTCGCCCACAGACGCCAGCAGTGCCACCACGGTGCCCGGCCGGTCGGCCGCCACCGGCACCTCCATCTTCATGGACTCCAGCGTCACCGCGGCCTGCCCCGCAGCCAGCCGGTCGCCCGGTGCGGCGGCGGCGACCACCGCCCCCTTGACCGGCGCGACGAGCTCGATCACCCGCTCTCGCCTCAGGACGTGGCGTCCTCCAGCAGCCCGCGCTTGCGCAGCATGGGCTCGACACTGGGCGGGCGCCCCCGGAAGGCCGCGTAGGCCGCGCCCGGCTCCAGGCTGTTGCCGCTGGAGTAGATGAAGCGGTGCAGCGCCTTGGCCACCTGCGGGTCGAAGGGGTCGCCGGCCTCGACGAAGGCGTCGTAGCCGTCGGCGTCCAGCACCTCGGCCCACAGGTACACGTAGTAGCCCGCGGCATAACCCGAGCCCGAGAACAGGTGCTGGAAGTGCACCAGGCGGTGGTTCAGTCCCACGCCGTGCGGCAGGCCCAGGCGCTGCATCGTCTGCGCCTCGAACTCGCACAGGTCGGCGGGCGGCTCCTCTTCGGTCAGCGAGTGCACGGCCATGTCCACCAGCGCGCTGGCGGTGTAGCGCACCGTCTCGTAGCCCTGGTTGAAGCGCCGCGCGCGCTCCACGCGCTCGAGCAGTTCGTCGGGGATGGGCTGGCCGGTCTGCCAGTGGCAGGCGTGCTCGCGCAGCACCGCGGGCTCGGACATCCAGTTCTCGAAGATCTGCGAGGGCAGCTCGACGAAGTCGCGCAGCACGCTGGTACCCGACAGGCGCTCGTAGGTCACATTGCTCAGCAGGCCGTGCAGGCCGTGGCCGAACTCGTGGAACAGCGTGCGCACGTCATCGATGGACAGCAGCGTGGGCTGCCCCGGCTCGCCCTTGGCGAAGTTGTTGTTGTTCAGGATGATCGGGATGTCGGCATCACCCACGCGCATGAGTGGCGCACGCGCGCCACCGGCCGGCGACGGCCGGTTGCGGTTCTGCAGGCGCAGCGAGCTCATCCAGGCGCCGCTGCGCTTGGTGGGCCGGGCGAAGTTGTCCTGCAGGAACACGCCCACCAGCGCGCCGTCGGCGCCGCGCACCTCGTAGGCCTTGACGTCCGGGTGGTAGACCGGAATGTCGGCGCGGTGGGTGAAGCTCAGCCCGAACAGGCGGCTCGCGCAGTCGAAGGCGGCGCGGGCCATGCGCTCGAGCTCGAAGTAGGGCTTGAGCTCGGCGTCGTCCACCGCGTAGCGGGCCACGCGCACCTTCTCGGCCCAGTAGCGCCAGTCCCAGGCCTCGATCTCGCCTTGGGCGCCCTGCCCCGCGTCCACCATCGCCGTGCGCAGCATCTGGCGCTCGCGCTCCACCGCCTGCAGGGCGCGCGGCCAGACCTCGTCGAGCAACTTGGACACCGCCTCCTTCGTGCCGGCCATGCGGTCCACCAGCGCGTAGTCGGCAAAGCTGGCGTAGGAGTGCAGACGGGCCTGCTCGCGGCGCAGCTTCAGGATGGCGCGGGACACCGGCCGGTTGTCGTGCTCGCCGGCGTGCTCGCCGCGGCCCACCCAGGCGCGCCAGGCCTGCTCGCGCAGGTCGCGCCGCTCGGAGAAGGTCAGGAAGGGCACGATCAGCGAGCGGCTGAGCGTGATCACCCCGCCGTCGGTGACGCCGCGGTCGGCCGCGGCCTGGCGCGCGGCAGCGCGCACGAAGTCGGGCAGGCCGGCGTGGTCCTCCTCGGTGCGCAGCACGAGCTGGTAGGACGACTCGTCGTGCAGCACGTTCTGGCCGAACAGCGTGGTCATGCGGGCCAGCTCCTCCATCACCGCGGCGTAGCGCTCGCGCGCGGCGCCCTGCAGCCGAGCGCCGGCCATGACGAAGTCGAAGTGGATGCGCTCGAGCAGGCGGCGCTGCTCGCCGTCCAGCCCAAGGGTGTTGCGCTGCGCGTGCAGGCCGTCCAGACGGGCAAAGAGCGGCGCGTTCAGGTAGATCGCATTGACGTGCGCCGCCAGCGGGCCCGCCATCTCGCGCTGCACCGCCTGCAGAACTGGCGAGGTGTGCGACGCGGTGAGGTTGTAGAACACCGCCTCCAGCCGGCTCAGCAGCCGGCCAGTGCGGTCGAAGGCAGCCACCGTGTTGTCGAAGGTGGGGGCCTCGGGCTGCGAGGCGATGGTGTCGAGCTCGTCGCGCTGCAGCCGCATCGCCACCTCGAAGGCGGGGGCGAAGTGCTCAGGCGCGATGCGGTCGAAAGGCGGCAGGCCGTGCGGGGTGTCCCAGGTCTGCAGCAGGGGGTTCAGGGCGGTGTCGGGAAGGCTCGCGTTCATGGGCGGTGCGGCGCGTGAGAGGCCGCCATGGAAGGGCAAGCCCCGGATGATGCCACCGAGGGTGGGGCCGCCGCACAATCCGGGCTTCGCCACGCGCCGTGGCACGCCCTAAGCCCCGGAGATCGCCCTGGCCCTCAAGTCCACCATCTACAAGGCCCAGCTGCAGATCGCCGACATGGACCGGCAGCTGTACGCCGACCACTCCCTCACCCTGGCCCTGCACCCGTCGGAGACCGAGGAGCGGCTGCTGGTGCGCCTGCTGGGCTTTGCCCTGCACGTGCCCAAGGACACCGACCGCGGCGCGCTGCAGTTCGCGCGCGGCCTGTCCGACACCGACGAGCCTGACCTGTGGCAGCACGACCTGTCGGGCCAGCTGGTGCACTGGATGGAAGTCGGCCAGCCCGACGAGCGCCGCCTGGCCAAGGCCTGCGGCCGCGCCGAGCGCGTGACCGTGCTGGCCTATGCCAGCGCCGTGCCCATCTGGTGGGCCGGCATCGAGAACCGCGTCGCACGGCTGCCCGGCCTGGCGGTGTGGCAGATCCCGGCCGAGCAGGCCCAGGCGCTGGCCGCGCTGGCCACGCGCTCGATGCAGTGGCAGATCACGGTGCAGGACGGCACCGCCTGGGTGAGCGACGGCGCGCGCTCGGTGGAGGTGACGCCTCAGGCGCTGAAGGAGGCAAGACGATGAAGATGCTGGCGCTGGCCGGCCTGATCAGCTGGAACTTGATGATGAACTCGATGGCACAAACCCCCGCCACCCCACTGGCGTCCCCCGCCGCCTCCGCGGACGACCCCCACCTCTGGCTGGAGGACGTGCAGGGTGACAGGGCCCTCACCTGGGTGCGCGAGCGCAACGCCGCCTCGCGCGCGCAGTTGCAGGCCTGGCCGGGCTTCGAGGCCACGCGCACGCAGTTGCGGGCCATCCTCGACTCGCGCGACCGTATCCCCGGCGTGAGCCGCCGTGGCGACTTTCTCTACAACTTCTGGCAGGACGCCACCAACCCGCGCGGGGTGCTGCGGCGCACCACGCTGGCCGAGTACCGCAAGCGCGAACCCGCCTGGGAGACCGTGCTCGACCTGGACGCACTGGCCAAGGCCGAGGGCGAGAACTGGGTCTGGGGCGGCAGCGACTGCCTGGGCCCCGAGTACCGGCGCTGCATCGTCAGCCTGTCGCGCGGCGGCGCCGACGCCAAGGTCCTGCGCGAGTTCGACGTGGTCGACAAGGCCTTCGTCAAGGAGGGCTTCAACGTCCCCGAGGCCAAGTCCTCCTTCGACTGGATTGACGCCGACACCGCCTTCATTGCCAGCGACTTCGGCCCCGGCTCGATGACCACCTCAGGCTACCCGCGTGTCATCAAGCTGTGGAAGCGCGGCCAGGCGCTGGCCCAGGCGCGGACGGTGTTCGAGGGGCGGGAGACCGATGTCTCGGCCTGGGTCTACGTGGACCGCACCCCGGGCCACGAGCGCACGGTCTTCGGCCGCTCGCCCGACTTCTGGACCACCGAGCAGTTCCTGTGGCTGGACGGCACGATGCGGCCGATCGCCAAGCCGGCTGATGCGCAACTGGTGTTCTGGTACGACCGCGCGCTGCTCACGCTGCGAAGCGACTGGACGGTGGACGGCCGCACCTGGCCCGCGGGGTCGCTGCTGGCCGCGCCGGCCCAGGACGCGCTGAGCCCGTCGGTCAAGGCCGACGGCAAGCCCGCACCGGTAGGCTGGACCGCGCTGTTCACGCCCACGCCCAAGCGATCGCTGCGCGGCACCGCGCTGACCCGCTCCACCGTGCTGCTCAGCGTGCTGGAGGACGTGGCTGGACGCCTGGAAGAGCAGCGCTGGGATGGCCGCACCTGGCAGCGCCGCACGGTGAACGCACCCTTCCCCGGCACGCTGTCGGTGGCCTCGCTGCACGACAGCCTGCTGCGAGACGATTCTCTGGGCGAGAGCTACCTGCTGTCGTACACCGACTTCCTCACGCCCGACTCGCTGTCGCTGGGCCGTACCGGCGCCGATACACGCGAGCCGCTGAAGTCGCGCCCTGCCTTCTTCGACACCGCCGGCATGCGCGCCGAGCAGCACTTCGCCATCTCCAAGGACGGCACGAAGGTGCCCTACTTCGTGGTCTGGCCCAAGGGCGCCAAGGCCGACGGCCGCAACCCCACGCTGCTGTATGGCTACGGGGGCTTTCGTGTGCCGCAACTGCCCTGGTACTCGGCCGGCTTTGGCACGGCCTGGTACTCGCGCGGCGGGGTGCTGGTGGTGGCCAACATCCGCGGCGGCGGCGAATACGGCCCGCGCTGGCACCAGGCCGCCATCAAGGCCGACAAGCAGAAGAGCTACGACGACTTCGCCGCCGTGGCCGAGGACCTGATCGCCCGTGGCATCACCAGCGCGCGCCACCTGGGCATGCAAGGCGGCAGCAACGGCGGGCTGCTGGTGGGCGCGGTGATGCTGCAGCGGCCCGAGCTCTTCGGCGCCGTGGTGTGCTCGGTCCCGCTGCTGGACATGAAGCGTTACCACCGCCTGCTGGCCGGCGCGAGCTGGATGGCCGAATACGGCGACCCCGACAAGCCCGAGGAGTGGGCCTGGATCTCGCGCTACAGCCCCTACCAGAACGTGCGGCGCGACATGAAGCTGCCCCCGGTACTGTTCACCACCAGCACCCGCGACGACCGCGTGCACCCGGGGCATGCGCGCAAGATGGCTGCACGCATGATGGAGCAGGGCCATGGCGTGACCTACTACGAGAACATCGAGGGCGGGCACGGCGGCGCCGCCGACAACGCGCAGCGCGCCGACCTGCTGACCCTGGAGTTCGCCTTCCTGTGGCAGCAGCTCGGAGGTGGCCGTGCGGCGGTGCCGGCGACGCCTTCGGGGGCGGCCACTCGGTGACGCCGGGATAGCGCGCGACGGGCGGCCCTTTGCGCAACAGCCGCAGACGTCCGCCCTGCAAGGCGTCGAGCAGCAGACCGGCCAGCGGCCCCTGTTCGGCCGGTCCGCGGCCTGCCGCCTGTTGGCCGGTCCAGTGCACCAGGAGGTGCCCTCAGCGTGGCTAGGTGGGCGGGGCAGGCGGCGGGATGAATTCGTAGGTCTGACTACGTAAGCCCCCGGCAGTACGAAGAAAGCTGGGTCGCGGCACAGCTGCTCCCGCCGCTTGCGGTCGTGCCCCTCGACCCGCACCGCAGCGTGCATGCTGAACCCGTCGATGTCGGCGCATAAGGGCTGGCGCACCGCGGTCACGCGCGGCATCGCGCCCCTGAGGGTGAGCACCTTCTGGCCGGCGCGCGAGCCGAGGGCGATGCGGGAAGCGGTGGCCACAGCCTGCAGCGGCTGCTACTTGCGCGCCTCCTCGCCATCGGTATCCGGCTAGGCCAGCCAGGTCCGGCCCATGTCTTCGACCAGCACGCCCCGGAGCGTGAGCATCTTCATAAGCCGGGCGATGACAGCCCCAGGGACGAGTCGGCGGCCTACGACGAGCGAGACGCGTCGATGCCGCTCAGGCGGCCCTGCTGAAAGCCATGCGGCTCGCGGGAGCGCGGGTTCCTGGAGAGGGAGGAGAAGCCTCCATCTCGGGCATGTCGGTCAATCGGGGACGCTTACATCCTGGGAGCGCTGATAGGTGGGCCGGGCGTCCTTGGTGGCCTGACGCTTCCAGTTTTGTGTTGCCGCCACCCGGAGACTAAACCTGCACTTCGCCCTGGAGAGCAGCCGGAACTCACTTCCGCAATTGGTAGTAGGAAATCTTCCCACTTGTCCGCAGAATTGGATGTAAGCAACCTAGGCAGAGACGCGCAGGATGCAAACAAGAACAGCAAACAAAAGGATTTCGCTCCCATCGATGCTGTTTCGCATTTAATCAAATTGGATTTGAGGCAGGGTTAGGTCAATTCTACTCGGGAGGCATTCTAATGGCGATAGCGAATATTTTTAAGTTAACCATCTCTTTCTTTGCCGCTTTTCTGTTGATTGGTTGCGCGAGTACTGGAAATGAGTCACTCCGAAATGAATCAGAGGCTGGAGTTCAGTCCAAATTGGTGGAGGGGAAGTCGACGAAGGCGCAAGTCAGATCAATGTTTGGATCCCCAATGAGAACAACTTTCACTGATGGGGGTCTAGAAATTTGGACTTTTGAGTTCAAGAACGTCTCAGCAGATGCCGTTACATATATACCTATAGTCAACATGTTTGGTGCCACTGCCAGTGGCACAAAGAAAGAGTTGGTAGTTCTTTTCGGTCGTGATGGCGTAGTCCAGAGATACTCAATGAGCGAGTCTGCTGTCAAGGACAAGACAGGACTATTCAACCGCTAGAGGATCTAGAATGGCTCCCGGCAAAACCTTTCTGGCTTTATCGGCCGCTATTCTTTTCATGTTACCAGGATGCGCCTCAATTGCTGGAAGTCCAACCCAGGCAATAATGGTTTCTACCAAAGACTCTCAAGGCAACAATTTGGAGGGTCCGATGTGCGTTTTGGCAAACTCTGTTGGAAGGTGGTCTGTACGTGCGCCCGGCACGGTGGTTGTTGGTAGGTCCAGCGAAAGCCTGAAGGTTACCTGCACAACGGATGGAGGTGGCTCTGGCGCAACCATAGTGGAGTCCAAGATCAGGGCCGTAGCGGCTGGAAATATACTAATTGGGGGAGTAGTTGGTATTGCTGTAGATCATATTTCGGGTGCGGGCTACTCATTTCCGGAAGACATCTCAATAACAATTCAGATCCCACATTCAAAGTAGCTTTAAAAATAGGGAGTAGAGCATGTTCAGGAAAATCTCTGCAGGTATTTCGTGGTTGTTGGCCGTCTTGTTGGTTGGGTGCGGGGGTGGCGGCGACTCCGGGTCTTCGTCCTCACAAAATCCCCTTTCAGCATATTCTGGAACTTACGTCTCTGGATGCGTGGATGGTCGAGATATAACCACACTCGTTTTTAGAGTTAACTCGGCCGGCGTTCTAGAGATGTCCCTCAAGGAAGAAACATATTCACAGCTAAATTGTGGCGGCTCAATTGTTTCCACGTATTCGTTGTCCATTCCTGCGGCCTTCACATCTCAAGGTTCTGCTGTGGTTTCCGTTGCCGGAATTGGCTCAACAGTTCAAAATCTTGCGATTGATCGCGCGCTCGTCAGCGTACCTGCTCAGACTGCGACCTTCACAGGGCCTGGTGTTCAAGGTAGGTGCGTGGTTTATACCGGCGGATCTTCCTGCTACGACTCGCTCACAATATCAAATACTACGGTAGATGGTGGCCTATTTTTATCAGGCAGACTGCTCTACATACTGGAAAAAATAGGTAACGCCTATTCGGTCCAAGAGGGGCCATTCACGAAGCAATGAGGCGAGGCAGGAGAATTAGTCCGCCCTGAAAAGCCCCAGAACCCATATGAATCTAGCAAAGGGAACTCAAACGCCCCTCTTCCGCCCTCCTCAAGCCCGACAGGCCCAGGACGAATCTGACACGCCGTCTGATCCGAAGTCTCCCAAGCATCGCCCACCCTTCCCGGCCCGACAAGGCGCCTCGACGCTCGGCCAGACACGCCGTGCGCCGCCTCGCACGGTCGCAGGTCCGGGTTCACACAGGGTCTGTCGGCGTGGTGACACTTGCGGCGCGCAGCGCCATCCTGGGTCACGCTTCTCAGCCTCGATGTGCATTCGGTGAGTTCGGTGCGCTATTGCAGGCGCCTGAAGCCCCGCTCCACCAGATCCGAGCTCAGTGCACACAGCTCGCGCGCTCCGCCCCGGGGCGGCTGTGGATCCAGACCCAGGTGGGTCAAGATTCTTCTCGATCACCGCTCCCTCCAGGATGGCCGCGATGATCCTCAGGTCCCCGGCGCTTGCAGCTCAGCAGCTTGTCATGCGAGCACTCGCCGCAGCGCAGGCGCAGGAAGCCGTGGGCCAGGATTCCGCATTCGAGGAAAGTGTCGAATTCGTCTTTGACGAACTCCGGCAGAGCGGCGCCGGTGCTGGCCTCGGTGTGCGCGATGAAGTCAGCCGCGCGCTGCTGCACCAGGCTGTGCAGCGTGCTCTGCTATGGGCGATGCGCTCATGGTGGAGCGGGCGGGGTGGGCGTGCCGCGCTGCACCAGACGCCGCGCGTGCCGATGACGCCGGGATAGCGCACGACGGGCGGCCCGACCCGGCCCGAGGGCCCTCAGCGCAGCAGCCGCAGGCGTCCACCCTGCAAGGCCTCGGGCAGGCCACCGGCCGTCGGCCCCGCTTCGGCTGGCCTGCGGGCTACCGCCAATTCGCCGACCCAGTGCACCAGCAGCGCCCGCAAGGTTTCCACATGGGCGGGATCGGGCCACTGGCGCCCGCAGGCCGCCCAGGCGAGGAGGTCGGAGTCCTCGCCCTCGGCATCCATGTGCGTGGAGCCCTCGCCCTGCACCACCCCGGCCAGGCCTTCGCGGCCGGCGGCCACCGTCGCCTCGCGCAGCCGTCGCAAGGCGGGATGGGCGTTATGGCGGGCGTTGCAGGGGTGCTCGCGCGCGGCCACGCTGAGCACCGGGCGCAGGCCCGTCTGTGACAGCGCCTGCAGCGCCTCCTCGAAGCCGCGGCCGGCTACCGGGTCCAGCAGCACGGCGCCGGCCACGCGCTGTGGCGCGCGGCGTGCCAGCTCCGCACCCAGCACTACCGCAAAGTGCGCGCCGGCCGAGTGTCCGGACACCACCACGCGCTCAGGCATCGCCCGGCCCGGCGGCGCGATCTCGCCTTCGACCAGGGCCTGCGCCAGGCGGCGGGCCAGCACTGCGTTGCCGCCGGTCATCGAGGCGTCCAGGCACAGCACCATCAGCCCGGCTTTGGCCAGGGCCGAGGCCGTGCCGCGCAGGTGACGACAGCTGCGCGAGAAGCCGTGCTGCAGCGTGACCAGGCCCAGCGCCGGGCCGGTGGGCAGCACCCACTCGGCGTGGTACTCCACGGCTTCCAGCGTGAGGGTTGCCTGGGTCCGGGTGGGCGTTGGCGCAACGGCAAGCACTTGCGCCTGGCTCGCCCCCGATGGGTCTGAAGGGCCAGCCGCTCCCAGCCCGCCAGGCACGCCTGGCCCACCTGACGGTCCCACCAGACCCGCACAGCCGGCAAGGCCCAGCGCCGCCAGCAGCAGCGCCAGCCGCATCACCCGCATGCAGTTCAAGCGCGCTGCGCCTCGCGCTCCTGCAACAACCGCCACATCACCTTGCCCGACCCGCTCTTGGGCAGGGCGTCGGTGAACTCCACCATACGCGGCGCCTTGTACGCCGCCATGTGCTCGCGCGCCCAGTCGATCACGTCCTGCTCGCGGGCCGTCGCGCGGTGCTCGGCGCGCAGCACGACCACGGCCTTGACCGTCTCGCCTCGGTAGTCGTCGCGCGAGGCGATCACGCAGGCCTCCTGCACCAGCGGGCACTTGAACAGCAGCAGCTCCACCTCGGTGGGCCAGACCTTGAAGCCACTGGCGTTGATCATGCGCTTGAGGCGGTCGGTGATGAAGAAGTAGCCCTCCTCGTCCATGCGCCCCAGGTCACCCGTGCGGAAGAAACGCTTGCCGTCGATCTCGATGAAGGCCTCGGCCGTGGCCTCGGGGTGGCCCCAGTAGCCCTTGAAGACCATGGGCCCGTGGGTCACGATCTCGCCGGCCTCGCCCGGCGGCAGCTCGCGCAGGGTCTCGGGGTCGACGATGCGCGAGTCGGTGCCGAAGATCGGCATGCCCAGGCACTGCAGCTTGGCGCGCTCGGGCGGGTTGGCGTGGCTGGGCGCGGCGGTCTCGGTCAGGCCGTAGCCTTCGGCGAAGGTGATGCTGAACTCGGCCTGCAGCCGCTCGGCCACGGCCTGCGGCATGGCCGCCCCGCCGCCCGACAGGTAGCGCAGGCTGACCAGGTCGAAGCTGCGGTAGTTCGGACTGCCGAAAAGGTCGATGACCATGGTGGGCACGCAGGTCCAGTGCGTCACGCGGCGGCGCGAGATGATGCGCCCGGCCAGCTCCCGGTCCCAGCGCGGCAGGATGACCACCGTGCTGCCGGTGAAGGCCGGGGCCAGCACACCATAGACGAAGCCGGTGATGTGGAACATCGGCACCACGGCCAGGCTCACGCTCTCGGCCGACACGAAGCTCCACAGGCCACCGCCCACCACATTGGGCATGAGCGTGCGGTGGGTGTGCAGGCAGCCCTTGGGCAGGCCGGTGGTGCCCGAGGTGTAGGGCAGCACGGCCAGATCGTCGGGCTGGGCGGTGTGCGGGCCGGGCACGCAGCCCTGGGCCAGCGCATCCAGCCAGCGCGACCAGACCGGTCCTGCCGCCGCGTCGCCGGCAGGCTGCGACTGCAGCGGGCTTACCGCAGCGGGCAGCGGCGGATCGGCGCGCAGCACCTCCAGCACCGCCGGCACCGGGGCCTCGGCAGGGTCGACCTCATCAGGCATCGCATCAGCCGCCCGCGTGACCAGCACCTCGCGCAGCCGGTGCTCGGCAGGCAGAGCGGCATTGGCCGCGGCCACCACGCCCGCCAGGTCGGCCGAGGTGATGACGACCCGCGCACCCGGGTCGGTGATGTAGTGACCGAACTCGTCGGCCCGGTTCATCGGGTTGACCGGCACCACCACCGCATCGGCGCGCACGATGGCGTAGACGGCCACCACGTACTGCGGGCAGTTCTGCATGAACAGGGGCACCCGGTCGCCCTTGGCGACACCGCGCGACTGCAGCCAGCCGGCCAAGGCCAGGGCCTGGTCGTGCAGCTCGCGCCAGGTGATGGCCCGGCCCAGGAACAGATAGGCCGGCTTGTGCGGGTAGCGCGCCGCCGCCACGTCCAGGTTGAACCAGAGCGTGGTGTCGGGCACCGCCAGTTGGCGAGGCAGGCGGGCGGGCCAGTGGGCGTGGTGGGGGCGGTCGGTCATGGGGAGTCCTCAAGTTACACCACTACCGGCTCCGGCTCCAGCCGTATGCCGAAGCGGCCGTAGACGCTCTCCTGGATCGCCCGCGCCAGTGTGACGACTTCGCCGCCGGTGGCGCTGCCGCGGTTGACCAGCACCAGGGCCTGTTTCTCGTAGACGCCGGCACCACCCACGGTCTTGCCTTTCCAGCCGCAGGCGTCGATCAACCACCCTGCGGCCAGCTTGACGCTGCCGTCCGGCAGCGGGTAGTGCACGAGTTCGGGGTCGCGGTCGATGATGTCGCGGCACTGCTCGGCGCTGACCACCGGGTTCTTGAAGAAGCTGCCCGCGTTGCCGATGAGCGCGGGGTCGGGCAGCTTGGCGCGGCGGATGGCGCAGACCCAGTCGAAGACCGTGCGCGCATCGGGCTGGTCGATGCCGGTCTCGGCGCGCTTGCGCTCCAGCTCCAGGTAGCCCAGCACGGGCTGCCAGGGGTCCGGCAGGCGAAAGCGCACCCGGGTGATGACGCTCTTGCCCGCCAGGTGGTGCTTGAAGACGCTGTCGCGGTAGCCGAAGCGGCAGGTGGCACCGTCCAGCGTCACGGTGCGGCCGGTGACCAGGTCCACCGCGTCCAGCGACTCGAAGCGCTCGGCCAGTTCCACCCCGTAGGCACCGATGTTCTGCACCGGCGCTGCGCCCACGGTGCCGGGGATGAGGGCCAGGTTCTCCAGGCCGGGCAGGCCCTGCTGCAGTGTCCAGTCGACGAAATCGTGCCAGTTCTCGCCGGCGCCGGCCTCCACGACCCAGGCCTGCCCTTGGCGGCCGATCAGGCGACGGCCCGCGACCTCGACCTTGATCACCAGGCGCTCCACGTCGTGGGTGAAGATGGTGTTGCTGCCGCCGCCCAGCACCAGGCTGGGCGCCAGGCCCCAGCGCGGGTGGTCGACCAGCCGGCGCACATCGGCCTCACTGGTCACACGCACCAGGTGGGCCGCGGTGGCCGGCAGCCCGAAGGTGTTGAGGGCGCGCAGGCTGACGCGCTCTTCGATGACCGGTTCGGGGGCGGTGGGCATGGCAGAATTTTGAGACCTTTTCCGAGGTGTTTTCCAAGGCGTGTTCCAACGGCTCAAGGGAGGTGCACGATGCCCAGTTTCGACACCGTCCTCGAACCCGACCTGGTGGAGCTGCGCAATGCAGTGGACCAGACGTCCAAGGAGATCGGCACGCGCTTCGACTTCAAGGGCTCCAGCGCGAAGATGGAGCTCACCGAGAAGGGCGCCTCGCGCGAGCTCATGCTCTACGGCGACAGCGACTTCCAGATCGGCCAGGTGCGTGACGTGCTGCTGGCCAAGATGAGCAAGCGCGGGGTGGACATCCGCTTTCTCGATCTGAGCGCGAAGATCGAGAAGATCGGCGGCGACAAGGTCCGCCAGCCGGTGGCCGTGCGCACAGGCATCGACAGCGACAACGCGAAGAAGATCCAGAGCCTGATCAAGCAGAGCAAGCTCAAGGTGCAGGCGCAGATCCAGGGCGACGTGGTGCGGGTCTCCGGCGCGAAGAGGGACGACCTGCAGATCGCCATCCGTCACCTCAAGGCATCGGTGACCGATCTGCCGCTGACCTTCACCAACTTCCGGGAATGACACGGGCGTGCCTTCGGGCTTTGGCCTGTGCCGCCGGGGTGGTTCTGTCTGCCGGTTCCGCCCTGGCCCAGTCGGTGCAGTTCGCCGGGCAGATGGGCGCCAAGGCGCTGCTGGTGATCGGTGGGCAGCCCAAGGCCCTGGCCGTGGGCGAGAGCCACGCCGGCGTGAAGCTGCTGTCGGCGCAAGGCGGGGTGGCCGAGATTGAACGTGATGGGCAGCGGCTGACGCTGCTCCTGGGGGAGGCGCCTGTGGCGCTTGCGGCCGGCGCTCCGGCAGCGGCAGGCCGCGAGGTGGTGCTCAGCGCCGACGCCGCCGGCCACTTCGTCGCCGAGGGCGCTGTCAACGGGCGAGCCACCCGCTTTCTTGTCGACACCGGCGCCACGGCCGTCACGCTAAGCCAGACCGAGGCCGACCGCCTGGGCCTGGACTGGCGCCGCGCGCCCCGCGCCCAGGCCACCACGGCCAACGGGGCGGTGCCTGCCAGCGTCATCACCCTCGCCTCGGTGCGCGTGGGCGAGGTCACCGTGTCCAGCGTGCCCGCCATCGTGCTGCCGGCGCAGCTGCCCTACATCCTGCTGGGCAACACCTTCCTCTCCCGGTTCCAGATGCGCCGCGACAACGACGTGATGCGCCTGGAACTCAAGCCCTGAGCGTCACGGCTGCGGGCCCGTCACGGGCTCGCGGCCGTGCTACAAACCATCGGCGGTCAACCGGCCGCGGAGCATTGCGACATGGACCTGAACTTCACCGCGGAGGAACTGGCCTTCCGCCAGGAGATCCGCCAGTGGGTGGCCGAGCACCTGCCGCCGGACATCTCGCACAAGGTGCACCACGCGCTGCGCCTGTCACGCGACGACATGCAACGCTGGGCGAAGATCCTCGGCGCCAAGGGCTGGCTGGGCTGGAACTGGCCGGTGCCATTCGGCGGGCCGGGCTGGAACGCCGTGCAGCGCCACCTCTTCGAGGAGGAGTGCGCCCTGGCCGGCGCGCCGCGCGTGGTGCCCTTCGGGCCGGTGATGGTGGCCCCGGTCATCATGGCCTTCGGCAGCCCCGAGCAGCAGCGGCGGTTCCTGCCGGGCATCGCCAGCGGCGAGGTCTGGTGGAGCCAGGGCTACAGCGAGCCCGGCTCGGGCTCGGACCTCGCGTCGCTGAAGACACGGGCCGAGCGCCGCGGCAACGTCTACATCGTCAACGGCCAGAAGACCTGGACGACGCTGGGCCAGTACGGCGAGTGGATCTTCTGCCTCGTGCGCACCAGCACCGAGGGCAAGCCGCAGACGGGCATCAGCTTCCTGCTCATCGACATGAAGAGCCCGGGCATCACGGTGCGGCCCATCGTCCTGCTGGACGGTGAGCCCGAGGTCAACGAGGTCTGGTTCGACAACGTCGAGGTGCCGGTCGAGAACCTGGTGGGCGAGGAGAACAAGGGCTGGACCTACGCCAAGCACCTGCTCAGCCACGAGCGCACCAACATCGCCGACGTCAACCGGGCCAAGCGCGAGCTCGAGCGCCTCAAGCGCATCGCCAAGGCCGAGGGCGTGTGGGACGACATGCGCTTTCGCGACCAGATCGCGCTGCTCGAGGTGGACATCGTGGCGCTGGAGATGATGGTGCTGCGCGTGCTCTCGGCCGAGAAGTCCTCGGACAAGGGCGGCAAGCAGAGCCTGGACGTGGCCGGCCTGCTGAAGATCCGCGGCAGCGAGATCCAGCAGCGCTACACCGAACTCATGATGCTGGCCGCCGGGCCGGCCAGCCTGCCCTTCATCCGCGAGGCGATGGAAGCCGGCTGGCAGGGTGACCAGGCCATGGCAGCACTGTGGCCCGGCGCCGTACCGCAGGCCGCGCCGCTGGCGGGCACCTACTTCAATTACCGCAAGACCTCGATCTACGGCGGCTCCAACGAGGTGCAGCGCAACATCGTCGCCCAGACGGTGCTGGGCTGAGGCAAGGACAAGGCAACACGCATGGACTTCGACTTCTCCGACGACCAGGTTTCGCTGCGCGACGCGGTCGCGCGCTGGGTGGACAAGGCCTTCCCCTTCGAGCGACGGCACGCCCTGGCCAAGGCCGGCGGCGCCACGCGCGAGGTGTGGAGCGAACTGGCCGAACTCGGCCTGTGCGGCCTGGCCGTCCCTGAGGCGCAAGGCGGCATGGGCTTCGGCCCGATCGAGGCCCTGGTGGTGATGGAGGAACTGGGCCGCGGTCTGGTGAATGCACCCTACGCCGCCGGCGCGCTGGTGGCCCCGGCCTTGCTGGCCGCCGCACCGGGCGATCTGCAGGCCGCCTGGTTGCCCCGCGTGGCCTCGGGTGAGGCGCTGGTGGTGCCCGCCCTGCAGGAGCGCGCAGCGCGCTACCGACTGCAGCAGGTGAGCACCCGCGCAGAAGCCTCGGCCGAGGGCTACCGCCTCAGCGGCCACAAGAGCGTGGTGCCGGCTGCGGACGAGGCCAACGCCTTCATCGTGCCCGCCCGGCTGGCGGGCGCCGACGATGCGGGCACGGGCATCGGCCTCTTCCTTGTGGAGCGCGCCAGCGCAGGCGTCAGCGTGAGCGGCTATTCCACGCAGGACGGCGCCCGCGCCGGCGAACTGGCGCTGGCCTCCGCACCCGCGGCGCTGATCTGCACCGAGGGGCTGCAGGCGCTGGAGTTCGCCGCCGATGTCGGCATCGCCGCATCCTGTGCCGAGGGTACCGGGCTGATGGAGCGCCTGTTGGCCATCACCGTGGACTACCTGAACACGCGCAAGCAGTTCGGCGTGACCATCGCCAGCTTCCAGGTCCTGCGCCACCGCACGGCCGACGTCAAGATGCAGCTGGAGCTGGCCCGCTCGATGAGCTACTTCGCCAGCATGAAGCTGGGCGAGCCGGCCGCCGGCCGCCGCCGGGCCCTGTCGCAGGCCAAGGTGCAGCTGGGCCGCAGCATGCGCCAGGTGGGGCAGGAGTGCATCCAGCTGCACGGCGGCATCGGCGTGACCGACGAGTACGCCGCCAGCCACTACTTCAAGCGCCTGACCGTGCTGGAGATGTCCTGGGGCGACACGCTCCACCACCTCGGCCAAGTCAGCTCGCGCATGCAGGACACCGCAGGTGTCTTCGCCTGAGCCGTCGGGTCCGGGTCTGGCCGCCGAGGTCCTTGCACGTTGAACAAGCGCATTGCCGCCCCTGCTGCGGGTGAGCTGCCTGCCCTCGCCGGCGCGGGATCGCTCACCGACATCGCCGGCCTTCGGGTCGGCCACTTCACCGACACCCGCAGGCCCACCGGCTGCACAGTCGTGCTCTGCCCCGAAGGTGCCGTGGCCGGCGTGGACGTGCGGGGCGGCGCGCCCGGCACCCGCGAGACCGACCTGCTGCGCAGCGAGAACACCGTGGAGCGCGTGCACGCGGTGCTGCTGACCGGCGGCAGCGCCTGGGGCCTGGACGCCGCAGGCGGCGTGATGCGCTGGCTGGACGAGCAGGGCCACGGCCTGGTGGTGGGGCCCACGCGCATCCCGCTCGTGCCCACCGCGGTGCTGTTCGACCTGTGGGTGGGCGACCCGGCCATCCGCCCCGACGCCGCCAGCGGGCACGCAGCCTGCAGCGCCGCCCATGAGGGACCGGTGGCCGAGGGCAGCGTAGGCGCAGGTGCAGGCGCCACGGTGGGCAAGCTCTACGGCCCGGCGCGCTCGATGAAGGGCGGCATCGGCAGCGTGTCGCTGCGCTGCGGCGGCTACACGGTGGCCGCGCTGGTGGCGGTCAATGCCGTGGGCGACGTGCTGGCCGAGGACGGCAGCGTGCTCGCCGGTGCGAGGTCGGCCGACGGCAAGGACACGGTCGGCACCCTGAAGGGCCTGCTGGCCGGCGAAGGGCCGCAGCGCCTGCTGCCGGGCACGGCCACCACCATTGGCGTGGTGGCCACCGACGCGCCCTTGACCAAGGCCCAGGCCAACAAGCTGGCCTCCCTGGCCCACCACGGCCTGTCGCGCGCCATCGACCCGATCACCGCACACGACGGCGACACGCTGTTCGCGCTGTCCACCGCCCCACCCGGCCTGCCCGCGGTGGGTGACGTCAGCGGCCTGGGCGCCGTGGCGGCCGAGGCGGTGTCGCGGGCCATCCGCCGCGCGGTGCGCCTGGCCGAGGGGCTGCCGCAGTACGGCATCGCTTCGGTGCGCGACCTCGCGGCGCGGCGCGGCGGCTGATGGGGCAGCCGAGGGGCCACCGCCGAGCGGGTGCCGCCGGGACGATGCCCCTGGCCGCCGTGCTCTTCAGCCAGGGCTTCGGCACCCGCCGCGAGTGCGCGGGGCGGGTGCTGGCCGGCACCGTGACGGTGGACGCTCAAGTCATCGACGACCCCGATCACCCGGTGCAGCCCGAGGGCCTGGTGTTCACCGTCGACGGCGTGGCCTGGCCCTTTCGGCGCAGCGCCCTGGTGCTGCTGCACAAGCCTGCAGGCTACGAGTGCTCCACCAAGCCGCGTCACCACCCGGGCGTGCTGAGCCTGCTGCCCGCGCCCTTGCGCACCCGCGGTCTGCAGCCGGTGGGCCGCCTGGACGAAGACACCACCGGGGCACTGCTGCTCACCGACGACGGTGCGCTCATCCACCGCCTCACCTCGCCACGCCACGAGGTGCCCAAGGTCTACGAGGTCACGACCCGCCATCCGGTGGACGAGCCGCAGCGCGCGCTGCTCGAGGCCGGTGTGGTGCTCGACGACGACCCGCAGCCGGTGCGCGCCCGCGAGGCCGTGGTCACCGGCGAATGCTCGCTGCGCCTGGTGCTCACCCAGGGCCGCTACCACCAGGTCAAGCGCATGGTGGCTGCCGCCGGCAACCGCGTGGAGGCCCTGCACCGCAGCGCCATCGGCGCGCTGCGGCTGCCCGCCGACCTGGCGCCCGGGCAGTGGCGTTGGGTCGAGCCGTCGGATCTGGAAGACGCGCCCTCGCCATAATCCCTCGATGCAGGTTTTCAGGGGACTGCCCCCCGTCGTACAGCGCCAGCCCTGCGCGCTGACCATCGGCAACTTCGACGGCGTGCACCGCGGCCACCAGGCCATGCTGTCCATGCTGGTGCACGAGGCCCGGCAGCGCGGGCTGCCCGCAGCAGTACTCACCTTCGAGCCGCACCCGCGCGACTTCTTCGCCCGCCGGGGCGGCCGCCCCGAGGCGGCACCGACGCGCGTGAGCACGCTGCGCGATGGCGTGGCGGCGCTGGCCGACTGCGGCGTCGACCGCCTGGTGGTGTTGAGATTCGACGCCGCGCTCGCTGCGCTGTCGGCCACCGACTTCATCGGGCAGGTGCTGCAAGACGGGATGCAGTCCCGGCTGGTGATGGTGGGCGACGACTTCCGCTTCGGCGCCGGACGCAAGGGCGACTACGCCCTGCTGGACGCCGAGGGCGGACGCCGCGGCTTCGACGTGGCGCGGATGATGAGCTTCGAGGTCCACGGCCTGCGCGTGTCGAGCTCAGCCGTGCGCGCCGCGCTGGCCGCGGGCGACATGCTGCGGGCCTCGGCCCTGCTGGGCCGACCCTACACCGTGACAGCGCGGGCCTCACACGGCCGCAAGCTGGGCCGGGAACTGGGCTTTCCCACGCTGAACCTGCGCTTCAGCCACGCGCGGCCGGCTGCGTCGGGCATCTTCGTGGCGCGGGTGCACGGGTTGCAGGACGGCGCCGACGATCGGCCGGTCCCCGCCGTGGCCAGCTTCGGTGTGCGCCCGACGGTGGAGGACGCCGGCCGCGTGCTGCTGGAGGTGCACTGCCTGCAGTGGCCGCAGGCCCTGGGGCCCGAGGGCGGCTACGGCCGCTGCCTGCGCGTGGAGCTGCTGCACAAGCTGCACGACGAGCTCAAGTACGACTCGCTCGAGGCCTTGCGCCAGGGCATCGCACGCGACGTGGAGGCGGCACGCGCCTGGTTCGGCGCGCCGGCGAATGCCGACTGAGAGCCTGAGGGCCTGAGGGTCAGAAGCGCCAGACCAGGCCCGCACTGCCTGTCAGCGCGCTGCGACGACGGGTGATGGGACTGTCGGCCGCAGACCCCAGCAGCCGAGACGCGTCCAGGGCGGTGTAGACGCCGAAGCGCTGCGCCCCCAGCCCCAATTCGTTGCGCCAGGTGAGCGACAGGTGAAGGTCGCGCAGGCCCTCCGCAGCGCGGTACTCGGGCAGGCCGGAGGCAACGGATTGCGCGGGTGACACGCCATGCCAGAGCTGCATGTAGCGGTCGCCCGCCCCGCTGGCCGACACCCCGATCCACAGGCTGTCTCCGCCATTGATCGACCAGCGCCGGCTGGCGGCCACATCCATGAAGTAGCCCTGCCCCCGCCCGAGGGCATCGACGCTCCATCCGGCCGTGACGCTCCAATCGGGATCGGGGTCCCAGCGCGCGGCCAGGCGCGCCCGCACCGTGCGGCGCACGGGGCCCAGACCGGCCAGCTCCGGGCTGTCGCGGTCATCGCGGCCGGCGTCACTGCGCAGGCCCAGGGTCAGGCGCAAGTGCCCGCGGCGGCTGATCTCGGCCGACAGCCCGCGCTCCACGGTCTCGTCAGCGCGGGTGGTGAAGCCGCCGGCT
>Ga0315902_10004026_pt1 | contig 21578 bp, 16 predicted proteins | sample LakEriMetagenome_9_FD_203523 | JGI IMG/M metagenome (GOLD analysis project Ga0315902, IMG submission 203523) | Freshwater fungal communities from buoy surface, Lake Erie, Ohio, United States - Buoy 12 MA117 | ecosystem: Environmental > Aquatic > Freshwater > Lake > Lake biofilm | place: USA... | reverse complement strand
GCTTCCGCCGCAGCACCTCGTCGATCCGCTCCTCGATCGTGTCCACGGAGAGAAACCGCGTCACGGTCACGGCCCCCGCCGCCCCGATGCGGTGGGCCCGGTTGATCGCCTGGTCCTCGACCGCGGGGTTCCACCAGCGGTCGAAGAGAAACACATACTGCGAAAACTGCAGGTTCAGCCCCACGGCCCCGGCGCCGTAGGAGAGCAGGAGCACCGAGTGCTGCTTGTCGTGCTTGAACCGTCGAATCGCCTCATCGCGGGCCGCGGTCGACATCCCGCCGTGATACTCCAGGGCGCCGAAGCGACCGAGGTCTTCCCGCAGCCGGCCGAGCGTCTCCACCCACTGGCTGAAGACGAGCGCCTTGCGGCCGCTGGCCTGCACCTCTTCCAGTTCGGCCTTCAGGCGGTCGAGCTTCGCGCTTTCCCCGGTGGCGGTGTCGAAGTTGCAGATCTGCTTCAGCCGCAGCACGAGCTCGAAGACGTGCCGGATCGTGGCCTCCTCCCCCATGCCCGCCAGCCGCAGCACCCCCTCCTCCTCGGCCCGCCGGTAGGTCTCCCGCTGCTCGGCACCGAGCTCGATCCGCTCGTCACGATTGAGCCGCGGCGGCATGTCCTTGAGCACCTTGTCCTTCGTGCGCCGCAGCACGTGGTCGGCCACCGCCGTGCCCATCGCCTTCGGCGTCATGCGGTCGTTCAGGTGGCCCGGGGCCACGAACTCGAAGATCCCGACGAGGTCGTCGGCGCTGTTTTCGATCGGCGTACCGGTCAGCGCCCAGCTGCGGCCCCGCGTCACCGCCCGCACCGCCTGGCTCGTCTGGCTGGAGCGGTTCTTGATCCGCTGGGCCTCGTCGAGCACCACGAGGTCGAACGCCAGGCCGAGTTCCGCCACGAGTTCACGGTCGCGGACCAGCACCTCGTAGTTGGCGACCTTCACCGGCACATCCGGCAGCGACCACTGCCAGCGTCGCCGCTGCGGGTCGCCTTCGATGACGGCGACGACGAGCTCCGGCGCCCAGTCGGCAAGCTCGCGCGTCCAATTGCTCACCAGTCCCTTCGGGCAGACCACGAGCACGCGCCGTGCCTCGCCCGACCGCACCAGCAGCCGGATCGACGAGATCGCCTGCATCGACTTGCCGAGGCCCATCTCGTCGGCGAGCACGGCGCCGTGTCGCGGCATCAGAAACGCCATGCCGTCGAGCTGAAATGGGAACGGCTGCCGGGGAAACTCCAGCCGTCCGGCCTGCAGCATCGTCTCCAGGTCGGGCTGCAGCAGGTAGAAGAATCGCTCCGCGAGTTTGACCACGTCTTTCGGGGGCGCGATCCGCGTGCGCGGGCCGGCGGCCGGCGGCGTGTCACCGCCGGCAGCGCTGCGCGGCACCCCCGGAGCGCGAACCGTGGCGACCGCTGCCGGAGGCGGTGCTGCGGCGGCGGCCGCCGCCCGCGGAAAGCGGCAGCTCGTTACCCGGGGCACGACATCGAGCAGCGGCAGTCGCGTCGGCCGCACGACGACGTCCACCAGCGGCAGCCGCAACGCGGCCGGCTGCGGCAGCCGCGCCACGACGGGCGGCATGACCGCGACGTCCGGCAGGGCCAGGTCGGGCCGCCGCACGGATCGCACGGCCCCGCGCCCGCCAAACTGCTCGTCGCCCATGGAGCCTCCGGTGGCAATCAGTGCCGCTGTGCCTCGTCGATCGCCGCGCGGATCCGCTCGAACGGCTCGCACAGGTCGACGGCCGCCCCCAGCGCGACAAGCCGGTCGCGAACGGCCGCCTCTCCGGATGCGTCCGCATCGTGGGGCCGAACACGGGCGGCGCCGATCACGAATCCAGCCGCGGCTCCATCCCCATCGGCCCGCTGCACCAGGGCCACGGGCAGGGACGTGTGAGGACGCACCTGCAGCATCGACTCCACGTCGGTGAGCACGACCTCGGGCTGCGTCGTTCCCTCGGCGAGGAGCGTGGCGCCGATCTGGCGGCCGTGCAGGTGCCCATGGAGCGTGGGGCCGTAGAGGATCTGCTGGGCCCGCGACACCTTGACCGGCGTGGTGCAGTGGAACTCCACGGGCCGCCCCAGTTCGTCGACCACCAGATACCCGCCGAACACGCCGTGCGTCGGCGAGTCGACGACCGTCAGAAATCCGAACGTCAGCCCGTCGGGCCGCGCTGTTTCCCGCTGCTGCATGCCCAGCCGCCGCTCCCTGTGCCGTCCGAACCGCCGCTTCCCTGCGGGGCCCGCCCGGCGAATGCATCCATCGGGCCCGGCCCACCGGCCACTTGAGCGGCCTGCCTGGGCATCCCCTGCCCGGGGCGTCGGGCCGGCCGCGCCGGCACCCTGGAGAAACCCTGCGGATGGCGCAGAGCGAACCGCCAGCCGTGGAAAACCGGCCCCATGCTGCCTACGATAACGGCATTCGCGTGGGGCGACCGCGCCCACCTCCCGCCCCGAGGAAACTCATGCACGACGTTCCTCCGATCTTCACGCAAGTGGACATCTCTTCCGGCACGGTGGCCGGATCGACCGTCACCGCCCCGGCCCTCGACGGCTCCGACACCTCCAAGTTGCTCCGCGATCTGGTCGTTCTCCAGCACCGCTCCTGCGAACTGCTCGCGGAGCTGGTCAACCAGGTCTCGCTGCAGCAGCGCCAGCGGGCCGCGGAGCTCAAGGCCTGGAAGGAGGCGAACCCCCACCTCGCGCAGGCGTGCCGCCGGGCCGCCGAGGCGCTCACAAAGGTGCACACGGAGTTTCTCTCCAGCATCGCCCAGGAAGCGGCCGACAACGCCGATGATTTCTCCGACAGCGAATACGCCCTCGGCGAGTTCATCGACCGCTACGGACCGCGTCTCGCCCACTTCAACGGCGTGCTGCAGCTCTTCGCGCAGCTCGGTGCGCCGCTGCCGCAGGCCGAGGCTCCCGCGGACGGCTGACCGCTGTTGGTGCCCCTCCGGCCGCTCTCCCTCCCCTGCGAAAGTCTCCGCATGTCCACCGCCCCCGTCGCCAAGGCTCCCGTTTTCGCCGTCGCCTCGCCGGAACAGGTGGCCGCCGCCCGTGCCGCCCTCGACGCCCACACGGTCGAGATCATGGCCTGGCACTTCCACGAATCCACCGGCTGCCCGTTCTGGCTGGAATACGCGAAGTCGCTGAACTTCAACCCGCTCACCGACGTGAAGTGCTACGACGACCTGAAGAAGTTTCCGCCCTTCGAGGATGAATGGCTCCGCGGCGGCCCCGTGCGCCGCTGGGTGCCGAAGGGGCTGGCCGATCAGCCGGCCTACGTGTTCGAGACCGGCGGCACGACGGGCATTCCGAAGTCGCGGTACAACTCACGCGACTTCCGCACCGACTACGAGATGTTCAGCGACACGCTCCCCGATGAGTTCTTCCCGCGGGGCGCCAACTGGCTGATGCTCGGCCCCTCGGGCCCGCGGCGGCTGCGGCTCTCGATCGAGCACCTCGCGCAGTACCGCGGCGGCATCTGCTTCTGCGTCGACCTCGACCCCCGCTGGGTGATCAAGCTCATCCAGAAGGGCTGGATGGAGCACCTCGAGGCCTACAAGCAGCACTGCATCGACCAGGCGATCACGATCCTCGAGGCCGGCCACGACGTCCGCTGCATGTTCACCACGCCCAAGCTCCTCGAGGCCCTCGCCCTCGCCCTCGAGAAGAGGGGCACGACGATCCGCAAGGCGGGGATCACCGGCATCTTCTCCGGCGGCACCGAGTTCACGCCGCAGTGGACCCGCTTCGCCGTCGAGGAATTGCTCGACGGCGCCTACATGACGCCCACCTACGGCAACACGCTGATGGGTCTGGCGGCGAGCCGGCCCGTCGTGCCGGCCGACGGCTACACGATCGCCTACTACGCGCCGCAGCCGCGGGCCGTGATCGAGGTGGTCGACTTCGACGACCGCGACCGGCTCGTTCCCTACGGCAGCACCGGCCGCGTGCGGCTCACAACACTCACGAAGGAAACCTTCATCCCCGGCTTCCTGGAGCGGGACGAGGGGGAGCGTGAACTGCCCTACGCGAAGTATCCGTGGGACGGCATCAGCGGCGTCCGACCGTTCCGCGAGTTAGCGGCCACGACGACCGTGGGCGTGTATTAGCCGCGTCTCTTCGCACGGACACCTTCGGCACGGTCCTCTTCGCGCCCAACCCGGCTCGGTGGTGTCATGCCCCGTCGCCGGACGCTCGCTACGACCATCCTGGTCTTCGCTCGCTCGGAGACGCCTGCGCTTCGACATCCATGTCTCCGCTTGTCGTCTACGCCGGCTCCCGGGGCACGGACACCCCCGCGCCTTGCCTCTTTCGATCGCGGAGGCGCGGGGCTGCCCGTGCCCTCGAGCGGGCTATGGGAGCGAGCGCAGCCAGGGATGGCGCAGCGAAGCGGACATGCAGAGAGCCGAGGCCTGGAGGGCCGAGGCGAACGTCCGACGAGAGGGCATGGGTAGCCCCGCGCCGGATTGGGCTGCAGAGTCCACCGTTCGACTACACTGGTACATCCCCCGAGGAGTACACCCATGCACCTTCCCGCCTGGCGGTTCGGCAAGCCCTACGAGTCGCTCGAACGCGAGACGCTCGTGCACTTCCTCACCGGCGAGCCGGTCGCAGAGGTCAGCCAGGTCGGGGGCGCGATCGTCGGCCGCGACCTGCAGAAGGCTGCCCAGGCCCGGGCCGCGCTGCTGGCCATCGACCCCGAGGAGATCGTCGAACGGCTGCAGACGGCCGGCAACCTCTATGCCAACGGCACCGTGACGGTCGGCGACGTGAAGCAGTCGCCCGACGACTTCGTGAAGCAGCAGTCGGCCACGACGGGGCTGCCGGAAAGCCTCTGCCGGGCCAACATGCAGAAGAACATGTTCGTGCTCTCGAACATGGACCGGATCCTCGACGCCCTGTCACGCGGTCTCGACACGAAGATCCTCTGGACGGGCCACGGCGTCGAGCACCGCGGCGTGACGGTCAGCTACCAGGCCCAGTCGCCGGTGCTCGGGCTCGTGCTGCCGTCGAACTCGCCGGGCGTACACACGCTCTGGCTGCCGGTGATCGCGCTCGGCGTCGGGCTCGTCATGAAGCCGGGCAGCCAAGAGCCATGGACGCCCTACCGCATGGCGGCGTGCATGGTGGAAGCGGGCATCCCGGCCGAGGCGATCGGCCTCTATCCGGGAGCCACCGATGTCGGCGCGGGCATCCTCGCCGGCTGCCGCCGGAGCATGATCTTCGGCAGCGCCAAGACGGTGGAGCAGTACCGCGGCAACCCCGGCGTGCAAGTGCATGGGCCCGGCTTCTCGAAGATCATCCTCGGCGACGACTGCGTGGACGACTGGGAGCGGTTCATCGACGTGATGGCCGAGAGCGTGGCCCTCAACAGCGGCCGCGGATGCATCAACGCGTCGGCCATCTACGCCAGCCGCCATACGCAGGCCATCGCGGCGGCACTCGCCGAGCGGCTCGGTCCGGTCGAGGTCAAGCCGCCTGATGACCCGGAAGCGAAGCTCGCCGCCTTCACGATCCCCGGCGCCGCCAAGGCGATCTGGCAGCAGATCGAGGGACTGCTCAAGGGCCCCGGCGTGACCCACGCCACCGCCGCCTACGGCGATCGCTTCGTGGAGGGCGAGCGGTGCGGCTGGCTGCGGCCCACGGTCGTGCACTGCACGAGCCCGGAGCCGGAGATCGCGCGGGCGGAATACATGTTCCCCTTCGTGAGCGTGGTCGAGTGTCCGCAGCAGAAAACGCTGGAGGCGATCGGCCCCACGCTGGTCTGCACGGCGATCACAGACGACGCGGCCTTCCAGCGGCGACTCGTCGACTGCACGCATATCGACCGGCTCAACCTCGGGCCGATCCCCACGACGAAGCTCGACTGGCTCCAGCCGCACGAGGGCAACATCATCGACTTCCTGTACCGGTCGCGGGCGCTGCAGGTGGCGGCGGCAGGGACCGCGCCCGAACCATCCCGGGCCGCCGGAGCGGCACGGTGAGCGAGGGTCTCGTGGCGGCATCGGCCAGGCAACCGCTGGCGGAGTTCGAGTTTCGGGGGGGGCCACGGCTCGTCGTCGGGCCGGGCACGCTCGGCCGCCTGGGCGAACTGGCCCGCGAACTGGGTGCGACCCGGGCGGTCGTGGCCAGCGATCCGGGCATCGTGGATGCGGGCCATGCGGCGGCGGGCATCGAGTCGCTGGAGCAGGCGGGCATCACCACCTGCCTGTTCACCGGCTTCAACGAGAATCCATCCAGCGACCAGATCGAGGCCGGCACGGCGGTGGCCCGCACCTTTCGCCCCGACCTGCTCGTCGGCCTCGGCGGCGGCAGTTCGATGGACTGCGCGAAGGGGATCAATTTCCTGCTCTCCGGCGGCGGCCGGATGCAGGACTACAAGGGCCGCGGCACCGCACGCGGGCCGATGCTGCCGTCGATCGGCGTGCCCACGACCGCCGGCACTGGCAGCGAGACGCAGTCGTTCGCCCTCGTGACCGATGTCGAGACGGGCATGAAGATGGCCTGCGGCGACCCGCGGGCCGCGTTTCGCGTGGCGATCCTCGACGTCAACCTCACGCTCACGCAGCCGCTGTCGCTCGCGGCCCTCACCGGCATCGACGCGGTGTCGCACGCGGTGGAGAGCCACGTCAGCCGGGCCGCCACACCCGCCTCGCGGATCTTCTCCCGCGAGGCCTGGCGACTGCTCGCCCGCCATCTGCCCGCGGTCCTCGCCGACGGCGGCTCGATCCCCGACCGGGCGGCCGTACAACTGGGCGCGGCCTGGGCCGGGCTGGCGATCGAGAACGCGATGCTCGGGGCGGCGCACGCGCTCGCCAATCCGCTCACCGCCGCACACGGCGTCGCCCACGGCCAGGCGGTGGGACTGATGCTGCCGCACGTGGTGCGGTTCAACGGCCCGACATGCGGCCCGCTGTATGCCGACCTGCTCGCCGACGTCGGCATCGAGCCGCCGCCCGGTGCCGCCGGCAACCGGCTCGCCGACTGGCTCGCCAACCTGCTGGCGGCCGCCCGCCTGCGCGGATCCTTCGCCGGGCTCGGCATCGCGGCGCCCGACGTGCCCGCCTTGGCGGCGGCTGCGGCGACCCAGTGGACGGGCGGCTTCAATCCACGGCCGGTCGCCGTCGCCGACTGCGCCGCGCTGTACGAGGCCGTGCGATGAGTGCCGGAGGATGGCGTACGCGAACCCGCAGCGGGGAGAACACGGCGGTCAGAGACCGCCGCTACAAAGGGCATGCCTTCCCACGTGCCATGCGGTTCGGGCTTGAACCGGGGAATCAGGTGCCGTCGTGCGGCGTGGATGACGGGGTGGTTTTCGTGCCCGGTGTCCCCGGGCTCCCGCCCGGGGCTTCTTGGATCACGCGCGCTTCAGAATCGTGGAGCGGCCCGTTGATCCTTCTTCTGCTGCCCTGCGTGCTGGCCCTGCCCCTCGGCGCCGTCGGCGCGGCGGCGACGGAACCCGCGTTCGAGGCGGCGCCCGCCGACGCCTGGCCGCTGGCCCGTGGATCACTCGCCGGCACCGGCCGCTCCGCCGCCGTACTCGCCCTGCCGCTGACCGAGGCATGGCACCGCGCGTTCGAGAAGACGGCCTTCGGCGCGGTGCCGGTGATCGCCGATGGCACGATCTACCTCGGCGACCTCGACGGCACGTTCCACGCGCTGGCGCTGGCCGACGGGGCGACGCGATGGTCGTTCAAGGCGGAGGCCGCGGGCTTTCCGTCGGCGGCCGCCGTCGCGCCCGCCCCCGGACCGCCGCTGGTGATCGTGGGCGACGACACCGGCGTCGTCCGGGCGTTCGACCGCGGCACCGGCACGGTGGTCTGGGAGTACGAGACCGATGGCGAAATCTCCGGCGGCCCGACGATCCTGCCGGCCGCCGGCGGAGACCGCGTCCTCGTCGGCTCACAGGATGCATCGCTCTCCTGCCTGAATCTCGCGGACGGAAAGCTCGTCTGGAAGCACTCGATCGCCGACCAGATTCGCTGCGCGCCGGTCGTGGCTCGGACGGCCGCGGGGGACCGCGTGTTCATCGCCGGCTGCGACGGCAAACTCCACGTCATCGACGCCGCCACCGGCAAGGAGCAGGCGACCGTGCCGATCGACGGCCCGACGGGCACCACGCCCGCGGTCCTGGGCGACCGCGTGTTCTTCGGCACCGAGGGAGGCGCCTTCTTCGCCATCGACTACGTCAAAGCCGCGGCCGCCTGGCGGGCGGCGCCGGCCGGGGCGGGCCAGGCCTATCGTTCGAGCGCGGCGCTGGCCGACGGGCTGGTGATCGTCGGGTCCCGCCGCCGCGCGGTCGAGGCCTTCGCGACCGCCGACGGCGCGCGGTCGTGGCGGCGGCCGATGCGCGGCCGCGTCGACGCCTCTCCCGTTGTCGTCGGCATCGCCGACTCGGGCCGTGACGCCGCCGAACCACGGCCCGCGGCGATCGTCGCCGACGCCGCCGGGAAGATCATGGTCCTCGATGCCGCGACGGGGGAGCCGCGGTGGGAGTTCGACGCAGGCGGGGGCTTCGGCGCCGGCGCCGCCGTCGCCGCGGGCCGCGTCGTCATCGCCTCCGACGACGGCACCGTGTGGTGCTTCGCAACGGCGCCATGAGAACAAATGCATGGGCACGAAGGTTTGACCCGCGCCGGGCACGTGGGTAGCGTAGGCTCGACACGCCGTGCATTCGCTGCCGCCCTCGATTCCCCCCGGAACAGCATCATGCTCCACCGCACCGTCGCCCTCCTCGCCTGCCTGCTCGGCGCCGCAGCCACGTCGCACCAGACCCCTGCCGCCGATCCGACGGCGAAGGCGGCACCCGCCACCCACCGCGTCGGGCTCGTGCCCTTCAGGATCGAGGCCCGGCTCGAAGGCGTGTTCGAATCGCCGCACATGGTCGAGCTCCGCCTCGACCCCAGGCGCGTGACGCAACTGGTCGTCGCGGAAGCGGTGCCGCACGGCACCCGGGTCGGCAAAGGGGACGTCGTCGTCACCGTGGAGACCGACAAGCTCGATGAATCGATCCGCGACTTGGAGATCGGCGTCCGGCTCGCCAACCTCACCCACTCCCTCATGGAGCGGGAGCTCGCGGCCCTGGAGAAGGCCACGCCCCGCCAGCTGGAGTTCGTCAGCCGCGCCCGACGGATCGCGGAGGAGGACCTGAAACGTTACGAGGAGAAGGAGCGGGCGCTGGCTGCGGCGGCGAACGACGCCAACCTGAAGATGTCCGCGTTCAGCCGCGAGAATGCCGAGGAGGAGCTCGCGCAACTGGAGAAGATGTACGAGCAGGACGACCTCACCGAGGAGACCGAGGCGATCGTGCTCAAGCGGGCCCGGTTCCAGGCCGAGATGGCCCGGCTGTCCGAGAAGTTCACCCGCGACAGCCACGAGCGTTCGACCACGCTCGGGCTGCCGCGGCGGCTGGAGTCGATCCGCAAGACCGCGGAGGCCGCGGCCCTCGACCAGGAGCATGCCGCAGCGACCCTGCCGCTGGCCCTCGACAAGCTGCGGCTCGAGCTGGAGAAATCGACCAACGAGCGGCGCAAGGCCGCCGCCCAACTTGCCGACCTGAAGGCCGACCGGCAGCGGCTGCCGCTCACCGCGCCGACCGACGGCGTGGTGTATTACGGCCGCTGGCGGCAGGGCAAATGGATGGACGCCGATGCGGCCGCCCAACGACTGCGACCGGGCGGCCAGCTCGATCCGCGGGAGCCGGTGATCACGATCGTCGGCGCGGGAAAGCTCCATCTCCGCTCGGTGGTGACGGAGAAGGATCTGGGCCGCATGCCGGTGAACGCCGTTGCGAAGGTGGCGCCGCGGGCGTTCCCCGAGCCGCCACTCGCGGGCCGGGTGCGCAGCGTCTCGTCCGTGCCGATCGGCCCGGGCCGCTTCGAGGCAGTCATCGATCTGACCGACGAACGGCCGCACCTGGTCGCGGGCATGGAGGCCGACGTCCGCGTGGTCGCCGACTTCCGACCGGAGGTGCTCGCCGTGCCGCGCAAGGCGGTGTTCGTCGAGGAGCTCGACGACGCAAAGCGGTACGTCCTCGTGGTGCCCGAGCCGGGCAAGGACGCCGTGAAGCGGACCGTGGCCGTGGGCCGCGCGAATGAAGAGCTCGCCGAGATCACGGCCGGCCTCGCCGTGGGCGAAGAGATTCTGCTGGAGAAGCCGGCGCCGGCCCGCAAGGAGCCGGCGGCCGCGAAGGCCGAGCCGGTGGCCAAACCGGAGGCCGAAAAGGTCTCGGCCGCCGCCAACACGCCCGCCACCGCCACCCCGGCCGCTTCGAGCAAGTGACCGCCACAACCTGCCTGCACCGCCGCGTCTTCACCTGCGCCGCCGCGATCGCGGCCGCTGCTCTCATGACGTGCGTCGCCGTGGCCGAACCGGCGGCACCGACGCAGGCCGAGGTCGGACCGAAGCCAGCGGCGGTCGAGCCGCTCCCCGCGGCGGACCTCGAAGCGGCGATCGACCGCGGCGTGAAGTTCCTGCTCTCGAGCCAGCGCGAGGACGGCTCGTGGGGATCGGCCGACAACACCAAGGGAGGCATCGACATCTACGCGCCCCCGCCGGGCGGCCATCACGCCTTCCGCGCCGGCGTGACGGCGCTGTGCGTCTCCGCACTGGTCGAATCGGGCCGCGACGACGAGGCTGCTCGCAAGGCGATCGATCGCGGCTTGGCCTGGCTGTTGGAACGGCTGCCGAAGCTGCGCCGGGCCACGCCCGACGCGTTGTACAACGTCTGGGGCCATGCCTACGGCATCGAGGCCCTGGCCCTGCTCCACCGCCGCCAGGCGGGCGACGCCGCGTCCCAGTCCCGGATCTTGGACTGCATCAAGGGCCAGGTGGAACTGCTCGACCGCTACGAAACGGTCAACGGCGGCTGGGGCTATTACGACTTCGACGTCGGCTCGAAGAAGCCGGCCGGCAGCCCCAACAGCTTCACGACCGCGACGGTGCTTCTTGCGCTGGCCGATGCCCGCGACCTCGGCATCGACGTGCCGCAGAAGCTCTTCGACCGGGGCCTGGCATCCATCCGCCGGCAGATGAAGCCCGACCGCAGCTATCTCTATGGCGAATACCTCAAGTACGTGCCGCAGCATCCCGTGAACCTCCCCGCCGGCAGCCTCGGCCGCTCACAGGCCTGCAACGCCCTGCTCCGGCGGCTCGGCGACGAGGACGTCACCGACGCGGCGACCGTCGCCTGGCTGGAGCGGCTCTTCGCCCGCAACGGCTGGCTCGACCTGGGCCGCAAGAAGCCGATCCCGCACGAGTCGTGGTTCGCCGTCGCCGGCTACTTCTTCTTCTACGGCCACTTCTACGCGGCCGAGTGCATCGAGTCGCTGCCCGCCGCGGTGCGGCCGCCGCTGCAGGATCAGCTCGCGCGGCTCCTCCTGCCGCTCCAGGAGCCCAACGGCTGCTGGTGGGACTACCCATTCTACGACTACCACATGCAGTACGGCACCGCCTTCGCCGTCCGCTCGCTCGTCCGCTGCCGCAAGGCGGACTGACCGTCAGCCCGCGGCGTAGAACGGGCTCGCGACATAGGCGTCCTTGAGGTGCCGCAGGCCGACGAGCAGCACGGCCGAGGCCGGCAGGGCGAGGAGCACGCCGAAGAACCCGAACACCTGGCCGAACGCCAAGAGCGCGAACACCACCGCCAGCGGATGGAGGCCGATCCGCTGGCCGACGATCCGCGGCGTGAGCACGAAGCTCTCGAGCAGCTGGCCGACGCCGAACACGACCGCCACGACGACGAGATTCCGCGCCGCATCGGGCTGCAGCGCCGCCACCATCAGCGCCAGCGCCAGCCCCGTGCCGAAACCGAGGTACGGCACGAACGCCAGGCCGCCGGCCACCAGCGCGATCGGCAACGCGAACTCGATGCCCCCCAGCCACAGGCCGCCCGCGTAGTAGGCGGCGAGCAGACCCATCACCGCCAACTGCCCGCGGAGAAACTCCGCGAGCACGGCGTTGACCTCGCCGACGATGCTCCGCACCTGCCCGTGCATCCGCCGGGGCACGAGGTGATCGACGCGAGCCACGATGTCGTGCCAATCCACGAGCAGGTAGAACAGCACCACCGGAATGAGCGCCAGCGTGCCGATCCAGCCCGCCACCGCCAGGCCGCCGATGCGGGCCGAGGCGAGGAGCTTCCCGAAGAGCCCGTCGCTGCCCTGCACCTTCTCGGTGACGAGCGCCTTGAGGGATTCGAAATCGACGTGCACCTCGCGGCCGAGCCACGACTCCAGCGTCGGCGCCAGCCAGGCGTCGAGCCGCGCGAGCAGGGCCGGCACGCGGGCGGCGAGTTCGGCCGACTCCTTGCGGATCAAAGGCGCCACGATGAGGAACAGCGCCAGCAGCGCCACGAAGCCCAGCAGTAGCACCAGCGCCGCGGCCGTGGCCCGCGACACGCGGTGGCGGGCCAGCCAGTCGACCGCGGGGTTGAGAATGTAGGCCAGCACCGCGCCGGCGAGGAACGGCGTGAGGATCGGTCCGAGCAGCCACAGGATCCACAGGAACGCGGCGGCGACCGCGAGCCACCAGGCGGAACGGAGCTGCTCGAATCGCGGGTACATGGCGGCATCGTGACCAGGATGGCGGACCGCGACGGCCCGCGTCGCGGCGGCAGGATGATATCCTCTTTCGGCATTCCCCTGCACCGGAAGCCATGGCCTGGTTCCAGACCGAAGTGCGGCTCGCACCGCGACGGCGCGGATTTCACCTCGTTACCGCCGAGGTCGAGGCCGCCCTGCGCGGCATGCCCCGCTTCTCGGTCGGCCTGCTGCACGTGTTCATCCGGCACACGTCGGCCAGCCTGTCGATCAACGAGAACGCCGACCCCGACGTGCCCCGCGACATGGAGGCGGCCATGAACGCGATCGCCCCGGAAAGCTTTCCCTACGCCCATACCGTCGAGGGCCCCGACGACATGCCGGCCCACGTAAAGGCGTCCCTGCTCGGGTCGTCCGTCACCGTGCCGATCGGCAACGGCCGGCTGCTGCTGGGCACATGGCAGGGCATTTACCTGTGCGAGCATCGCGACCGGGGCGGACCGCGGTCGCTCGTACTCACCGCCCATGGCGAGACCCCCTGATGGACCCCGCGGCCGCCTTCGATCCGGAGCGGTTTCGCCGCGAGGCCCGCGCCGTCGTGGACTGGATCGCCGACTATTGGGCGACGCTCGAATCCCGGGACGTGACGCCCCGGGTCGAGCCGGGCAGCATCCGGGCCGCCCTGCCGGCCGCCGCCCCCGAGCAGCCCGAGCCCCTCGCCGCGGTGCTCGCCGACCTCGACCGGGTCATCCTGCCGGGACTCGTGCACTGGCAGCATCCGTCGTTCTTCGGCTACTTCCCGGCGAGCACCTGCGGGCCGTCGATTCTCGGTGAGTTGCTCGCGGCCGGGCTCGGCGTGCAGGGCATGCTGTGGGCGACGGCGCCGGCCTGCACCGAGCTCGAGACCCACTGCATCGAGTGGCTGCGGAATCTGCTCGGCCTGCCAGAGCGGTTCGCCGCGACGGGCCCGGGGGGCGGCGTGATTCAAGACTCCGCATCGAGCGGCACGCTGTGCGCGATCATCGCCGCCCGCGATCGGGCGCTGGCGGCGCACGCCGGCCAGCCGCTAGTCGCCTATTGCAGCATCGATGCCCATTCGAGCGTCGAGAAGGGCCTGCGGATCGCCGGCATCGAGGCCGCCGGCCTGCGCAGGATTCCGCTCGACGCCAGCGGCGCGATGGACGCCACGGCGCTGTCGGCCACCCTGGAGACCGACGCCGCGGCGGGCCTGCGGCCCTTCTTCGTGGCGGCCACGGTCGGCACGACCGCCTGCGGGGCGATCGACCCGGTGGCCGCGATCGCGGCGGCGGCGAGCCGCCATGCCGCCTGGCTGCACGTCGATGCGGCCTGGGCCGGGACGGCGGCTGTCTGCCCGGAACTGCGCGGGCCGATCGTGGCCGGAGCCGACCGCGCCGACAGCTGGGGCTTCAATCCGCACAAGTGGATGCTGGTGAACTTCGACTGCCACGTGCTCTGGGTGGCCGACCGCGGCCCCCTGGCCCGGGCCCTGTCGATGAAGCCCGAGTACCTGCGGAATGCCGCCACCGAGAGCGGCGCGGTCATCGACTATGCCGACTGGCAGGTGCCGCTCGGCCGCCGGTTCCGCGCCCTGAAGCTGTGGCTGACGCTGCGGATGCTCGGGGCCGAGGCCCTGCGGCGGCATGTCCGCGACCACGTGGCCTGGGCGCGGGAGTTCGCCGCCTGCGTGACGGCCGACCCGCGGTTCGAACTTCTTTGCCCGCCATCGCTGTCCCTCGTCTGCTTCGCCCTCCGGGCCGGCGACGAGGCGACCGCCGCCCTGCTGGAGCGGGTCAACGCCGGCGGCACGGTCTTCCTCACCCACGCCCGCGTCACCGGCCGCTACGCCATCCGCCTGGCGATCGGCGGCGCCATCACCGAACGCCGCCACGTCATGGCCGCCTGGCGGACCATCGCCGCGAGCGTTCCGTGACAAACGCCTCGCCAGGGGCCGGCAAAGTCCACCTGGCCCCCGCGATGTGTCGCCACCGGTTTTCGCTGTATTTCCGGCACAACTCCTGCCGATTTTCCTGGCGTGAACCATCCTTCCCCAAGCCCCGTACTATTGGCTGCGGCTCGCACCGGCGCGGCCAGTTGAGGGCCGGCCAGGCGGGCTCCGACACCCCGGAGCGGCAACCATGGCACGCCATGAAGCACTGTTGAACCTGCGGGCGATCCTCGTCCGGCGGCGTGACGCCTTGCGGAGCGCCCTTGCCGGCGACCTCTCCCTGCTCAAGGAGTTGCGGAGCGAGTCGCCGGGCGACGTCGTGGATGCGGCCTATGATTCCACCCAGGACGAGATCAGCTCGCAGTTGGCCGAGGTCGAGAGCCGTGAATTGGCCAACATCGAGAACGCCCTGGAGCGGATGAAGGCGGGCAAGTATGGGCTGTGCGAGGTGTGCAACGGCAAGATCCCGATGGCCCGGCTCAATGCCCTGCCCTACGCCACGATGTGCATCGAGTGCCAGCGGGAGCTGGAGCGCAGCGGCGGCGGTTACGCCCCCCGGCGGGAAGAGGCGGAAGAGGCGAGCGAAGAGGCGGTCGGCGGCGAACTGGAACTGTAAGCGTTCCGTCGGGTGCAGTTCGACTGCTATCATCGACCGGGTTCCCGACCAGCGGTTCGAGGACCCCATGTCCAGCCTGCGGCCTGTTCTTGCGTCCCGTCGCCTGCACCGCCTGGCACTGGCCGGCGGCTGGCTGCTCGCCGCCGTTCCGCTGCGGGCGGAGGAGCCGGTGGTCCGGCTGGCCCCCGTCCCCGCCGTCGTGGGCCGCGACGACCGTGTCGATCCCATGCGTCCGGCCCGCCTGTCCGCCTCCGAACGGGAGCGGCTCTACGAGCAGGCGGCCCGCGATGCCGAGCACCTCGAGCAGCAGGGCCGCCAATTGCGGCGGCTGATGCAACTGATCCGCCCCACCGTCGTCCACATCGACGCCACGAAGCCGCTCCAGCGGCCGCGGAACGGCAAGGCCACCGAGGACGAAACGGGCTCGGGCGTGATCGCAAAGGTGGCGGGGCGGACGGTCGTGCTCACCAACCGCCACGTCGTCAACCGGGCCGAGCTCGATGCCATCGCGGTGCGACTCGACGACGGCCGCGAAGTCAAGCCACGGCGGCTGTGGTCCGACGCCGGCACTGACATCGCCGTGCTCGAACTCGCCGGCGACGACCTGCAGACGGCCCGCCTGGCCGAGGGCGACAGGCTCGAAATCGGCGACACCGTGCTCGCCATCGGCAGCCCGTTCGGCCTCGCCCACTCCGTGACGCTCGGCATCGTGTCGGCCAAGGGCCGCCGCGACCTGGAGCTCGGCGAGGGGACGGTGAAGTTCCAGGACTTCATCCAGACCGATGCCGCGATCAATCCCGGCAACAGCGGCGGGCCGCTGGTGAACCTCCGCGGCGAGGTGGTCGGCATCAACACCTGCATCGCCAGCAACTCGGGAGGCAACGAGGGGATCGGCTTCGCCATCCCGATGCCGATGGTGATGTTCGTCGCCCGGCAGCTCGTCGAGAACGGCTCGGTGTCGCGGGCCTACCTGGGCGTCACGCTCGACAAGGAGTTCTCGCCACGGGCGGCAGGGCAACTGGGCATGGTGCGGCCCGTGGGCGCGCGGGTGGTGGCGGTCACCCCCGGGGCCCCGGCCGACACGGCCGGCATCCGTGGCGACGACGTGATCCTGGAGTACGACGGCACGCCGGTCGAGGATGACGACCACCTCATGAGCCTCGTGAGCGTGACGCCGGCCGACCGCACGGTCGAGGTCGTGATTTTTCGGAATCGGCAACGGGTGCCGCTGCGGATCCCGGTCGCCAGCCGCAGTTCGTTCGAGTAGCGCGACCGCATCCGGCCGGGGCGGATCGCCGACTCGGAGGCTGCGTCAGGTGGCGTCGGCCGCGGCGGCGAACCCGCGGAGGATGCAGTCCTGGACGGCCGCCGCATCGCAGCCGACGAGCAGGTCGACGTTCGGCCGCCACTGCCGCGTCTGCCGGCGATCCACCACCAGCATGCCGGCCGTCAGCTCGCCGGCCGTCTCCACGTCGGCAGCCACCGTCACTCGCTCGAAGAGCTCGGGGTTCGTCGCCGCCACGAGCGCCACGACGTCGTGGAGGCAGATGCCCTCGCTGCCGAGGATCTGGCGGTGGGCCCGAAAGGCGTGGCCGAGCATCCGCCGGAGGATCCGGCCGGCCCGGGAGAAATCGCCGGGAAGCTCGTCGAGCAGGCTAAACCCGAGGACCACCTGCGACGTCGTCTCCAGCGGCACCAATGTCTTCGTGAGCGGCTCCCGCAGGACGTGCCGCGCGGCGGCGGGATCACAGTAGAAGTTGAAGTCGGCCACCGGCGTCGCGCTGCCGGCGCCGTGCACGGTGCCTCCACAGATCACGAGTTCACCGATCAGCTCCACGATCGACGGATCGCGGGCCAGCACCCGCGAGACGTTGGTCAGCGGCCCGAGCGCGACGATCGTGATCTCGCGCGGATGGGCCTTGAGGCACTCCCAGATCACCTTCTCGGACAGATGCCCGCCATGCAGCGGCACCCGTGGCACCTCCGCGCCCCCGAGGCCGTCGGTGCCGTGCATGCTGAAGGGCCGGGCCGGGAGGACGACGTCGCCGGCCGCGACGCCCAGTCGGGGCAGCCGCGGCGGATCGAGAAAGCCGACGAGGGCCTGGAGGTTCTCTGTCGCCTGGGCGGGCGGCACGTTGCCGCCGACGGCCGTGACGGCCACCACCTCCAGCCGCGGGTCGAACAGCGCCAGGGCGAGCGCCACTGCGTCGTCGATCCCCGGATCGACGTCGATGATCACCTTGCGGGGCGCGGGCGACGGGGGCACTGCGGGCTCTCTCTGGAAGGCGTGTAAACTGCATGGGTCCGAGCCGGCCAGCGAAACGGTTCGGCCCTGGCTCGATTCACCGCGGCGCCGTTCCGGGCTGCGGCCGTCTCGGCTGCGAAATCCTATCCGAAACCGGAGGCCGCAGGCACCTGCGGCCCGTCCACGCATGACCGGCACCACCCCCGATCCCGACACCTTGGCCGCCGCCCTCCGCGCCGGCCACCGCGCGGCGGCCGCGGAGATCCACGTGCTCGTCGATGCCGTGCTCTCGGGAGCGGTCGATCTCGACGCCTTCGGCCGCTGGCTGGTGGCGCTGGCCGATGCCGGCGAAACGGCCGCCGAGATCGCGGGCGTCGCCGGGGCGTTGCGGGCGCGGATGCTGCCCGTGCCACGTGACGGCACCACGCTCGTCGCCGACACGTGCGGCACCGGCGGCGACGGGTCAGGGTCGTTCAACATCTCGACGGCCGCCGCGATCGTGGTCGCCGCCGCGGGCCAGCCGGTCGCCAAGCACGGCAACCGGGCGGTCTCCAGTCGCACGGGATCGGCCGACGTGATCGAGGCCCTCGGCGTGACGATCGACGCCGGCCCCGACTCCGTGGCCCGCTGCCTGCGCGAGACCGGCATCTGCTTCTGCCTCGCGCCGGCCCATCATCCGGCGATGGCCAGGGTGGGACCGCTGCGGCGGGCGCTCGGCCGCCCGACCGTCTTCAATCTCGTCGGACCACTCTGCAACCCGGCGGGCGCCGCGGTGCAGGTCATCGGCGTCGGCCGACCGGGCGTGCGGGAGGCGGTGGCCGACGCCGCACGGTTGCTGGGCGCGACCCGGACACTCGTCGTCTCGGGCCATCTCGGCGCCGACGCCAGGGCGTTCGACGAGGTGAGCCTGTTCGGGCCGACCGACGTGATCGACGTGTCGCCTGCGGGCACGCGGCGGCACGCGTGGGCTCCCGAAGCCTTCGGCCTGGCCACGCTGCCCGCCGCCCGGGCCACGGATCTCGAGGTCGCGGATGCGGCCGAGAGCGCGGCGGCGATCCGCGGGGTGCTCGCCGGCGAGTCCGGCCCGCGCCGCGACGTCGTCGTGCTCAACGCTGCGGCGACGCTCTGGGCGGCCGGCCGGGCGCCGGACCTGCCGGCCGCGCGGCGGCTTGCGGAACACGCCATCGACAGCGGCGCCGCCGCGGAGACCCTCGCCCGGCTCGTGGCCTGTTCGCGGCGGGATGCAGGCCCCCGCGCCACCGCGGGCGGGGCGGCGCCGTAGAATTGTCGCATGCTCGAACTGCAGGTCATCCAGCCCGAGCCGGTCTCGGAGAAGCCACCGGCCGCTGGGCCGCGGCCGTGCTGCGCCCGTGCCGACGTGGGCGAGTTCGGGTGGCAGTGTCCGATGCACCCGGAGGTCACGGCCTCCGCGGCGGGCAGCTGTCCGATCTGCGGGATGGCGCTCGAGCCGATCGGCCAGGCGGCGGATGAGATCGCCGCCCGGCGCCGAGACATGTGGCGGCTCGCCGTGTGCACGCTGCTGGCGGCGGTTCTCCTCATCGTCGCGATGGGTGGCATGGCAGGCCACATGCTCCCCGCGTGGACCGGTGGCCACGCGGTCGCCGCCTGGTTTGAGAGCATGGGACTCACGGGTGCCCGCGGCAATTGGCTGCAACTGGCGCTCGCCACGCCGATCGTCTTCTGGGGCGGCTGGCCGATCCTGGCCGGCGGCCTCGCCGGCTTCCGCCGCGGACGGCCGACCATGTTCTCCCTGATCACGCTCGGCGTGCTCGTGGCGTGGGGCACGAGCGTCGTCGCCACGCTCGCCCCGGGACTGTTTCCCACCGCCTTTCGCCGGGCCGATGGGAGCGTGGAGGTGTTCTTCGAGTCGGCCGGCACGATCGTCGTGCTCGTGCTCCTCGGGCAACTGCTCGAGAGCCGGGCCCGCCGCGGCACGACGGCGGCGCTGCGAGCCCTGATGGATCTCGCCCCGCCCACCGCGGAGCGGCTCGGCGGGGAGCGGCCGGCCTGCTGCGGCGGCGGTGCCGAGGAGGCCAAGACGATCCCGCTGGCCGAAGTCCGCGTGGGCGACCTGTTGCGGGTCAAGCCGGGGGGACGCATCCCCGTGGACGGCATCATCCGCGAGGGCACGACCACCTGCGACGAAGCGCTGCTCACCGGCGAGCCCTTGCCCGTGGACCGCACCGTCGGCGATCGTGTCCTGGGCGGGGCGATCAACGGCGCGGGCGCGATCGTCGTCGCGGCGAGCACGACCGCCGCCGATTCGCTGGTCGCGCGAATCGCCCGCCTCGTCCGCGAGGCGCACCAGCAGCGGGCCCCGATCGAGCAGCTCGCCGATCGCGTCGCGGCCTGGTTCACACCGGCGGTGCTGGCCGTGGCGGCGCTGACCTTCCTGGCCTGGGCCCTGTTCGGGCCGCAGCCCCGGCTGGCCCACGGCCTGCTCTCGGCCGTGAGCGTGCTGGTGATCGCCTGCCCCTGCGCGCTCGGGCTGGCCACGCCGCTGGCGATGACGGTGGCGATCGGCCGCGGCGCGCGGGAGGGGATCCTCGTGCGTTCGGCCGGCGCGGTCGAGCAGCTCGCCCGCGCGGGCACGATCGTGTTCGACAAGACGGGCACGCTCACGCAGGGCCGCCCGCGGATCGTCGCCGCCGCGGCGGTCGACGGCGACGTGGGGCCGATGCTCGATGCCACGCGGCCCGCCGCGTTCGCGACCGAGCCGTTGCGGTCGGTGCTGGCGCTCGCCGCTGCGGTCGAGGCGTCGAGCGAGCACGGCCTCGCCGCCGCGTTCACGGCCGCCGCTCGCGACGTCGGCATCGCCCTCGAGCCGGCCACCGCAGTCGCGGCCGTCGTGGGGCGGGGCGTGAGCGGCACGGTCGCGGGCCGCGAGGTGCTCGTGGGGAGCGGCGCCTTCCTGCGGGAACGCGGCATCCCGCTGCCGAGCGCCGACGGCATGACGGCATGCGCGGATGGCGCCACGGTCGTGCACGTCGCGGCGGACGGCCGCGCGATCGGCACGTTTGCGATCGCCGACCCGCCCCGTGCGGAGGCGCGGCCGGTGCTCGCGGCGCTGGCCGCGGAGGGACTGGCGCTGGAAATGCTCTCCGGCGACGCGCCCGCCGTGGCGCGGCACGTCGCCGATCACCTCGGCATCGAAACGGCCGCGGGCGGGCTCACGCCGCGAGACAAGGCCGATCGGGTGGTGGCCCTGCGGGCCGCGGCGGGCCGGGCCGCCCGGCCGCGCACGGTCGTCTTCGTGGGCGACGGCATCAACGACGCCCCGGCCCTCGCCGCCGCCGACGTGGGCATCGCCATGGGCTCGGCCGCCGACGCGGCGATCGAGACGGCCGACCTGACGCTGCTCTCGGGGGGCCTCGAGGCCGTGCCGCGGGCGCTGCGGCTCGCCCAGCGCACGATGCGCACGGTGCGGCAAAACCTCGCCCTCGCCTTCCTCTACAACGTGCTGGCGATTCCGGTCGCCGCCGGGGCGCTCTACCCCCTGCTCGGCCACGTCACCAGCCCCATGCTGGCCGCGGCCGCGATGAGCGTGAGCTCGCTGTCGGTGATCGCCAACTCCCTGCGCCTGCGCCGCATCGACCTCGACTGACGCCGCCGCCGCTCAAAGTGGCGCAAGCCTCCAGGCTTGCGAATGCGGTTCCGCGCTCCACAACCCGCATTCGCACACCTGGAGGTGTGCGCCACATGGGGCCAGCCCCCGCAGTTCCGGGGATCGCGTCGTCATTGCTCCGCAGTGCCACGCCCTCGCCCTTGAAGCCCGAGGCGGGCGCCGAGGGAATAGGGATGGCCCCGCGTGAAGCGACGCGGATTCCCTCAGCTCACGCTTCGGGCTTCCCAGCAATCGGGCACGACGGCCGGAGACCGCCGCCCCAAGTGGCGCAAGCCTCCAGGCTTGCGAATCCGGGTGGTGGAGCCACAGGCCAGGATTCGACGGTCGGAGAAAGCCGCTACAGTGGCCGCGATGTCACCTGCAGCGGCACCTCCAGGCCGTCGTAGGCCAGTTCCACGCCGGCCGGCAGCGTGGCGGAGACGGCGGCGTGGCCGATCTCGTGGCTCATGTGCGTGAGCAGCGTGCGCCGGGCGCCGACCCGCTCGGCGACCGCCAGCGCCTCGGCCAGGGAGAAGTGGGTCGGGTGCCGCGACTCCCGCAGGCAGTCGAGCACGAGCGTGTCGAGGCCCGCC
>Ga0315902_10004021_pt1 | contig 21598 bp, 19 predicted proteins | sample LakEriMetagenome_9_FD_203523 | JGI IMG/M metagenome (GOLD analysis project Ga0315902, IMG submission 203523) | Freshwater fungal communities from buoy surface, Lake Erie, Ohio, United States - Buoy 12 MA117 | ecosystem: Environmental > Aquatic > Freshwater > Lake > Lake biofilm | place: USA... | reverse complement strand
CAGCGCGAGCGCTGTCTTTCAGGATGCGAGAGGCATGGGCTACGAGCTCACTGCGGTGCTCAGTGTAGAAAGCACCCAGCTCCGCAACGGTCCAGACTTTCAGACCTGCGGAGGCAGTTTTCTTGCGTAATGCCACTTTAGAGAGCCCCTATTTGTATACCGGTTTTGTACTACAGAGTCGGCCGTCGCCGCTTCTACTCACCACTACGAATTAGGTGTGAATTTGTCGCGGTCATGGGACAAAACGGACAAATCGTTCGTTTAGGCGCAATTGCCAACTGTTCTTTCGAAACGTTCTGGAAGCGATAGGTGCTTCTACATTGAACGCACACCTTAAAATTTCAATGTTTGAATAACTGTGCTGAGCTTCATTGATCCGCCTCAAACATAATTGAGTATCTCTGCAATAACCGATTTGGATGTGGCTCCGTCACCAAACAAATCTGGTTTTTGGGATTGATCGTCATTCCACCACTCCGTCGACACAGCGGCCAATTCTGGATCCAGGCGGTTCCCACCAGGATGAATAGTTTCGGTCCATTCTGTCTCAAATCGAGCGATGAGACAGGGTTTCTTCAATATATACGCTTCCTTCTGTAAACCTCCGGAATCAGTAATTACTCCAGCAGCATTATTGATTGCTCGTATTGACTCAATGAAACTCAATGGTGGAAATAGAGTTGTATTTTTCAAATTCCTATCCAAACCTAGGGACTCTATGCTCTTTCGAAGCCTGGGATGACAATGCAAATGGACTGGGATCAAAGATCTCTCAAATCTACCTAGTAGCTTTGCGAGCCTTTTCCTATCATCAGTATTTTGCGCTCTGTGAATCGTCGCATAGATAAATTCTGTTTTGTCAGAATCTTTGCTTGTGCCTCTATCTAATTGCACTATAGTCTCTAAAGTCTCCAAAGTAATATCGCCTACAAGTTTCGATTTATCAATTAATCCTTCTTTTTTCAAATTCTCCATTGCATTTTTCGTAGGGGCAAAAAGTAGATTTGATGCATGATCAGCAATAATTCGATTGAGTTCTTCTGGCATCCTTCGATTAAATGATCTCAAACCAGCTTCCACATGTGATACAGGAATATTCAACTTTGCTGCCACAATTGCGCCTGCAAGCGTCGTATTTGTATCGCCGTAAACAATAATGTGGTCGAATTCGTTATCAGAGAGAATCTTCTCGATTCCAATCAACATTTTGCCAGTTTGTACACCATGCATTCCTGAGCCTACTTGGAGATTCCAGTCTGGTTTTCCCAAATTCAAATCTTTGAAAAATTGCTCCGATAAATCATAGTCGTAGTGTTGTCCCGTATGAAGAATAAAATGGTCGAGCACGCCTTGGGAAGACCAGCTAATAGGCGCCAATTTCACAAATTGAGGTCTAGCGCCCACGATACTCAACACTCGCATGAGACTAACCTTATCGCCACTTTGCCACATTTGAATATCATGACTTTTCCCAACCGAAAAAAATCAATTCCTAAGTGCGTTTTCATAGGTCGACTTAAGCAAAGTAGATTGTTGAATTTCTCTTAAATCTTTGAATTCGTTCAAGATTCAAAACTCTTTAAGAACCGAATTCTCTTCAATTCCTTAGCTTGGTAATTCCATGGCAAAAGCTTTGTATGTTCGACTCTTCGGCCCACCCATTTCAATGCAAATTCGAATAAATCAGAGGCAAAACTCTCGATAGGTTCATCATCTATTGGAATCGAAAATACAAAATCATGATTTGACTTAAGATCAGGATCTACGTGTCTAATTGCAACAGGTAATCCCATTGACAAATATTCGCGAACTTTCAGTGGACATGCTTCCGTCATTCCGATACGGTGATGAGCAAGTGGGCCAATACCAACGGAGCACTCTTGTGCAATCATACGATACTCTCTCTCAGAGAGTGCGGAAAAGCTAAGTAAGTTTGGAGTATTAGTTTCCAACTTTGATCCAACCACATAAAACTTACATTCCTTGAGGCTGCCAGCTAGTTTCTCTATCAGGTCCAAACCGTGCCAAGCTTGATTTGGATGGCCGACAAATAGAAAGCCTATAGATTCTAGTTGACTTGGTAAATCAAGTGTCGAAGTAAATTGGGTATCAAAACCGTTGCTAATCACAGTCGTTGGTATATCAGCCTGAAAGGATAGTTCATTGAGCTTCTGCAATTCCTCAGTGACATATACAACGCCATTAATATTTCTGTAATGAAATCTTCTAATCACTTGAAAAAACCAGGCTTTTAAACGTGATCTCATCTGTATTTCCCTTGCGAAACTACTCTGAACTTCTAGAATTACTTTAGTATCTGATTTAGGAATCCAGATGGGAAATATGTCTCGAAGATAAATTGTTTTTGGCTTGAATTTAAGTGCAATTTCAACTATCCGAAATCGATGCCACCACTTTCCGAAAACGTTAGTATTACAAACAACGACCGCTTCTGTGTCAATTTGATGCCAAAATGACACGCTTTCTCGATCGCTCTCTACAATAAGAGTGACTTTTTCTCCCTGCTTCTTCCACTCATTCACTTGCCTTGCTACTTTCTTGTAGACTCCCGAAGTAGCGGCACCGTAACATGCTAGAACATAGACAATATCGGGATTTTTGCTGTGGACATTTATGCCTAACTTCACAGACGAGACATTACATTAGTCCAAACTGAAAGCTAGGGTGTCGACAGAAACTATCTTCTCAAGTAACATTTCTGAGCGTGCGTAAAATAAGAGTTATTGAGGTTGTGAGTGGCTTAGGTCTTGGAGGGGCCGAAAAAGGTCTCATATCTAGACTTGAAAATCTACCTCAAAATTTCAATTCGATTGTGTTTAATGTTTGGGCTGACTTGGACAAACTTTCTTTACCAAATCACATTGTGCATAAGATCATTAGTCGTAAACGCAAGAGGTTGCCAATCAGCCTTGCGTTCAATCTAGTTAAATCAAATTCCGATTTTGTGGTTGTGCGTGCCCCTGTGGATCTAATAATTGTAGGGTACTTAAAGAAGTTGATTCCTTGGGTAGCGTGGCGCTTGGTTTTTGAAGTCCATAGCCAAATAATTACAACTCGAGGGCCGATTCTTGCTAAAGTCATGAAGTTTTTTTTGACGAAAATTGCCAACGAAGTTGCCTTAACAATTGCGGTTTCCAAATCTGTCGCTCGTGGAGATCTTGCTTCAACTCAAATCAACATTCATGTCGCTTATCTGGGCAGTAATGTTGAAATTGATTTGTCCAAAATTCAATCTCCCAAATTGCCCAGATTTGTTTTTATTGGACGTCTTGTAGATCTAAAACGGCCACTTTGGCTAATCGATCGTGTTCTTTCGATTGCGACGAAGATGCCGCTCTACCCAGGATTTCTTTCAATAATTGGAGATGGGAATCTTCGTGAAATACTTGAGCTGCGAATCCGCAACAGTACAATCGAGAACTTTGTTACCTACTACGGTGAGCAGAATGATATTCGCGAATTCTTGTATAGAAGTACACACCTGATTTCATGCTCATTGACTGAGGGTCTACCCATCACATTCTTTGAAGCCAAATTGGCTGGTCTTCGAATTGTTTGTACTCCCTTCGGTGCAGGTGAGGTACTTGACAATGATGACTTTCAGTCAAATTCATTTGCCGAAGATGAGTTTGAAAGAGCTTTACTGACAATCTTATCCATGCCTACCGATTCGCTCTCAAGAAAACTTGATTTGATTCAAAGAAATGAAAAGTATAACGCCAAGATTTGCTCCGAAAAGTATTATCGCCTTTTAGAAAAAGAACTTTCAGCTAAGAAAATTTAGTTCATGACTCGAATAGGAAATCTACTTTGCCTTGATTGTGCATCGCTGAGAAAAGTGGGCCCTGTCGGGATCGAACCGACGACCCACGGATTAAAAGTCCGTTGCTCTACCTACTGAGCTAAAGGCCCTCACATCCTCTATCTTACACCAGTTAATGGGTTGATTTAGTCTGCTCATCTTCTCATTTTGAGAATCAATGACTGTGATTGATTAACGTATCAATAGGAAATGCTCGATTTTCCTTTAGAATCCATGAAATCTTCAAGTCACCGAAACCTCAAAATTTTCAACTTCGGTTTTTCTAAAGGATTTATTCACCAAAATGTAGATTCAAGATAACTCTATCGCTGAAAAAAACCAGCGCTGATAGTTAGTCACGACTATTCTATATTTGAATGAGCAATGCATTCTTGAAACCGGTCAACTCTTTGCAGAAGATGGGGCGGACGTTTACAATCCTACTTCGATACTTAAGGATGTGTCATGCGAAAACAAAATTTTTTATCAACCTTTCACCTGAGCTATGTGATTTTTCTGGATGGAATTGAACGCCAACAACATTTTGATTTCTTACGACAACTGAAAATTCACTCGAATATTCAATTTTAGCGATTTCGAAAGCATTTGGGCTCGACAGCGCGAACGAATGGTTATGGTAAAAAGTTAACCTATTTATTCCACTGAGCAACTTGTCCTCACGTATTGGCATTATTGGAGTCCATCCAACGTGTGGAACTCTAAATCTCTGAGTACCTTTGATGGCCACAAGCGTTCCAGGAATCAAGCCTAGCCCTGGCAATTCACCTTCTTCACTTCCATCAAAAAGCAGTTGCATTCCCAAGCAGATACCAAGAATACAACCACCTCTCGAGGCGAATTCTTTAATCCGAGGTACAAGACCTCCTCTGTTCAGTGCCCTTATTCCGGCATCAAACGCACCGACTCCTGGAATAATCAGATTTGATAAACTGCGACTGCACTGAATGAATTCATCGCTATTTGAAATTTTCCTTGTTTCTATTCCAATTTTGCGCAGTAAGTTTAGAATAGAAATTGAATTACCAACCCCATGATCTATAACTCCAATCACTTTATCAGAATTCATAACTTACAATCTTTGAATACTGGCCGTGTAATTTTGGTAATTTTCAAATTCACACCTAAATCTTACTTGTTATTTTGTACAATGTCGATGATCAAGTAACTAAAATACGTACTTCTAGTCAAACGATCTGACACCGCATCATGGGCGTCTTTTTTTCAAAAGTATATCGACTCACACTACCTCTGGTCATTATACTCATCAAATATAATGCACCGCTAACATTAATTTGATGATTTAAGATCCAATTACTCGTAATCGGAGGGAATATATAAGAAATTAATTTAGGCACCAAAGCCTCTTGGTCTTAATTAGCAACTTGGGAACTTTATTTTCTTACAAATCGCTTCAGAATTAAAAGTCTATATTTTTTGAAATTAATCACCTTCGATAGAGTTTTGCGAAATCTTGCTGATTTGGAAATAAGTGCTGTGAGATACGCTTCATTGTGATAAATCCGGTCATTAACAAATGGTAATTTTGCATAATCTCTTAGTTCCTGAATGGAAATACCAAGTTTTGTTGCAATGAATCGTTCAAGATTTGATCGATCTAATTCATTGATTTTGCTGAGTGATAACTTTTCAATCGCTTCTTCCCGTCCAAGCTCCCCATTAACAATCAGACTTGAATAATGAGCTCTTTTCTTTTGTATCGAAAAACGTTCTGGTAAATAGACTTCCTGAAAGTACTCGGTAAATCTAGACTCCTTGTGTTTACCTCCATAGTCCTTCCATCCATAATGTGTCTCTAACAACTCTGTAGCGATTTTTTTGGAATATTTGAGATAATTTAAAGGTGTAATTACCTTGTACTTATTCATGAAATATGAATTCCAGTAAAGATTTCTAAGAAAGATGACTGGATATTTCTCTAATTCTTCACCGGTGAATTTCTTGAAGATTTGAATTAATTGCTTTCCATCCATTGCACTTTGACCCCAGGATTGGGGTAATATCGATTCTGTGGCGTAATTTGACCCTGAGATTACGTGCCGTATATTCAATTTTCTGGCCAACTTGTAAAGCGAGCTAAAAAAAGCATGATCCTGAGGTACATCCTGATTAATAACCCCTGATTTTAGGTATGCAATTTGAAGCGCTTTCATCTCCTCCCAATCAATAACGATTGTTTCTAAATCGATATTTAGAGTCGAAACCATTGAGTTGATATTTCTTACAGCTTCAATTGAATTCCATCCCGCGTCCACATGCACGGCTAGTAACTTGACATCTTGTTTGCTTAAAACATGAAGTAGATAGCTGCTATCGATACCTCCGCTAACTCCAATAAGTGCATGATAACCCTCTTTACTAGGGTATTTTCTAATCTCTTTGAGAATGCCTTCAATAATATTTTGCTCGTCTGTTATGCGATCAAGATACTTGAGTCGCTCAAAAGCAGTTATACAATAATTGCAGTAACCGTCGGAATTAAAACTAATTTGAAAATCGGAAGTATCCATAATGCAACGGTTACAAATTTGGTACGCTCTGGAAGACTTCATCGACTTTCCCCAATTAGTGAATGCCACTGACTTACGTTCGGATAAGATATGAGAATTGCGTCACGAGTCGGTCGGAAAAGAAATATACTTGAAGCAGCAATCGAATGGCAATTCGTCGCCATTAAGAATTCCGAAGCTTCCTTGACATCGCTACATCCACCTAAAGCAACAACCGGGATTTGAAGCCGGTTTATTGCCTCTTTTAGAAGTGGGTGGATCCTTAATCCTAAGCGCGTTCCATCGCGATCGATATCTTGAACAACAAGTTCCCCAATTCCACTAGTTCTCACCTGTTCTATAATTCTATCAGAATCATCAACATCGTACTCTTGCCCATTTACAATCATGATCCCCGGTCGATTCCTTGGATAGGCAACATCCAAACAACCCGTAATAGCCTGCGCTCCATATTTTTCTGCGATTTGTAGAGAAGTGTTGTCTTTGAATAACTGGGAACGTATAATTACTTTGTCAAAGCCCAAATCAAATGCTGCCTTTGCCCTCGAAAAATCATATATTCCTCCGCCAAATGCAATCGGCATAAACGCATTCTCGATAATCTGCGTAAGAGTCTCTTCAATAGCGAAATCAGCCCCGAATGACCTAGAAATATCAAGAATGATTAGCTCTTCGACTTCGAAACTTGAAAAGAGTGCAGTTGTATTTACTGGATCTCCCACATATCTTGGATTCTCGAACTTAACAGTCTTTATTGCCTGATTTCCGACTAAAGTCAAAACAGGTATTAATCTCGCGTTATTCACGAGTAAAGTTTACAAGCTTTTCGATGTTGTGTCAGTTTTTTCAACTAACCAGAATAGTTTGACTTTTTTGCAATTTGTTCTTCAGACAATGACTCAAATGGCACAAAGAAAAGTCATTCGGCACTCTCATCCACTAAAGGTGGAGAAATTGAAGCAAATCTATTCTTGTGTACATTCAATTACAGGGAAATGATTGTCACCCCTTGGACATTTTCTCCACTGGTAAATATATTTCTACCATCAAATATGTATTTCAGGCTTGGCAATAATTCCCGATTCTTTAGAAATTCAATATAACGAACGTCGTCATGGTGGATAATTGCAATTTCAACTTCTTCCAAGGAATTTATGGGAAATAGATTCAAAGCTTCGAGTTCTGAGTCGGTGAGCAAAAAGTCATGGACTTGTACTTCTGCTCCTAAAGACAAGAGAATTTCGTAGAGTTGGAAAATGCCCGAAAAGGCAGTTTCTTTAACTCCGGGCCGATAAGTTGCTCCCAGAATTAGCAAGGATTTGTCTTTCAATTCGCCAATCTGTTCTTGGATTTTCGAAACGCAATAGGCAGGCATAGAGGAATTTATATTTCTCGCCTCCCTAACTAGACTTGCATTGGGATCGTTCCACAAGTAAAACTGTGGGTAGATTGGGATACAGTGACCACCGACTGAAATTCCTGGCCGATGAATATGCGAATATATCTGAGAATTAGAAGCGTGGATAACTTCGTTTATGTCCACACTAATTTTGCTCGCATACTTTGCAAATTGATTGGCGAGGGCTATATTCACATCTCGGTACGTAGTCTCGGCTAATTTTACTAATTCGGCAGATTCAGCGGATTCCATAATCCAAACTCCATTCGACTTATGCAAATCGACTCTCAGATCGAAATCTAGAACCCGTTTGTAAAACTCGAAACCCTTTTGGGCGCACTCCGAGGTAACACCCCCCAGAATTTTCGGGTATTTCCGCAAATCTTCAAAAACTCTGCCAGTCAGAACTCTTTCAGGTGAGAAAACTACATGAAAATCAATTCCTGTTTTCAGTTGTGAGATTTCCTCTATCATTCTCGCAAATCTCTTTCTGGTTACTCCGACAGGTAGAGTTGTTTCATATGAAATTAGTGTTCCTTTCTTGAGCCCCTGGGCAATTTCCTGAGTCGCACTATCCAGTGCTGAAAAATCTGGGTTTCCTTCGACATCAACGTATAATGGGACGGCAACTACGACCACTTCGGATTTTGAAACACAATCAATTGTTATTGTAGACGCACGCAGTTTTCCATGAGAAACTTCCGCTTTTAAGTATTCCTTTAGGAGTGATTCTCCAGGAAAGGGTTCACTCCCTGCATTGACAAGATTTACTGTTTGTGGATTTATGTCTACACCGAGCACTTGTTCGCCCTTTCGAGCAAATTGGACGGCAAGTGGTAACCCAATTTTGCCAAGTCCTATCACTGTAACGGTCATAAAGCCACCAAAGTTTGCGACTTATAACTGCGAATTGCAGCTTCGGCAAGCTGCACTGCACGACACCCGTCTTCAAGGGTGACAATCTCTGCGTGTCTTCCCAATACTGCATCTCTAAAATTCTCATGTTCGACTTTTAAAGCCTCTGGTTTATCAAAAGCAAAAATTCTTATGTCTCCCTGGGTTACCCCTTTAAAGTATGCAATTGAATCTTGTTCTATCTTGATGGTGCCATTTGCAAAGAATTTCAAATCGCTGGTGAGCGTATCGATTTCAAAGGTGCCTTTTTCGCCGTTAATTACGACTTTGCGCTCCTTAAGTGGACTTAGCCAATTTACTAAGTGGTTAGCTATCACTCCAGTCTGAAGTAAAGCGACAATTGCTACCAAGTCTTCGTGAGATCTTCCAGAGCGAATTGCCGCTTGAGCACTGATATTCACGTACTCGGAGGAAGTTATCCATGATGTCAAATCGATGTCGTGGGAAGCTAAATCTAATATAACACCGACGTCTGCGATACGGGAGGGAAATGGTCCAAGCCTTCTCGTTGCTATTTGATACAACTCGCCTAAATCTCCGTGTTGAATTCTCAATCTCGCCTGCTGCAAGGCAGGGTTGAATCGTTCAATATGACCTACAGCTCCAATGACCCCTTGCGCTCTTGCTGCGTCGGAAATTCTCAGGGCTGACTCAAGATTGTGAGAGATAGGTTTCTCGATGAGCACGTGAATACCCGCATCAATCAGTTTGATACTAATTTCCTCATGAAACGCGGTGGGTGCAGCTATCACACAATAATCTAATCGTTTAGCAATAACTTCATCGATGCTTCTGAGAATCTGTTTATTGGCGGGGGTGCCCGTGTAATCCACTTGCGAATCAGCAATAGCTACCAAATCCACACCATCAAGATTTGATAGGACCCGAGCATGATTTTTCCCCATGGCTCCAAGTCCGACTAATCCTGCGCGCATGTTCCTCACTTATACATCTCCACACTTTTCACTACGCTTGACACGATTCTCAATAAGTCTTTCTTAGAAACCGAAGGGTGAACCGGAAGTGACAATACTTGTTCGGTCGCAAGTCGCGTTTCTAGCAATTCTTGCCTCAAATTAAAGGATGGAAGTGTATGGACTTGTGTTGGATAATAAATACTATTACCGATTCCCATCTTCGTAAGATTTGAAGAAATTTCGTCGCGATATTTCTTGAGCCGGATTGTGTATTGATGAAAGACGTGTTTGAAACCCAAAGGCTTAATTGGTGCCAAGCCAGTGGGCAATCTTTCCGAGAGAAAGGATGCGTTTTCTATTCTGATGTCTGTCCATTTTTCCAAATTCTTCAACTGCTCTAAGCCAATAGCGGCATGAATATCTGTCATTCGGAGATTGAAGCCGACTATTTCATTCTGGTAACGTTTCTCCATACCTTGATTTCGCAAGAGTCGACATGACCGAGCGACTTGGGCATCATTCAAAACGACCATCCCACCTTCTCCAGTTGTCATGTTCTTCGTTGGATAGAAAGAGAAGGCCGCCGCATCTCCGAAAGTACCAACGTTTTTTTCTTCAATAGACGCCAAATGCGCTTGCGCCGCATCTTCAACAATTAAGAGATTATTTCTTTTGGCTATGGCACTTATCTTTATCATGTCCGCAGGCAAACCAAATAAGTGAACGACAAGAATAGCTTTTGTCTTCGAAGTTATTGCTGGTTCAATTAAGTCAGAATTCATGTTATAGGTATCAGGATCTATATCAATAAAGACGGGGGTTGCCCCAGTCAATGCAACGCAGTTTGCCGTTGCAGCAAAGGTGAATGATGGAACTAACACTTCATCACCAAAACCGATGCCTAGGCTAATTAATGCAATATGCAAGGCTGAAGTACCCGAATTCACTGCTACACATTCGCGATCCATTACAAACTTTGAGAATTCCGCTTCAAACCTTGCAACTTCTGAACCTTGCGCAAGCGAACCAGACTTCATTACCCTTTTGACCGCCCGAATTTCGGACCGTCCAACAATAGGTTTCGCAATCGGAATTTGCTTCATTGCGTGGGCAACTCCTTAAGAAATTCATTTTCCAAGAGATATCTGTCCCCTGTCACTGGACAACGGTAACTCCTCCCGTCTCCGACAAGCTTATGCCCAGATTTTCCAACCCAACCCACTTGCCGAGCGGGCGAACCAGTAACTAACGCATAATCTTTCACGTCTTTGGTAACAACAGAACCTGCCCCAATAAGTGACCATCGGCCAATAGTCAGCGGTGCAACGCAAACTGCACCCGCGCCGACAGAGGCACCGTGCCGCACGGTAATCTGTGCCTGATGCCAATCTACTTGAGACTTTAAGGATAAATCCCTATTCACTGCTCGGGGATTACGATCATTGGTAAGAATGACGCCGGGGCCAATAAAAACGCCATCTTCTAAAGTTGCGGTTTCATAAATTAATGCATTGTTTTGAATCTTACAAAGATTCCCAATTTTGACACCAGGGCCAACATAAACCCCCCTTCCAATTACACAATCAGAACCTATAGAAACCTCACTTCGAATCTGGCAAAAGTGCCAAATTTTCGTTCTGAGGCCAATTTCAACACTCTCGTCGATCTGAGCTGATTCATGAATAAAGGCAAGGGTCATACCTCATTCTAATATGTAACCTAAAAAAACACGCCTTTTGGACAAATCCCGACCAGGAATTTCCGCGTAGTAGGCAAACTGCAGTTGCATCAAACTCTAAATGTTTCCCCTGCTTGCCAGTATTTCACAAAATATCTCGTTCAAAGTTGCAATACTCAATAATGGCAATATCAATCGATCTTTTCTCTCTTTCCTTTTAGAAATTTCAAACAATACCAAAAACATACTTCTATCTTTGATAACTATAGAGTGGATTAATGTCAGCCATTCTATTTCGCATTTCTTTCTTAAATAACTGATCCGGATCTTGTTTTTCCATTTCTTCCAGTAAAAGATAATTTTTCGGATTGAAATCTAAGCCACGTTTACCAACTGATTGTCCCAAATTGATTTGGTTACTCAAATAGAGAGAGTGTGTGAGCGTCAAGTAATGAAACGAATCTTGTGGCCATCTATCAACAAGATTAATTAGTTCATTTCCATTTCCTGCTTCAGCTAAATTCCTGAAATCTAAATCTTTTTTCCATCTTAATGGAAATAATGGCAATACTAAGATCAATGCCCAAGTAGTTAAAATCCGCATACCCTTAGAGAGCTTTGGATAGGAATACAGAGTCCTAGTCTCGAAACTCTTTGAGTCACTTAGAATCAAAAGGCAACCAAACAATCCAAATCCCCAAATATTTAAGGAGATAGTGGGCACAGAAATTAACGATTGAACTAAGAAAGCGATTAGAGAACTAAACACTATCTTTTGTGTGCTAAGAAAAGGATGATGAATAAAGATAGCGCTAAGTGCTTTGTAAAGTACACGAATGATGACAACTACTAGAAGAAATGTCAGAGGAATGCCAATCCAGGTAGCGATATCAATCAGTAGATTGTGTGAAGAATCGGCTGCGAAAGTGGATCCAAATCGATTGGGTCTGTTTGTGCTTCGAAAGAATTCTGCAGTAGAGTCAAAACCATAACCTAAGAGTGGCCGCTGCTTAAGAGCTTCCAGGGACACAGTCCAATAGTAGATTCGATTTGAAATGGATGAGGAAAGGGCAAGCTTCTCTTTGAAGGCGACAAAAGTCATCAGAAATAGACATGAGCTTGCCAGTAATGGTACGCCAATCTTCAATTTGATCCTTGACAAACTCACAACTCGAGTTCTATTGATAGTAAAGACAAAAACTAAAAAGGATACTCCAGCCAATAATGAAGCTAATCCCAACGCTGAATCTGTCAGAAAGATACAGAATAGGGACATCAATGGCCCAAACGCGCCTACAAATTGAAAAGTATATTTTTTAATTCTTGATCTAAAATCAAAAGTAAAAAAAATTAGAAAACAGAATGCAGTAGTAGACAGAAATCCAGAGACAAAATTGGGGTTCCCTAAAGTCGCAGACGGAGCGTTATAAATGTTATTCCACTGAAGAAAATCCTTTTTCGATACTTGAAGCAAGAAATATACACAAACTATCAAATTTGTTACAGACCCAACAACTAAAACTTCCTTAACAAATTCACTTTTGAACAAAACTCGAATAATCACAACAAGATAAAAGAGAGAAACGTAAGTCAAAAGACCATTAAATCTTCCATGAACTCCAAATATCCTCTCTGATTCAAGACCATTTGCTATTCCAATCACAAGCGAAAGAATGAATGACGCAAAGATAATACCGAGTGACGTTCTATCGGAAATTAACCTTACAAAATAGCTCGGTATGAGAAGTAGAAGAAGAAAAATGATGAGAACACTAGTAACAAACAAAGTAGTTTTAGGAAGTGCAAATACATCGATACTTAGAGAAGGAGTGACAACTAAAGGGATCGCAAAAAAAAGAATTAGACACCAGACGCGAACTGCTGTCTGAATTTTATTCATTTGTCTATATTAGTACCGTGAGCAAGCAAAATGTGGAACATGCTGGCAAAATTCGCGTTCTACGCGTTATGGCAAGGTTCAATCTAGGCGGACCAGCTCAACAGATAACAAGCCTTATGACTCACCTAAATCGAGATGTTTTCGAACAGAAACTTGTTGTTGGATTATGCGCTCCGGATGAAATCGACTACTCAGAAATTCGAAATTTGGATTTTTCAATAGAGAGAAATATATATTTGGGACGCAAGATTAGTCTTTTTTCTGATTTTCTTGCGATTCTTACGATGGTGCGAACATATTATAGATTTCGACCGCACATTGTTCATTCACATACAACGAAAGCAGGTGTGATTTGTAGGCTCGCAAGATTTTTCTATTTTCCTAAAGTCGACCTTGTACATACTTTTCATGGGCACTTGCTATATGGCTACTTCAATACATTTCAAACTAAATTCATCATTAATCTTGAAAAATTGCTTGCGGTTATCACGACAAAACTAATCACAGTTGGGTACAGAGTTAAAAACGAATTAGTTGACGCGGGAATAGCGAAATCATCCAAGTTTTTAGTTATCCCGCCTGGCATTTGTTTTATAGATGTGCCACACAAAAATAGATCAAAAGGTGGTGAGGTCAAGCCTTCTTTATTAATAGGCTTTGTTGGTCGAGTGACAAAAATAAAGAGACCTGACCGCTTCTTGGAAATAGTCGAAAGAATAAAAGGGTTTGATTGCGAAATAAGTTTCTTGGTTGCAGGCGAGGGAAGCTTGCTTGATGAAATGAAAAGGTATTCCGAAACAAGAGGATTAGGAATCAAATTTCTTGGTTGGATTTCTGACGTTGAGCCGCTTTTTGATGAATTAGATATTCTCATTTTGACAAGCGATAACGAAGGAACCCCTATCAGTATTGTTCAGGGGGCTGCTCATGAGTGTATCTCCTTATCTACAGAAGTTGGTTCTGTAGAAGATGTGCTTATCGACGGTGAGACAGGCTACATATGTAGCACTGTCGACGAGTTCGTCCAGAAGATTCAATTCTTGTATAGCAATCCAAGTGTTTTGAGCACCATGAAGCAAGAGGCCCGCGTGTTTTCACGCAAAAACTTCTCTGGAACACGATTGGCGCGGGATCACGAAAAGCTTTACCGTGAAATCATCCAGTCTTAGTCCATTCTTGGTGCCAAAGCTCGAGAATAAGAAGCGGCCAGATTATTTCTTCTCTTTCTGCGCCTTTTTTGTGATCATCAATTAGCAGTTGAATGAATTCTCTTTTGCAGAACGTTTGAATGAAGGAACCAGAATCAAGTAATAAATTGCTTATCTGTGAGTTAAGCTCCTCCCTTAACCACTTAGCCTTTGGAATTGCAAATCCCTTTTTTCTTAATTTTAGTAAATCTTGATCATAATAGCGCCCAGCAAGATTACGTAGTATCAATTTATTCTGACGGGCGCCAATCTTGAAGGAATCCGAAAGGCTCAAACCGAATTCCACAACTTTGTGGGACAAAAATGGTGTTCTCACTTCTAAACCATGAGCCATGCTCGCATAGTCAACTTTGAACATTAAGTCACCAGGTAGATAATTCCTTAAGTCATGTCTCTGCATTGATTCCAAAATGGACAAGTTCTTTAATTCATCCCGCAATTCGTATTGAGTATAAAATAACGGTTCATACTCATTGACAAAATCATCCTTTAACATTCTTCTCATAAGTCTTGCGGAAATCAACTCTGTCAGGCTAACATAACGTCTAATTGCATCGGAGAATTCCATTGAACGAACTAATTTTGATGCTCTTCTTTGAGACACCATTAGTTCGTCCAGCTTAGAAAAGCTCAATCTATCTCTCGTCAGTAAATGAAGATATCTATTGAGTCTATATCTGTCATAGCCTCCAAAACCCTCATCACCTCCATCACCGCTCAACGCAACCGTTACTTTTTCGGCCGCAAATTTGGAGAGAAAATATGTGGGCATGAATGACGAATCTGAGAAAGGGTAGTCAAGAATCTTCGGAAGTTCTGCAATCACCCAATTTGCTTCCATTTTCAATTCTGTTTGATGGTGTTCAGCACCAAGTAAACGGGCTGTTCTAGCGGCCCTATTCGATTCATCAAACTCTTTTTCCTCAAAGCCGAGTGAAAATGTCTTCACTGGTTCATCAAGCAATTTTGCTGTCAAAGCAGCAATAATAGATGAATCAATTCCGCCACTTAAAAAGATCCCGAGTGGTCTCTCAGAAATTAATCGACCACGAATGGATTCAATTAGAAGATCCTCTAAGTAATCCGTGGCCTGATTAATGTCTTTAAATCCTAAATCAACTGACTTTGGTGACCAATATTCCCGAAGTTCTACTACGCCTTTATGAAAGGATAAAAAAGAAGAAGGAGGAACCATTCTTATACCTTCAATGCAGCTTTGTTTTACTCCCGAATAGCCAAACATGAGATTTGAGAATATTCCTTGATAATCCAGTTTTCTTGCATGCTTGTATTGGAGAAGTGCTTTTACCTCGGAAGCAAAAAGAATATTCTCTCCGAAAACTTCGAACCAAAGCGGTTTCTCTCCAAATCTATCTCGAACTAAATATAATGTCTCCTTCCGCTTATCCCATAGAGCAATTGCAAACATTCCTTCAAGTTGATTTAAGAAATCAATTCCATATTCTTCATAAAGATGTGGGATGATTTCGGAGTCCCCAATTGAGTTAATCTTATGTCCTTTTGTAACTAAATGACTTCGTAATTCTATAAAATTATAAATTTCACCATTAAAAATAGAGACTATGTCTCCGTCTTCACTAAAGCACGGTTGCGAACCCGATTCCACATCGATAATTGAAAGTCTGCAAAATGCAAGGCCCACAGAGTCATTCGTGTAGAAACCTTCTGAATCTGGACCTCTATGCCGAAGGGAATTTGCTTGTTCCCGAAGTAGTTGCGACTGAAAGATCTCTTTTTCGCCGACATATCCAGCAATTCCGCACATGTCTATTTCTCGCGAACAGTCGAGGAAATTTCAAAAGTTTGCATTCTCACGGTTCCATTCAATTGTTTTGGATAGTCCTTCTCTAAACGATACCAATTCAAGATTGGGAAAGATTTTGTTTAGTAGCGTAGGGTCATTTTGGGAATTCTTTACGTCTCCGACTCTCTCTTTGGAATGTCTGATTGACAGACTACCAAAACTTTTCTTGAGTTCGTCAATAAGCTCCAGAAGTTGGATTGAATTCCCAGTTGCCACATTGATTGGTGTGTCGTGAGTTATCTTTCTTTCCAAAGCTTTAATCATTATGTCAACGACAATATCGACGTAAGTGAAATCGCGAGTTGCACTGCCATCTCCAAAAATTTCTATCGTTTTTCCCTGAATTCCTTGTCTTATCCACTTAGGAATAACTGCTGCGTAGTCATGGTCGGATCTTTGCTTTGGTCCATAGACGTTGAAAAACCGTAATACTAAATTGGCCATAGCATAAGAATGGTTGTAACTTGTTACTAATGCTTCCGCACCTAATTTTGAAGCGGCATAGGGACTTAATGGCTGAGTCCACATTTTTTCTTTTTTCGGCAATTCTTGATTCAAACCATAAACAGAGGATGATGAACTGAAAAGTACAGAAATGCCGGTCTTTCTTGCAAACTCCAGTACATTGAAGGTTCCAATGGTGTTTACACTAATTGCCTTTTCTGGTTGCTTAATCGAGCGAGGCACTGAACCAACTGCAGCTAAGTGGAAAATATACTCAGAACCTAAAAGTGCTTTCTCTAAATCACTTTTTTCAAGTATTGAAACTTTCGCTATCTTGCAGTCATATTTTTCGATGTTACTCATTAGACCCGTAGAAAAGTCATCAATTACTAAGACTTCATACCCTTCAAGGCACAAACGTTGGACTAAGTTAGAGCCGATAAAACCCGCACCGCCAGTAACTGCCACTTTCATCACTTCGCAAGCATAGAGTGGAAGAAGTTGTGTCTTTCCGTTCAGATTCATGAAACTAGAAAGACCGTAGTGTTAGGTAAATACTTCCACCATAGGCGCCTATCGCGCTGCGCGCAGGGGCTAAGTATGGTTTTGAGGTGACTAAATCTCGAGATAGGCTTCTCTCCCCTAGTCCCCATCGTCTAGGGGCCTAGGACATCGCCCTTTCACGGCGGTAACACGGGTTCAAATCCCGTTGGGGACGCAAGGCTCACTGAAGATTTTTGGTGAACCGAATAGGCCCAGTAGCGCAGTTGGTTAGCGCGCCGCCCTGTCACGGCGGAGGTCGCGGGTTCAAGTCCCGTCTGGGTCGCTATTCCTTTCTCGGCTGGGTAGCTCAGTTGGTACGAGCGTGCGACTGAAAATCGTGAGGTCGACGGTTCGATCCCGTCCCCAGCCACGAACCATATCTATGAAAGAACCTTGATAGGGCGATCTTAATTCTGCTAGTGAACATTTGTGAGATATCTTTTGTTGGTTCATGAGAATTAGAGAATAGAGAAATATGAAGCAATTGAAAACTTCTCTTTTTTGGACAGTTGTCCTTCTCATTGTAGCTCGACTCTTCTTACGTTTTTTTCTTCCAAATTCTTATTTTGTGCCAGATGAATCTACATGGTCACGTTTAACCTCTTGGATTCATTCAAACGGAGACTCTACGCAATTTGAAGGTTTCTCACGGTCTCCGTATTTTGGGTCACAGGCATTCGTCTTGCCAAGCGTATGGCAAATGAGACTTTTCGATATTTCAAGTCTTGAAGCTGTCCGAAATACTTCCACTTTGTATGGAATCGGTTGTATCTTAATAATGGCATCAATGACTTGGCTCCAAGCTTGTGAAGGTAACCTTTTTAATTCGCCTGTCGAAAAGAGAAAACTATCGATTCCCATCGTAATTTTAGGGATTTACGGATTGGTCCCAAGCCATGCCCTTTGGTCCATTTTAGGATTGAGGGATTCTGCTGCCGAATTCTATGTAATGTTGATTTGTTTAACTTTACAAATCTCATGGTTACGAAAAAGTCAAAGGTTTATATCATCATTACTTTGCTTTTCGGCACTTTTGGGGCTCTCTGCATCGCGTTATCAGGTTGCATGGCTAATGTGTCTATTCTTAATTTTAATTTCAGTTTTTACCCTGAATAAGTATTCACGGCGACTTGAATTTCTTTTGATTGGAGTTATTGCATTTCCCTTAACGATATTCATAAGCAGCGTTCCGTCGAAGATCATAGAGCGTGAAATTGTATTTCAAAAAAATGGAAAAGAATTGAAACTCGAAATTGTTGATGACAAGGTTGTTAATACTAAATCTGATGGCATCGTTCTCCAGGAAGTAGATGGGGAATTGAAAGTCGTTGAGCAAGATTCAAAGTCGCTGAGTCAAGAAACATCAAAGGGCGACTCTATTGAGTCCGCTGACAGTGTTTCTGCAGAGTCAATCTCTCAATTAGTCTCTGAATTACAAACCTCTAGTCCAAGTCCTAATACTTCAGCAGATTCAGTGCCTGTCTTGAGAGTTTACGAGAAGAAAAAGCTAGTTAAGAAATCGATGATCGTAGAAAACGTTCAGGCTCCCGTAGTAGTACTCGGTGATATTGCAAATGAAAGAAGCGCAAAACAAATTTCTGCTGCTGCAGTTATAGAAGAAGCTAAATGTCCGTTTTCATTCGAATCAAAAATTGGACACCTATCTTGTGAAATCTATCGAGCGCCATACGCTTCCATGTCGTTTCTCTTTCGACCTTTCTTCTTTGAAAGTGCTACCAGCCAAGAATTCAGGTACGCAAGTCTTGAAAACATCTTATGGCTTCTCTTGGTTATTTTGATTCCTATACTCATTATTCGAAACAAGTGGCGACCCATATTCCATGATCTACCCCCTATTCTTTTTCTTGCTTTATTTACTCCTCTTGCGGCATTGACAGAGGGAAATTATGGAACCGCCGTTAGGCATAAGTCAGTCACGCTTTGGGCAATTCTGATACTACTACTATCAGTTAATCTCCAAAATAGAGATACATTTAGGCGTCGGCCTTTTTCATAAAGTACACGAATAAGAGTATAAAAGAGACTCCCATAAGAGAGAAGATCACATTTAGCGGAACTATTTCATACAACAATGTGATATTGGCGAGAGTTAAGAACCAGATTGTTATTGTCCAAATTATGAAAGTCACTTGATACTTCGCAAAATTCATTCTCATTAACCTATGGGCTATATGTGACTGATCACCTTTCATCGGCGATAAACCCCTTCGAATTCTTGAAGTGACTGCAATCAAGAAATCTAACTCCAAAATTCCTAAAGTCATCAAAATAAATAAGGTTGCAACATGAGGCGTTGAATCTTGGAAGTCTAATTGAATTAGAAGTAACGAAATTAGTGTGCCCAGAAAGGTTGAGCCAGAATCACCAAGATAAATCTTTGCGGGTGGAAAATTCCAAATAAGAAACGCCAAAGTTGATGCTGATGCACAAAGCGCCATAAGAAGTATCAATTTTTGGCCCGATAAGCTAGCTACGAGACTGATTTGAATTAAAATTAAGAGGCTAATGCCCGATGCGCTTCCATCATGATTATCTATCATGTTAACGAAATTACACACTGATAAAACAAAGAAAATTGTGATTAATTGATTTAAGAATTGATTATCAAGAAGTTGAATGTTGGTCGGCACAACTTGATTGATTGCAGACACTCCCAAAAATACAATTGCAGTTTGAATCAGTAGTCTAAAGGCGGCGCTTCGAGGACGGAGGTCATCAAGTAAACCTAAAATTACAATGCCTGCTAGCGTTGTTATAGCAAAAGAGCCAGATAAAAAAAACTCGTTAGTGCCGAAAAGTAATTTACTAGCAACAATGAATGTAGCTCCTGTAGAAAAAGCGATAGCAACACCGCCAAGATTGGGTATGGGTTGTGAATGAGTTTTATGACCTCCGATTGGCAAATCAAATACGTGGAATTTCTTAGAGTAGTAAATTACTAAAGGCACCAGAAGACAACTAAGCATAAAACTAACGATGGGTGGAATTAGCATCTGCAAATCAATGCTCAAAGGAAAATAGGACTCCAAAATCACGAGCTTCCTGATTTTCTACGGAACATCTTGGGAGTGTTGCCACTTGCTTGGCCGCCTGAAACTTTTGGACCGCCCGTGGTGTTGTTATTGCGAATTCCACTACCTTGCTTCTTCTTCTCTAGCGCTTCACGGAATTTTGCCTTCGGATCGTTGGCGTCATTCTTGGATGCTTCAGGATTTTCTTTCTCAGACATTGACTCCCCGATTCGGAACTACGCCTAGGAGCGCTTGAACTTCAGATTTACGATAACGACGGTGGCCGCCAAGCGTGCGGATTGCAGTGAGTTTTCCGGCCTTCGCCCAACGCGTCACCGTTTTAGGATCAACGCGGAAGAGCTTTGCGACTTCGGCGGGGGTCAGGAGTACTTCCTGCTCCGTTGGTCTTTGTATACTCATACTCGAGCGTTGTCCCTTTCGTCCGATATGAGTGGAAAGTATTCCCGCCTCAGAGCGCGATGACAAGGCTCTAGCAGGTCCAAATCAGCGGGGATTACATCGCCTGCTCGAGAGCAGCAACCTTCCTCCAGCGGCTCACAAGCGCTTCATAACCTTGTCCTGCAAGTGCCCCGTCGCCATTGGATAAACCTTGAAGTGAGAGCGTGACATCTTCTATTGAGCGGTCTGCTTCAAGTCCAGGTTCACCATCATCAGTAAGCTCCTTTTCAAGATATTGGGCCAATCCACCGTAATCGCATTCAACGATGGATTCGGGATGGAAGACATTGAGCCAATTGAGGAGCTGAACTATTTCTTCTTCAACAGGGCCTGGGCCAAAAGCTTTGCGGACAATTTGGTGCGTTGAGATACAACGCTTCTTTGCTTGCGACATCTCTGTGCGCATGATGGTGAAGGGACCGTCGGCGTTATTGCCACGGAGTCTTTCTTCTGGAGTAAAAAGTGCAAACCAACGTGGTGGAATGATCCATGTTTCCGAGATGATGTGTGGAACGCGGTTCTCTAAATCTGCAGAATCTTCACTCAGCGCATCGCTCAAACTCTCTGGCATGAAAAATGGGATGACGCTTGTTGGTAGTGAGTTTTTAAAGTCTTCGACTGCTGCCCAGCATCTGCGCGCTGTTGACCACGGTGAAACAAAACGCTTGCCATCATGGTCGATGATGTGTGCGCCATCGGCTTTTAACGTTGGTGGTTCAGAGAGAATGGTTCGTTGCAAAGCGCGAAGTTGTTCATCGCGGCCGGTATAACTTTCAATGGGAATGGATGCCCACCGCAATTGATCAGCAGGTGAAAAACTTGAGATGGGTTCGTAAACCCGAAGTGATGCGACGTACGGAGTTGGGCGCATAGTTAATGCCCCTTACTTACGTGGGATGTAGTTGC
>Ga0315902_10004020_pt1 | contig 21602 bp, 20 predicted proteins | sample LakEriMetagenome_9_FD_203523 | JGI IMG/M metagenome (GOLD analysis project Ga0315902, IMG submission 203523) | Freshwater fungal communities from buoy surface, Lake Erie, Ohio, United States - Buoy 12 MA117 | ecosystem: Environmental > Aquatic > Freshwater > Lake > Lake biofilm | place: USA... | reverse complement strand
GATCTCGATGTGCCCTCGATCCCACTTGATGTCCTGCCAGGTGAGGCGTTCAACCTCGGCTGACCGGATTCCGCAAAATCCGCCGATGGCGATGAGCGGCAGGATGCGGGCGTGGGCGGCGAGCAGGATGTCACGCATCTCGTCTGGCGTGAAAATCTCGATCTCTTTCTCAGTCTCCTTGAATGAGTCGCTCTGTTCCGCAGCAGTCTTCCGGTCGGGGTGGAGGTATCCCTGTTTTTTTGCGAATCCGAACATGGTGACGAGGTTTCGCCGGATGCCATTCTTGCTGACCGGCCCAAGGCTCTTGAGTCCGTCAAGGAATCGGTTGATGTCGGCCACGCTGACATCCGCGATGTTGCCCGCCACGACGTCGGTAAACCGCTTGAGGCTGCTGGTGGCGTTCCGGACATAGATGGCGCTCACGCCTTTTCGTTTCAGCGACTCGACGAACTCGGCGGCCGCCTGGACGTTGGTCCGGACGGCGAACAGATCGGCCCGGTTCGCCTGATAGAACCGGACGGCATCGGACAGCGGGATTTCACCTGCGGCTTTCCGTGCGCTGGCCCATTCGTCCATCGCGGCGGAAAGACCGACTCCGTGCTCCCGTGCCACTTGCTCGCAGTGGCGGAGCAGGTCGATGTCGCGGCGGGTCGCTTCATCGGCGGCCGTCCAGCCATTGGTCAGTCTGACGCTGATCTGCTGGGCGATCATCCGTGCTTCGTCCATCGAGGAGAAGCTGCGCGTCTTGCGTCTGGCAGCCTCCTTCCATGAAAGCGTGAACTCGGGGTAGCCGTCCCGACGGTTCATCGTGTAGATCTTGATTCTCGCGGGACCGTTGCCGATTTCCACGACACTGCTGCGACGTTTGCGTTTCCGGGTCATAGACCCCGGCTTTCGAGTCAACTTGTCAGAAAAACTGTCAGGAAAATCTGTCCCGGTTCGCTTTGACGGCTCGCAAGTTGTTGATGGTGTATCAGTTGCGTCGATTGAGCAACCAGATGGCGGAGGGGGTGGGATTCGAACCCACGGAACCTTTCGGCTCTCCAGTTTTCAAGACCGAAGGAACAAGCTTTAATCGTTTAAAATACGTTTTGCTTACACTTTGCTTAAACTAAATCTTGCTTTTCAATGCACTTTGCGGCATATCTACGCGCATGCCTCGGAAGCCTAAAAGACCAGATTTAAACCATTGCAAAGTCTCTATTGTGAAGAATCCACGCGCACCTTTTCGAGTGTGGTTTCCTAGAGAGGTTGAGAATGGAAAGACACGCCGTTGTTTCCAATCGTTCGCTGATGAGGAAGGTGCATGGGAGTTTGCCGAGAAGAAAGATCGTGAGGTTTCAAATCATGGCGTGCGTTATGGCGACATTTCCCCCGAAGTGAGACGCGCTTTCGATTTCTACCGTGACACAGCGCATGATCTCACTGAGGCAGGCGCAAGCGTCCCTAAGTTTGAGGAGCTTGTTAGCGATGCATTAGCCAAGCTACGTGAGAGTTTTGAAGCTCAGACAGATAGAGCTGTGACCGTTGCCGAGGGAGTTGCAGATTTTAAGGATTACAAGCGAAGCCGCGTGGGAGAGAGACAGTTGAAGAACATATCAGAAAAACTAACGCGCTTTGCTCAGACTTTCGGCACAAGGGAGTCTCGCTCAATTACTACCGCAGAAATTGATCAGTGGCTAACCTCCCTCAGATCGCGTAGGAATCCCGCTAAATTGCCTAAGTCGCCCTTACTTGGCTCATTGTCGCGGAACCATTACAGAGCCGCTCTAAGCGCCTTTTTCAGCTATGCAGCAGCCCCTTCCCGTAAATGGGTCGAGAGAAACCCTCTTGCTGACCTAGAGCCTGAGAGAGTTGAAACAGGCGAGCCAGAAGCATACACGCCCAAAGCAGTTGCGAAGCTCATGCAAACCGCCCTCGACCATAAGCCCGAGCTTGTGCCAGTGCTTGCGTTGGGAATGTTTGCTGGCTTGCGAGTTTCAGAAGCACTCAATACCGATCTTTCAAAGCTACCAGATAAAGCTGGGGAATTTCGCACCACTGGCAAGACAGGCGCTCGCATGGCACCTTACACAGAGACATGCGCCGCATGGATAGCGACACAGCCGCGCAGGACAGGCAAGGCATGGACACAATCCGCACGCGCTCACGTTGACCACATGCAGGAGCTTTACGCCTTAGCCAAAGTGAAACCCATCAACAATGGCGCAAGGCATAGCTTCATTTCCTACCGCACCGCAGAAACTCGGGACGTTGCGAGAGTTGCTGATGAGTGTGGAAACTCAGTTTCAACCATTAAAAACCATTATCGCCAGCTTGTAACCTCTGAGGAAGCCGTGAAATTCTTTGCTATCAGACCAGAGACGAAAGCTGAAAATGTTACCCAAATTGAAAACGGAAGGAGGACGGCATGAATAAAAAAAAGAAACCAGTAAATAATCGGAATGGTTTGATCACTATCTCGCCTGAAGATTTGGGATATAGTTGGTGTAGCCCGAAAGAAGAACCAAATCCCTTGCCAGTGGATGTAGATAAAGCAATCAGCACTTCATTTAACGCAATAGTCAAATTAGTCTGGGATGCAAAAGATGACCCTATCAGCTATTGGAGCAACTTAGATTCCTTCAGTGAAAAAACTACCGAAAAAGAAAAGCTAGAGCTACAGCTTTCAATGATGATTCAGATAACCAAAGGGACAAACAAGGGCGCGCTTTTTGATACAAACAAATCGTCAAAAATGACTCCCGTGTTATTAAGAAGAAGGGCTTTCGTATGGAACCAATTTACTATCCATGCTGGAATAAAGCCTGGTTTTATGTGGTGGTCAGATATGGACGTTGCGAAAATTCTATCTGGACTTCTCTCGCAGGAAATAGACAGCGAGACTGTTAAAAATGATCGGCGACATTTTGGAATCTCTAAAATGCCCAGAGCATTCTTAATCCATGGCAAGACAAAGATGTTAGATCAATTAACAAGTTTAAAAGCCAAACGCGCAAAGTAATTCAGTATGGGTGTAAAATAACCTGAGTCTCATACACGGTCAGCAAGCGCGGAGTTCGGCAAGCTGGTGCCCATGTTGAATACACAGCATATCCAAACGCGCCGCGATGCCGCAGAAGCATCCAACTCCGTCCCGCTCCTAACTATTCCACAGGCAGCCGCCTTTTTGAATATTGGAAAGCGCACTCTTCAATCCCTAGCCGCCGAGCGTAAGCTGGCTCAAATTAAAATCGGGAGATGCACACGCTTCGATCATAGCGATCTACTCGCATTTATTGAGGGGCAAAAAAACAAAGCCCTAGGATGGAAGGGAGGAAAGAGCGCATGAAATCTCTCCAGCTTTGCAACCAATCGCCGGCGTTACGGATTCCCGTTATTATTGCCAGCGATCACGAAGAAAATCACCTTGCCGCCTGCTATCCGCCAAATCCCAGAGCCGCTAGTGATACGGAGCGCCTATTAGCCAAACTAGACGAAATAGCAGTCGAAAGCCTTCGCGCTGAAAACTTTGAAGAGAAAGGCTCAAGATGAACGAAAAACTAATTCAAAGCTCATCAGACAATAGCGAAACTGATTTAATCTCACGGGCTTATGCTCTAGCTTTTGATCCTGAGGTTATCCCGCCCGAGGATGAAACTTGCATGGTTATCGGAGACGTTCCAATTGCCTCTCGTGGAAATCTAACTGTAATTCAAGGTAAGTCTAAGGTGGGAAAATCCGCTGTTGTCTCTGCCTTACTTGGGGCAGCACAGCGCGGGGAATACTATTCAGAAGCCGATTGTCTTTGTATCGAATGGAAGGGTAAAGCAACGGGCGCAATCATCCACTTAGATACCGAGCAGAGCCCCTCAGATTGGCATGCGCTAGTAAATCGAAGTGTGACCCGCTCAGGGCATCATGAGGTCAGCGAAAGGCTTATATCATTTCCGCTTGTCCTGTTTGCTCGCTCAGAGCGTTTGAAAATTCTGCGTGGCGTAATGGATAAAGAAGCAAAATCCAAGGGTTGCATTGATTGCGTATTTATCGACGGCATTGCCGATCTATGCACAAGCCCTAACGATGAAATAGAAGCTTTGCAGTTGGTCTCTCAAGTCCATGCACTATGCCATGAATACAATTGCCCAATCTTTACCAACCTGCATGAGAACCCAAGCAGCAAAGAAGCCAAGACACGGGGACACCTGGGCAGCGAGTTAAACCGCAAAGCCTTTGCAAACATCCGTATTGATAAAGATGGCGAGGGAATCTCGACCATTTACGGAACCGATATGCGCAAGCGTGACATTCCGAAAGACCAAGGATTCTGCTTTGGCTGGGATGATACTAAAGGTATGCACACGTTCCAAGGACGGGCAGCAGGACTGAAAGCAGCACAGCGCGAAGAGAAAGCAGTAACCGAAGCGCGAAAGTTTTGGGAACCCATCTTTGAACATGCTGAACGGGAAAATATTGCCTTTCCCGCTATGACTCCAAAACAAGCCGTTGAAATCGAAAAGGAAATCAGCGGGAACGAAAAAGATACCTTACCGGACACTATGAAGAAACGCATGCAGAAGGCTGAAACCCTTGGTGTTCTTAAGAAATTCGACACCTATACTTGGGGAATGAACCAAGCGGGAACAGCGGGAAAATATCGGGAAAAGGAAAACTCTTCCCTCCAGTGAAGCGGGAAAGGGAACTAACCCCTCTTCTATAAAGAGGGGTGTTCCCGATCACTCGGAAATTGATAATAACCAAACTAAAGCCAGTGCTGGTTATTCCTTCTTATGTTTCTCCACCCACTCACTGATCAACCTCTGAGCTTGAGCGATTTGCTCGGGTGACATTCTCTTTTCGAGCACCGTTAAGATACTTTCTAGATCATAATCTTTATAGGAATCACATATTTTAAACCACGTGTATGCTAGCATATCGTTCTTAACTGTGCCTTGGCCGTTAAGGTGGCATAATGCTAAATTGAGCAGAGCATCGGCGTGTCCTTGTTCCGCAGCTAGGCGATACCATTTGACTGCTTCAGCTTCATTCTTGGCTACTCCTTGTCCGCTCGCAAGGCAGAGCCCAATGCTATACTGTGCAGTAGCATTGCCCTGTTCCGCAGCTAAGCGATACCACTTCACTGCTTCGGCTTCATTCTTGACTACTCCTTCGCCAGAACTGTAGCAAACCCCGAGTAATAACTGTGCAGCCGCATTGCCCTGTTCCGCAGCTTTTTTGAACCATTTGACAGCTTCATACTCATTCGCAGGAATACCCTCGACGCCGGTGTAGCTGACCCCGAGTAATAACTGGGCAGTAGCATTGCCCTGTTCCGCAGCTTTTTTGAACCATTTGATAGCTTCTGTTTGATCTCTCTCTACGCCAGAAGCATTTTGGTAAGCTAAGCCCAAGTTAGTTTGAGCATCGGCATTTCCTTGCTCTGCGGCTTTACGATACCACTTCACTGCTTCTCTATAATCTATAGGCACGCCGTTGCCTTTTTCATAGGCTACGCCCAAGTTACATTGTGCTGGAGTATTGCCCTTTTCCGCAGCTATACGAAACCATTTAACAGCCTCTGCACTATCCTTGGCTATACCCTCGCCGCTGTTGTAGCAGACCCCGAGTAGTAATTGTGCTGGAGTATTGCCCTTTTCCGCAGCTATACGAAACCATTTAACAGCCTCTGCACTATCCTTGGCTAACCCTTTTCCATAGTAGTAGTGTGCTCCCATATCAAACTGAGCAGCATCATGTCCCTGTTTCGCAGCTAAGGGATACCATTTGACCGCCTCAGCATGATTTTTTGGCACTCCATAGCCGTTGTCGTAGCATGCCCCAAGATTATACTGAGCATCGGCGTGTCCTTGTTCCGCAGCTAGGCGATACCATTTGACTGCTTCAGCTCCATCCTTGGGAACACCATTCCCCCAAGTGTAGCAAGCACCGAGATTATTGCGAGCATTGGCATTTCCTTGTTCCGCAGCTTTTTTGAACCACTTCACTGCTTCAGTATGGTCCTCAGGCACGCCTAATCCGTTGGCATAGCTAAACCCAAGATTATACTGAGCGTCAGCATTTCCTTGTTCCGCAGCTTTTTTGAACCACTTCACTGCTTCACTATGGTCTTTTGCTACTCCTGTGCCTTGTGAGTAAAAAATTCCTAAATTGTATTGTGAGCGCTCATTTCCTTGTTCCGCAGCTTTTTTGAACCATTTGACGGCTTCACCATGGTCTTTTGCTACTCTTGTGCCTTCTGCGTAATCAACCCCTAAGTTGTGTTGTTCAATCGAATCACCTAACTCTGCAGCTTTTTTGGTTTCTTCATGCAATTTTTTATCTGAATCAGCTATTAACTCTTTCAAAAGGTTAGAAATATTTTCAGTGGTAATCGGAGAGTCCTCAGTCTCAGGGTTATAAACTAAATCATGATTATCAGCCGTAATTTCAGCTTCCTGCTTGCGATTGAACTCACCATAAGAAGCATAAATAAGAAGGAAAAATGCGGCAACACACATATTAAAATGCTTATTCATGAGGCAACTAAAAGCTCAGACTGTAAAGAGTGCTAGGAGATAATCTATGTTTATTTGAGCGTTGAATTGCATTAAAGCCGCGCACGGTCATATTTCTTATTGAAACGATCAATCGGTTTGCCGCCATTTTAGGTCGATAACTGAAGAAAGTGTCAAACGGCGGCTAAATCGTATTTACCTCAATCATAGAGGAGACGCGCCTCCTGGGATAAGATGGGAAAAACATCCAAAAAAGATGGATTCCCTATTTGGGGAATCTTTGAACGGGCAGAGAATAGAATCAGATTAATTGGATTCGAATAAAGCGCACCGCCCCCACCCGACCTTCTGAACGGTGCTGGGTTATTTAGATACGAAAACTCTGCCAAGAACTGCTTACACTTTGCTTACACTAAAAAGATCCTATTAGCCGCATTTTGGGGCGCTTTGGTGCATGTGAGAGACAACCGCCTAGATCAGGCTTTGTGCGTGTAACCCTTTAAAAATAAAGGAGTTAAGTGGCGGAGGGGGTGGGATTCGAACCCACGGAACCTTTCGGCTCTCCAGTTTTCAAGACTGGCGCAATCGACCACTCTACCACCCCTCCGTTGGGAAAACTCAGTGAGTCGCGGGGTGATATGCACTCGTTGGGGAACGAGATCAAGGAAATTTCCGAGGCGGGAAGAAGCCGTCGGGAAGAAGCGGTTGGTAAGAAGCGGGTCTTACCAGTCGGTGGTCAGGCCTTCGCGTTGTGCGAGTTCCAGGAGTTCCTGGCGCATGGGCCACTCGTCACAGCGCTCACTGGTGGCGTGGCGTTTGCTGGCGCCTTTGAGTGTCATGCAGCCGGTGTTGTCACCGATCAGGCGGATGGCCTCCACTTCCTCTGGGGTTAGACGCACGTCCGGCATGTTTCCAAACTCGCGGATCTTGTCCTCGATGAGTCTGGCGCCCTCGCCGGCTTCCTGGATGAAGGTGGGAACAACGCACTCGACTGGCGATTGGGAAAGGTTCCAGATCGATGCGAATTCTAACAAGGTGAGGTTGTGTTTCTGCGCGATGGGAGACATCCGCGCGACTTTTTCCAAGCCGTGTCCGACCCACCCTTCCGGGCGGTAGGTGCGGTGATCTCCGGGTTTGAAAACAGGAGGGTCACCGAGATCGCCGTGGAATACGCCACCGTAGTCCACGACGCGGGTGAGCACTTTGATCCCGTGTTTCTGGCAAGCGGGAAGCAGGAGGTTGGAAGGCCACGGCTCAAGCGGATTGAGAATCAGCATGGTCCAATCAATGATTTCACCGAACTTCTCAAAGAAATCTAACAGATCAAGAGTGAAGCCGTTCGCAGGACCCGGAGCCATTCCCAGCTGTCGGGTGAGGCCGTCTTCCTTGGCGCGCGCCATGGCATCCCATACCGCCTGTGAGGTGTAGCCGTGGACATCGGGGTTATGCAGCATCAAGAGGTCGAAATGATCCGTGCCGCAGCGCTCAAGGGAAAGCCGTGTAGCGTGTTGGACGAAAGCATCGTAGCCCTCTGGGCCGCGCAATTCCGGATCGGTAAACCTCGGATAGCCCTGCGAGCCCTTGCGTTGACCTTCGTAAAAATCATGCCCGATCATGCCGACCAAGGAGTAGGTGGACCGATCCACTCCCTTGAGCGCCTGCCCGAGAAGTTCATCGGCCTTGCCGTTTCCGTAAACATCGGACGTGACAAAGGTGCGGATTCCGGATTCGTAAGCGGTTTTGATGCAGCCAAGGAAACGCTCTTCAGAGAGGGTTTCTCCGAAGTGCATGAAGCGTCCGCCGCTCCAGGTTCCGTATGCTGTTTGAGTGAGTTGCATGAGATTCGTGTGGTTGATTTCTGAGAAAAGCTTCGACCCTTATCGTGGGGTTACGCAAGTAGGAATCGGCGCATAGCAACAGGGGCGAAAAAATCAGAGTAGCTGCGGGCGTGGTTCCCTTAAGGTTTAAAATTTTACGGCTATATGGATTTCAATAATTTCAACTGATTGCGCGCTCTTACTAGGTTGTGGCCAGGATATTTGGTTTTGAAATAGGTGTCGCCAAGCAAGTGGTCGGTGAGGAAGCGCGTGGCGAGTTCTAATGTGATGACTTTTGGAGCCACGGGCAGTAGTTCTAGTTCTGCGGGCGTCAGAAATTCACCGGCGGTAGAGAGGTAACCATCGGTCAATGCCTTACGAAGTTTTTCATCAACGAAAACTTTTCGTAAATCCTGCTCATCCTCCGCGGCACTTGAGGCAGCGGAGCGCAAGAGATCGCCAAAATCAAACAATGCCAAGCCGGGCATCACGGTATCAAGATCAATGACGATTGGCGGCAAGTTTGGATTTGTAGGGAATAGAATGTTAGATATTTTCGTATCGTTGTGCGTGATGCGCAGCGGTAGCCCGGCATCTGTTAGTAAAGTCGTCAGGTTTTTCTGTGAGATGATAAAATCGACCTCGGCCTGAGCTCCGGCAAGGCGCTCGACGGGATTTTTTTCCACCGCGGCAAGCAGTTTTGCATAATAGGTTGGCGTGTGGTGGAATTTTGGAATGGTTTCGTGAAGGGTCGTCGGATCCAGATCTGCTAGACGTGCTTGGAAATGCCCGAACGCTGCTGCGGCACGGTATGCCAGCTCAGGCGAATCGATTTTTTCAAAGGTTTCGGTGTTTTCGTGAAACGGATAGCAGCGCCACACGGTGTTATCTGGGAGCTTCAGCCAGCTTCTGCCATCCAGCAAAGGAATCAAGCAGAGTTGTTCTGTGTGAGGATCATGCGTGCCGATATGGCCAGTGACATGGAAGATATTTTCCATCACTTTTTCCGGGTCGGGAAAAACAGCAGAGTTGATCGATTGGAGAATGAATCGCGTCTCCGTTTTGCCACTTCGGCAGGTGATTGCAAAAGTCGTGTTGATGAGACCCGTAGCAATCTCTTCATGGTAAACGACAGGCCCGGGCAGAATGAAGCGAGAGGCGATGTCTTGGAGGGTCATTTTCAAAATAGATAAAGAATGAGGCTGGGACTTTTATTTTAGTAATTCAGCGAAAACCAAAATGCCCGTTTGCGTTTGTAAAGTGGAGGTGACAACGGCATTCACGGAAGTGCCGATTTTTTCTGACGCGAGATTGACCACCACCATTGTCCCGTCTGGTAAATAACCAACCGCTTGGTGATCCTCTTTGCCCGGCCTAACAAGTGCGATGTGTAGCCTTTCCCCAACGGCAATAGATGGCCTCAGGGCGATATCAAGTTCATTTAAATTCAAAACAAAGATACCCTGGAGCTTCGCAATTTTTGTTAGGCTTTCGTCAAGCGTGAGTAATTTGGCGCCGAGAAATTTAGCAGTATCAATGAGGCGAGAATGGATGTTTTGGGCCCCCAAAGAAGCGCTCGCTTCATGTATCGATATTTGAATATCCGAGGACTTTTGCATTTTATCTAAATGATCCAAACCGCGTTGTGCGCGTTGTCGCAGGCTACTTTCGCCTTCATTTGCCAGCGTTTGGATTTCTTCTAACACATAATTCGGGACGATTAGTCTAGATCCGATAAATCCCGATCCGATCAAAGCGAGGATTCTGCCGTCCATGATGGCTTCGGCATCCAACACGATGGGTTGACCAGAGCTCGCGTCTTCGCGAAATCGCACATAAGGGATGATGAATGCGAAATCTTCTCGGTTCCCGCGCAAAGCTAAAATCGCGCCTATAAATCCCAAACTTGCAAACAAAGTTACGTCGATGGCGAGACGTATGGAATTCACCAAGCTTTCTCCGTCATCACTCGCTTCAATCGTTTCATGAAGTGCCAATTCTAACAGTGCAGAAATTTCCACTCGTGTCAGCAACCATGCGCAGAATAAGCCAACACCAAGACCGAAGGTTGCAGTTGAGAATCCACGCAGTGTGAAGCCCTCCATGAGCTTATCTATTCCGATAAAGACAAGACCAACTGCTGAACCCGCTAAAAAACCATGGGTGATTGAAACATCAAAACCCGTGCCTTCTGTGGTAAGCGCGACTAACACACCGCCCGCTTGGCAAACGAGCAGGTAGACTAAGCGGGCAATATTGACGGAGCGTTGGTTCATGCCGATATGGCTCATGGTTGTGACAAGTCAGTCATCCATCAAGCTGAAACCTCGTCTTGGATGGATTTCGTTTACCTAACGAATGGCTTATTGATGCTCGTCGGCCGTCAACTTGATGTCAGAGAGCGCAGCGATGAAATCACCGAGAATTTCCGCAGGAACCATAATCGTGTCGCGATTACCTCCTACGTCCTCAGTGATTTTCACAACCATTCCCCGAGAGTTTTGTTTCAGATCGAGGAAAAAGGTTTTCCGATCCGATAAAATCTTTTCCGTATGCAACAAATCGCTTTCCACTGGTCTTGGTTGGTTGTTAATCGCAACAACCATTGAGAAGCTTGTTTGATTGTCAAACCATTTCCTGATTCTAGCCATGCGCGATCTACTCCCAAATCACCGCCCTGCCCTGGTGCTTGCGCCTATGCAGGACGTGACGGATTTGCCCTTCATGCGAGTGCTAGCACGACGCAGTCTGCCAGATTGGTTCGTTACGGAATACTTTCGCGTTCACATCCATTCACGCCTAAACACCTATATTCTCAGATCCATTTCAGAAAATGCCACCGGTCGCCCCATCTTCGCTCAAATGATCGGCTGCGATATCCAAGAACTCACTCGCACCGCGAAAGAACTTTCAAAATACCCCGTCGCTGGGATCGATCTTAACCTCGGTTGCCCTGCGCCTGTGGTTTATCGGAAAAACGCCGGCGGGGGCTTGCTGCGCTTTCCTGATCAAATCGATACCATCCTCGGCGCCCTACGCGATGCCATTCCAGGGCGCTTCACGGTCAAGACCCGCCTCGGATTTCATAGTCCAGATGAATTTCCCTTATTGCTGGAAACCTTTCGTAAACACGGCATCGACGGCTTGACAATCCATGGTCGCACGGTTGCTGATCGCTACCAAACCCCTGTCCGTCCAACTTTGGTAAAGCTAGCGGTTGATACGCTTTCCTGCCCAGTGATCGCTAACGGCAACGTGGTCGACCGAACCACCGCTTTGCAATATCATCAGCAAACCAAGGCCGCTGGACTCATGATCGGACGCGGCGCAATACGTAATCCATGGCTTTTTTCACAAATCAGTGCCGCTTTTGAAAAAACCGCGCCCTTTCAGCCTAGTTACCGGGATTTACTCGCTTATATCCACGAACTTTCCGAGGAATTAGCCAAAGAAGCCCCGTCTTTCGACCCCTTGGGTCACATCCAACGCATGAAAAAGACCCTGATTTACATCTGCGATGGGATAGATCCGGAGTTCGAACACGCCATTCGCCGCATGAAAACCTCTGATGAGTTTCATCACATCCTTAAAACCCACTTAGATCACCCCGCTCTCCTACCCGTATTACCAGCGCTTGAATCGCGGATGTTCTGTGGATTTTCCGATTTGTTATGATGGACTTTTTTAAAAAAATACTTCCCCCACCTTGGTTTTTACCATAGCTAATAGTTCGTAGTTGCTGGGTAAATACCTTAGTGGCTCCCTTCGCATCCTAAAATTCCCGCCTCAAACTCGAATGTCAGCTATGAAATCCCTGAGAATTTCCTTCAATATCAGCCCGGCAGTTACAGCCTTTTATTTGATCATTATTTGCTTATTTACCAACCTAAACGCGCAACAACTGGGTCAACTGATAAATGGATCTTTAAGGACCCCAGGTTCTCTTGATAACAATTTTCTAAATTTCAAGGATTACCCCATAGGAGTAGATAGCAGTGGATTGTCTCTCAGTGCGCAATTCATAGGGCCAAGCCCAGATATCAGAGCAGCTGCGGTTCAAGCAGACGGGAAAATTTTAATTGGGGGAACTTTTCAAATTCAGCAAAGAAACGTTAGATATCGCGACTCTCTTGGCATTACGGTCATTTGGAGAAACCTAGCGCGGTTGAATGCGGATGGCACCTTGGATTTAACTTTCATGTCCGAATCAGTTGTCCCTTTGATTGAAGCGGGTAATTTTGGCGATCTAAATGCCACGACTCCTCTAATATGGGGACCCGATGGTGCGGTCTATAGTATCTCAACGGAGCTGAACGAAGACAGTTACCAGTACATTATTTCTGGCGACTTCCTAAATTTCAGTCACAATAGCCTCGGATTCTCAGCCCCAAGATTGCGTTATCTTGTGCTTGACGCCTTAACGACTGACCCAGCCGGAAGATTTGCCGAGCCTCGCATCCAGCTTGCTACCGAACGCGCAGAAGGAAATGGCTTTGACTCGCCAGTTAGAAAATTAACTCGAATTAGCGGCGGCGGTGTGGTGCCGCAAACGTCAGTGGTTAACCGACCAACCCGTCTCGCGCTCACTATAGTTCAAGCTCCAGTTGGAAGTATCGTGCTTCAGACCGATACGGACACATTATTTCGCCGTATTGGCGCAGGAAATGAGGACGAAGATTGGTTCGTGCTCGCCGGTGAGTTTGATCCCCCGAGCTACTATGCCTTGGGAGATTTTATCAAAGTTTTCGATAACAAGACTCAATCTTACGTTGTGCGCGTGAGACGAGACGGAACGGCATTAACCACCCATGAAGATTGGACCCGGACCCCAGGTCCGAATGCAAGGGTAAACGACATCGCCGTCAATAGCGGTAATGCTGTCATCGTTGGTGAGTTTACCGATCTTGGCGGTAGAATTGCTAAAATCGATGATACAGGACTTGTGGATGTTGCTTTTAACGCTGGTAGAACTGGGTTCAACAATCATGCTTATGCATGTGTACTCGATCCTGTGCTGCTTGCTGTCACAGTAGTTGGCGATTTCACGAATTATAACGGTGCAACCGTAGGCCGTATTGCTAGACTTTCTAGTGCTGATGGCACACGCGACGCCACATACCCAGCAGCAAACAACGGAAATTCTACCGGTGCTAATGGAACGATACGCGCAATGACTCGCCAACCTGATGGGAGAATAATTATCGCAGGCTCATTTACGACTTATAATGGGATCCCTCGCTCAGGAATAGCCCGTCTTGAGCCAAATGGATCTTTAGACACATCTTTCACGCCAAAAGGCGATGCCAGCGGAGTGCTTGCTTTTGCTAGCGATTTTAATGGCGGTCCTGGTTCAGCAAATCTCTTTGCGAGGCCCATAGTAGTAGGAAATTTCAACAATCTTTATGGTAATACAGGCTTTAAAGGCGTCGCTAGACTATTGGGCGGATCTTTCCCTGGAGTTTGGTATCAGCCAGCGGAAATCGAGGTTTCTGCCAGTCCCTCTCCTTTCGTTGCGGTAGCTGGTAGCGATAAATCATTACACGTTGTCGCATCAGACAATCGTATTGGTTACAATGGAATACCCCCTGCGGTGATGCCATTCGTCCCAGCTCTATCCGTCCAAGCGCCTTCCGAACCATTATTATATCAGTGGCAGTTCAATCAGAAAGACATTCCAGGAGCCAACCAAAGCTCTTTGGATTTAAATGATGTTAAATATGCGCAAGCTGGATCATACCGAGTTAAGATATACAACTCTCAGTATTTTATCGAAAGCCAAACCGTGCAACTAACCGTTTTGAATCCATTCATTGGCGTCATCCCTGCAAGCGGTATAAAAGTAAACGGACGCATTGATGCGAATGCGGGATTAAATTCGAACTTGGGAGGCGTCATATCGATGACGATCAGTCGATTGGGAACAGTTACTGGCACAATCACTATGGCAGGATCAGGTTCTAAGCCTCTTGTATATAAATTTGCTGGTCAGTTCAATGAGACTGGCAATCTCGTTCTTAATATTCCTAGGCGAAATCTGTCTCCGTTGACACTGACGCTTGATATGGATCTAACAGGCGCACCAACCAACGATTTCGAGTTTGATTCGCTGGTTAATTCTATTTCCGATGGAGTCAATACAGCACAGATTAGTGCATGGAACAATCGCTGGTCGCTAACTAACCAAGCTTCTGCCTATGCAGGCCAATATAACGTGAGCTTGGTGACCAATGCCGTTGATCTAGCTTTGAATATTCCTGTCGGACCTGTAACGCCTAATACGCGTGCAAAAGTTTCACAGGGTTATGGATATTTCTCCATGAATGTAGTTGCCAGCACCGGAGAAGCACGCATCGCGGGCACGCTTTCAGATGGCAGCAAATTTACAACGGTAAGTAGCCTATGGGGAGATACGCCAGCAACCTTACCTATTTGGATACCTCTTTATAAAGGCGCTGGAGCCTTACAGGGCGGATTAAGCATTAATGGAATTGATCCAGAAAAACCAGTGACAGCTGATTTAGATTGGACTAAGCGCGCGGGCTTAGCAAAGACAACGGACACTTATGGCTTTACTAATGTGAATCTAACTGCCTCTGCCGAGAGCGGGCTGTATAATGCCTCGGATTTTACGGCAACACTTCCTAATTTTGACCTAACTTTTAACGATGGTATATGGACTGCAACGAATGGAGGCCTTTCTGCTCCGCCATTTTCACAGTCATTTAACGTTGCGGGCACCACAGTTACACCGGTTCTGCCAAACTTAAAGAGCGTTAAAATTGCGATCAATCAGAAAACGGGTCTGGTGACCGGTAGCTTTATGGATCCAGATGCTTATGGTGCAAATCGAACCGTGAAATTTCAAAGCATAATCCTAACACGAGGAGCTCCTGTGCTTCGCGGTAATTATGTGATGCCTAATACAGCAAAATATCCCGGGTTTTATGTTGGTGGCAGTGTCGAAGGATACTAGTCCTAGCAAATTATTTTGATTTATAGAAATCTCTCCATGGTTGCGACAATGGTGAGATTTCTTATGTCTGACTTAAAAAATAAAAATAGCTCAAGGCGTGCAGGATCTAATCAATCTTAATTTAGCAAAAAACATCACTTAATAATAAAGCCATGGCAGAAACGGGAACACGTAAAATGAAGCGTCCATTAGCTCTTTGGTATTTAGGGGGCGCCGTGTTCTTGATTACAGGTGTTGTTATTCTTAAAAATCTTAACAAAAAAAATCTGTTGGCAACTGACAGCAATATAAAATCTATCGAGCTCCAAGCCAAGTTACCAAATAGAAATACTAGCAATGAACTTTCGCTCTTAGAAGCACATGGCGCCTCATTAAACGCCAACAATAAAATTACAGCAAGCGAGGAGATGATCTCTCAAATTGTGGCATCGGAACGCCCAGTTCATGATAAAGCAGCGGACTTGCTCGAATTATTTCCGGAGTCCAAAGGCTCAGAGCAAACTCTAGTCGCGTCACATTTGAGTAATGTGGCAGAAGGTGAGCAACTCGATAAATTGGTTAGCTACTTGAGTGATCCAAGGATAAACAAAAAATCCAAAGAAGAGATATTCAATGCAATCTTTGAGTGTAAAAAACCAAAACAGAGGGCTTCGTTACTCATCCAGACGATTGAAGCCGGGGTTCAAGAGTTTGCGGGTGAGGCTGAGACAGCCTTGTCGATTTTACTCAATGTGGATCATGGGGCGAATGTAGCGGCTTGGAAAGCCGAGCTTAGTAAAACCGGAGATTCTCTGGAAGCCGACGAAATAGGCCAGTGAATTAGGATACGAATCGACCTGCAAATATAGTTAGTGAGGCAGGTAATCTATTCATTCAAAAACGACATAGCCCTATAGGGGTCGGAAAAGAAATAGCGATAACCATTATTTGATTTACTTTTTTGTCCTAACAAAAAAAACTGGATATCGCCACGCGCGTTCACATGCCCCCCTGTGTATCCATAGCGTGCCGGAAGAATGGCATTCTTTTGGCATTCAGCCTCATCGAGTTACTTGTGGTAATTACGATCTTTACGATATTAGTAGGAATAGCTATTCCGGTGATTTCTGGCACGCCCAGTAACGCGCGTAGTACTTCACGAGAAATCGTTAAAAATCATCTTCAACAAGCAAGAGCGCATGCCATTGCCACACGCAATCATACGGCCCTGATCATTCCTGATAGGGAAAGCGGAGCAAATGGACTTTGCGCCTTGTCATTGTCAGAGATTGAGAAAAAAGACGGCAAATACACGGCAATTGAAAATGAACATGGCTCGACCTCGCTGTTACAACGGTGGTCAAAGCTGCCAAAGAATATGCAATTTATCTCAAATGCCATGATGGAGTGCGAGGCTTTGACCATCCTGGATCACGAAGAAAAATTGAACATTCAAGACCACGGGAAAGAGACCGAATGTCATATGATCGTTTTTGCCCCGAATGGCCAGATCGAATATCCGTCTGCTGGTACAGCCATTCATATCGCGATTGCTCAGCTGGATAAGGGTCAAACCGCTGATAGATCAGATAGTAAGCCGGTCTTTGATTTACTTTTAGTGAATCGTTTGACTGGCAAAACACAAAGCACCACGCGATGAAAACGAAAAGAACCATAAAATATAGAAAAAAACGCGGAGTGTCCCTCACTGAAGTAGTGATCGCGCTATCGATCATCGCATTCAGCGTTCCACTGATCCTTGGAGCAACAGGGGGAGCGCATCAATCACGTCAAGACGCGGAAGCTGATACCCGATCTGCATGGATAGTGGGTGATGTGAAACGAAGAATCATCAATGATTGGGCAAGTCTTACACAATACTCCGATTTGAAGGACGAATTAATATTTCCATCCATAGAAAATCCAAAGAGCACGATCAACATGTTTTACGATCAACAAGGAACGTTGATGGGACAGGATGATGAGAAGGCGGTCTATTTGGTCACGGTGGAAGCTTCTCCATACGTTCAGACCCATTACTACTCAGATATTTTACCATTGGCTCGGGTTATAATAAAAATTCAACACCCAGCCAAAGCTTCACCCGACAAACAAAAAATACTGACTTATCAATTTATCAGTGCGCGATATGAAATTTGAAGAGAATAAAAAACCATGTAATCGAGCCAATTTGTGCGGATTAACTCTTACTGAGTTGTTAGTGACAATGGTAATCACATCCATGATTTTGGTTGCGTTGGCATCTCTTGTATCGCAATCAACCAATGGATATTCCTTGTCTCAGCGATCTCTGAATCACTTATCTCAATCTCGGGCGTTCATTCAGATATTTCAATCCGAATTATCGCTTCGCTTATCAGATACTCCATTAATACATCGTTCCTCTAATCAAGGCGACTCAATGAATTCTGATAAAATAGTTTTTGTTAGAACACTTCCTGAAGTTGAGCGAAGAACCGATTCGAAGAGCGATATCGCGGCTAGTTATTATTATGTGACATTCACAGAAAGTGCGAATAAAAGGGTGGTTCCTAAACTGTTCCGAAAAATTCTTACTTCACAAGAAACACAGAGTTTTATCGAAGCAGGTAGCTCCGCAGAGCTTCCAGAAGTTGATCCGACCATAGATGAGCCCATACTAGATTTCGTACTCAGTTTTAAAGCGATCCCTATGTATCTGGATCCAAAAACAGGAAATGAAAAGCCGTGGGATAAAACCATCGATTGCGAGAGTTCTCACATCAATCTCACGATCCGTACAATAGATGAATCCTTTTCAGCTCGCTACGTCAACGAGGCGGAATGGAATCGTCTCACATTATCACCTAATGAAAGCGAGCGGCAAATGATACGCACGGTTTCATGTAATCTAAGCATCGGGGAATAATGCCAAAAATTAAATATTATTTCATGAAGGCTGGCATTGCCCTACCGATGGTCCTGATATCAATCAGTGGGCTTTTTCTGTTGTCTATTGGTATGTTAACCATGGTCAGCCTAGAGGGGAAAACTGCACGCGCGTATTCCGCTGCCACACAAGCCGAGCTTGCCGTGGATAGTGGGCTATCAAATGCTCTTTCTTTGATATCAGAAATTTCATGTCGTGATGACTCATTAGCCTTCCGCGTAGACGACCCAAGCCATCCCACGATCCCAAGCCATCACCGCCCCCTTGGATATCGCGAACAATTTTTTACTTATGGAGCGGTTTTTGAAAATGATGCATGGCAGGCAATCCCATTATTTAGTCATGCATCACGGCGAACCCTAGGTGATCTACAGATCGAAGTCAGAGAGTTGATTCCACATCTAACCCAATACGCTTTATCTGCAGAAACGCTGACCCCAATCACTGAGCACGATCAAAATATTCCACGAGCTCAATGGATTGAGCTGCCTGCTGATTCTGATCAAGCTAACAACACTACCGTTCGCTACGCATTTTGGATTGAGGATTTAAGCGGCAGGATTGATGGAAAACATGTTGCTGCGGTGGCTCGTAATCTGGGCATCAGCACCGCGGAAATGGATCCCTCTACTATTTTTCAATCTGCATCGTCTAAAGGAAGTATGCCATCAATTATGAATGAAAAGCGTAATTCCATACGCACATCAGCATCACTGAGAAATTGGCTAGATCCAATTCAGGCAAGTCGGATTGAGCCATATATCACTTATCTGCCTGAACAATCGCCTGAACCAAAAATGATTCCGCATGGCTATGATTACCCGGATGCTGGGCAAAAAGCCCAAGACCTGAATGCCTTTGTTGCCAGCTGCGATGTAACAGGATTATCTGATCATATCTCCCGAAATTTGCCCAAATTTTCTGCTAGAAGAGGGGGGTTTCCTGCTTCTTCAGATTACATAAATACTCTCGCCGCATCAATGATCGATTATGCAGATGCCGACAGTAATCCAACCTATGGCAGCGGTTTCCGAGGTGTGGATAGCTATCCATTCGTCAACGAGCTCTTTGATCGATACGAATGGATTTCGAATTCCAACGGGAATGTAAACATTAAGATGGAAACGTTTGTTGAACTATGGAATCCAAGCCAACTTCCTATCAGTGGCGAATTACGTTTCACAAATATGAATCGGCATAAAATCAATATCCCACCGGCATCAACACAGGATTTTATTCCCGTAGAATACCCGCCTCTCATTATTACCATGCCGCCTAATGGCTTTTTGGTCATTCCACTTGGCGAATATATCTATGCATTCCCTCAGGGGGCATTCACACCCTCGCAACTCAATTTTGTAGAGACGACCCGAAGCAATTATTCCCTGAAGTGGAATAAACGAGAGATCGATTACGCACGCGGTGGCCTGCAGCGCACTTCAGGTATATTGAGAGCGGGAGCGAGCGAAAGAAAATGGAAAGGAAACGCCTCCCCAGCTCATGATACAAGCATCGGTCAGTTCGGAGATCCTCGAGCATCAATCTATATAGCATCTCCTGTTATGGCTAACAGTTACGATGTAAATAGTAATTGGGGAGGTCGCGCTTTAAAACGAAGCATCGTATCTACCAAGCCAACGCTACCTTATGCAGAGGTTCGTATCAATCAATGGCCAGATAGCGGATCGAGTTCTTTTCCTGGAATGCGTCCAGTGGGAGATCAAAGACGACCCGGCGTAGCGGCAATCATGAATTCGGATGGCACTCCCTATGCTAATGGCATTTATCCCACCAATCAACCCGAGCGGGCTCCATCGGTTATTTCAAATTCAGGTCGATATCAATCTCTCTGCGAACTAGGACATATTTATGATCCAGCACAATGGAGCGATGTTAATACGCGCAACCCAACGGCCAACTCATCAGCTGGAGGCGGATTTACCTTAGCGATAGGCCGTCCTGAATTTCTTGTTTTCGACAATGAAGGGCAACGTGCAGCTCAGCTCTTAGATCTATTTTCTTTGCACTCTGTAAGCGATATAGCACATACACACGCCCGACGCATCAATATCAATACGGCACCACGCGAAGTTCTGAGATGTTTGATTGCCGGCGTGTCGTTGAATGCGGATCCGATGGCACCAGATGCCAAACCGCGTGATGTTGAAAGCATTGGCGATCTCTTTGCCGACAGGGTTATTGCTCATCGCAACCAGAGCCCTTTACGTGGCTACTCGGATCTCAATATATTAAGTATCGATCCATTAAAAATTCATGATTCATCCGATCCCGAGGACTTACCATTTTTTGGTAATCCTGATTTTTATGAGAATACTCCGAAAGTCATCGATAACGATAACCCAAGCGATCTGATTGAATGGAACGATGCGGGAAGAGAAGAGCTGATGAGTAAAGTCATCGATCTAGTTACGTTTCATTCGAAAACCTATCGTATCGTTGTGGCGGGAGAAGTTCGTTCCAAATCGGGAAAGCGTCTCGCACGTGCCACTCGCGAGTTTCATTTCACCGTTGAACCCGAGCGCGACTCGAATGGCCTAGCTATACGGAATGGTAAACCACGCATCAGTAAGCATTATGAAATTTCTTTTTAGATTATCGACAGCCCTAGCCTGCTTGATACCCATTCTCAGCGCAGCGGAAACAGAGCGTTATGGTTTTCTGAATGTGGTGAATATGATTCCTTCAACAACTACTATTGAAATCCATCTTGCCGAAAAAAAACTAGTGCCGAGCGGATTGAAACCCGCTGCCGAGACGGGTTGGTTCATGATTCCCGTCGGTACGCATCCCATTTCCATAAGTCATCCTAGTCATAGAAAATTGAGCTCAAGCATTTCAGTCACTGAAGGTGCTTCTAACGTGGTGGTGATCTATCTCCAATCTTCTGAACGCATGCAATCAGACGGTAAACCCTTTCCTCCAAAAATCTCCATTGCCCCTATTCCAGCTTACGAATCCACAGGATATGCGCTCAAAGCCGTGTCCTTGCTTCCAGCCAAAAACCACTTTCAGTTTGAGCGAGAAAACATCGAACTAGATTTTCGAAAAGTCGCTGAAGTTCCGAATTGGACGGGTGGTGAATTTCAGATCCGGCACAACGACAAACTTATCGGCGAAGTCAGTCGCGGCCGCGAACGCGCTTCATATATGTTGCTTATTGCTGCCGATCAGCAAGGAAAATATCTAACAACTATTGTCAGTGCTGATCCGCAAAAACTTCCCCCATGGATGCAAAAATAGAATCGAGCTTGAGCTTGTTTTAATTTTAGCCTCTTCCGCAAAATCTGTGGGTTAAAACTGGCTTCTGAGCGCTTCAGATCGGCGCGAAGTTCTTGGAAGTTGCCCACAACAGGCCGATTCGAGAATGGGTCTGAAACTCGTCGAAGAAG
>Ga0315902_10004019_pt1 | contig 21602 bp, 10 predicted proteins | sample LakEriMetagenome_9_FD_203523 | JGI IMG/M metagenome (GOLD analysis project Ga0315902, IMG submission 203523) | Freshwater fungal communities from buoy surface, Lake Erie, Ohio, United States - Buoy 12 MA117 | ecosystem: Environmental > Aquatic > Freshwater > Lake > Lake biofilm | place: USA... | reverse complement strand
GGCGCGGTAACCGTCAACGTCACTGGGGTCAGCGCTACTGGCTCCATAGGCGACACCACCGAGACTGGTAAGGCTAACACTACCCTCACGGGCGTCGAAGCCGTTGGCTCTATCGGCACGGCTACAGCCAATGCCAAGGCTAATACCACCCTCACGGGCGTAGTCGCTACTGGGTCTATCGGTACTGCCGATGCTACGGGCAAAGCCAACACTACCCTCACGGGCGTAGCGGCCACCGGGTCTATCGGCGACACCACAGAGACAGGTAAAGCCAACGTCACTCTGACGGGCGTTGAAGCTGCCGGGTCTATCGGTACCGTCACCGTCAATGCGGGGACTACTAACGTAGCAGTCACCGGGGTCAGTGCTACTGGCTCCATCGGCACAGCCGACGCTACGGGCAAGGCCAACACCACCCTGACCGGGGTCAGTGCTACGGGGTCCATCGGGACCGTCACGGTAAGTGTCGGTGCTACTCTAGTAAACGCAACTGGTGTAGAGGCGGTAGGCTCCATCGGCACTGCGGCTGTCGCCGCCAAGGCCAACACCACTCCGACCGGGGTGAGCGCTACCGGGTCTATCGGGACCGTCACTGCTACGGTTGTTACTAACGTAGCTGTCACCGGGGTCAGCGCCACCGGCTCAATCGGCACGGCCACAGTCAACGCCAAGGCTAACGTCACGCCTACCGGCGTAGAGGCTACTGGGTCTGTCGGCACTGCGACTGTCGCTGCCAAGGCTAACACTACGGTTACTGGGGTCAGTGCTACTGGCTCCATCGGCACGGCTAGCGCTCTAGTTATCCTCAACGTCCCCGTCACCGGGGTCAGTGCTACGGGGTCCATCGGGACTTCTACCGTCAGGGCTAAGGCCAACACCACCCTGACCGGGGTAAGCGCCACCGGATCGGTGGGTGATGCAACGGTCAACGTAGCAGCAAACGTCTCCGTGTCCGTCACCGGGGTGGCCGGTACGGGTGCAGTCGGCTCGGTGTTTGTCGCGCTCCCCCGCAGCGTGGACATTACTGGTGTTAGCGCTGCGGCTTCTGTTGGTTCTGTTACCGTCGTAGGTAGTTCCAAAGCGCTGCTGGTTGGTGTATCAGCTACTGGGTACGTAACTACACCGCTTATTTGGGGCGTCATAAACGACAACCAAACCCCGAACTGGCAGCCCGTAGATGACACTCAGGCAGGGAGCTGGACGGCAGTAACAGATAGCCAGACCCCTAATTGGCAGGCAGTCGATGATAATCAGACCGGAAGCTGGACCCAAGTAGTAGATGGTAATACAGTAGTCTGGGTGGAAATCCCGACTTAAGGAACGGATATGCCAAGCACGTATAGTAACCTCAAAATCCAGCTCATGGCGACGGGCGAGAACTCCACTACGTGGGGGAACGTCACTAACCTCAATCTGGGCACCGCAATCGAAGAGGCTATTGCCGGTTCGGCGGACGTTACTTTCGCAAGTGCCAACGTCACTCTTACCCTGACGGACACCAACACCTCGCAGACTGCGCGCAACATGCGCCTCCGCTGCACTGGTACGACTGGCGGCTCGACCCGCAACCTCGTGGTCCCTGCCATCGAGAAGGCGTACATGGTTCAGAACGACTGCGCAGACAGCGTCGTCGTCAAGAACGCTACCGGCACCGGCATCACCGTCCCTGCTGGCAAGACCATGTGGGTCTACAACGACGGCACCAACGTGGTGGATGCCGTTACTAGGCTATCGTCGCTCACGCTCGGCACTGCACTCGCCGTTACCGACGGGGGTACTGGGCGTACTTTCCTGACCGGTAACTACCTGCTTCGGGGTAATGACGGTGGCGCTGTCAATTCCAGCGTCATTTATGACAACGGCACCAACGTCGGGATTGGTACTTCTAGCCCCGGCCAAGCCTTAGACGTCGTCGGAAGTATCCGGGCCAGTAGCACGTTGCTTGCTGCCGCTATCCAGACCGGCTACGGCGTGTCAACCGGCGACTGCGCCGTTGAGATCGGCGGGGACCGGACTGGCAGTGGCCCTTCCTACGTAGACTTCCACTCAACCAGCGGCACGGACTTCGAGGCGCGCATTCTGCGCAATTCGGGCGCTAATGGCGACTTCGGGATCACAAACACCGGCACTGGCTTCCTCACGATCAACAACATTGGCTTTGGGGCGGTGGTCCTCGGCACCAACAACACCGAGCGGGTGCGCATCACGCCAACCGGCAACGTTGGTATCGGCACATCCACGCCCGCCACATCGCTCGACATTAACGGCAGCCAGATCACGCGTGGGGACGCCAACGGCTTCATTCTGTTCGCACCGAAGGAAGGGACGGAGCCGTTCGGCACCAACTACGACCGCTTTGAAATCCGGGTGGACGACACCGCGCAAGTTACGACGCTCGGTAATACCAACGGCGGCACCGGCTCGGCTCGCGCACTGGCCTTCCTTGCTGGCACGAACGAGCGCATGCGCATCGACACGGCAGGCAACGTCGGGATCGGTACAACGTCCCCCGCCCGGTTGTTTGAAGTGGTTGCCTCTGGCACCAATATCCCAGCGCGGTTCGGTAACTCGCAGGGTAACCTCGACATCGGCGGGTCCGACGGCAACACGGTAAATATCGACACCCGTAGCTGGGCTATGGCTCTTCAGACCGGCGGCACCGAGCGCATGCGCATCGACACTTCCGGCAACGTCGGGATCGGTACCTCCACGCCCGGACAGCTCCTTACCGTTCGGTACGATCATAACGGCACAACCGCTGCCCTGATCCAGAACCGCAACGCCTCTGGCTCCCCGGCGGCGGCTCTGCAGTTCATTTCCGGGGCGTTCGACCTGACGGATGACCGCTACGCTATGATTGCCTCGGCGGGTGGCGCTAACAACACTCTGCAATTCTACACCTCCCAAGGCGCTACGCCTACCGAGAAGATGCGCATCGACAGCGGCGGCAACGTCGGGATCGGTACCTCCACGCCCGCCGCAAAACTGAGTATAGATCGCGGGTCTTCGGGGCAGATTTTCACTTTCAAGGGGGCTGGCGGTACCTTCGGCTTCGCCTCTGGTGTGCTGGGCGGCACTAACGCCTGTGAACTGACGACGACTGATACCGGTGGCGTGCAGGCCACGCGTATGATGCTACGTGGCGGCACCGATAATGCCGATATCGAGTTCTATCGTGGCGCGCGCGGCGCAGAAACCATCTCGATGTTCATCGAAGGCGACACCGGCAACGTCGGGATCGGCACTACTTCCCCAGCGTATACCCTTGATGTTGTCGGCGACCAACGCGCGGCTGGGCTGCTAACGCTCAAGAATGACCTGCTGCTCGATAAGGGCGCGCTGGACACGATCTACTGCAACACCGCGCTGGCGTTTGCCCGCAATGGCGTTGGCGAGCGCATGCGCATCGACAGCAGCGGCAATGTCGGGATCGGTACGGCCAGTCCCGCTCGGCGACTGTCACTCACTGCCAGTGCTTATGCTTCTGCGGAGCTCAGCTCCGCTGTTACCGCAAGCCCCTCCACGCTAGACGCTGGCGAAGTATTCACCCTCAGTTCCAACACCGCCATTAGCGGCGTGACGTTCTCGCCCAGTGATCCGCGCCTACTCACGTTTGGTGTGACGCCAACTAACGCGGCCTATATGCGCGCGAACGAGTTGGACCTAGTGGCGACTGGGGCTATCCGGTTGACAACGGGTGGCGGCACCGAACGCTTCCGTATCGGCTCTTCTGGGCAAATCGGTCTCAGCGGCACTAACTACGGCACTAGCGGGCAGGTGCTCACCTCGCAGGGTTCTGGTTCGGCTCCGATCTGGACTAGCATTACGCCGGGTACTGGGACGGTAACCAGTGTTAGCTTCACTGGCGGCATTGTCTCTGTCGGCACTCCAACGACTACCCCTGCGTTCACCGTTGCCGGTACATCCGGTGGTATCCCCTACTTCTCAAGCGCATCGACGTGGGCGACTTCGGCTGCTCTGGCTGCGAACGCGATTGTCGTTGGGGGCGGTGCTGGTGTAGCTCCGTCTACCATTACGACGGGTACTGGGGTTGTTACGGCCCTCGGTGTCAACACTGGTACTGCAGGTGCCTTCGTCGTTAATGGTGGTGCCCTCGGCACGCCTTCTTCCGGTACGCTGACGAACTGCACGTTCCCGACGCTCAACCAGAACACCACCGGTAGCGCAGCAACGCTGACTACGGCCCGCACCCTTACGATTGGGGCCACCGGCAAGACGTTCAACGGGTCGGCCAACGTAACGTGGACCCTTGCTGAACTTGGCGCGGCTGCGTCTGGTGCGAATACTGACATCACGTCTCTGGCCACCACGACCACCATTAACGGCGTAACCATCGGTTACCGGAGCATCCCGCGTTCGACCACGACTACTACGGCTGTGGTGGGTGACGTTGGTAAGTGCATCGCGGTCACGGCTGGTATCACCATCCCGAACTCGACCTTCGCTGCTGGGGACGCGCTCTCGATCTACAACGACAGCGCCTCGGCTATCACCATCACGGCAGGGGTGACCACCCTACGCCAAGCGGGCACGGCTAACACCGGCAACCGCACACTGGCTGCTCGCGGCATGGCAACGGTCTGGTTCAACAGCGCGACCGAAGCGATCATCTCCGGCTCGGGGCTTACCTGATGAGTGGTATCCAGATGGCGCTCATGGGGAGTGGGGGTGGGTTCGTTCCTGTCACCAACACCTATACTACCGGTACTGGCGCTACCGAGACTGTGCCTACCGGCGCTACGCAGGTGGTCATTACTCTAGACGGCGGCGGCGGTGCTGGCGGCTTCAACGGTACTACGCTGGGTGGCGGCGGTGGCGGTGGCGGGCGCGCGGTCAAGACGATTGCCGTCGTGGGCGGTAATACCATGACCTACACGGTCGGGGGCTCTGTTGCTGGGCGAACCACGGCGGGCACCGGCACCGCGGGCATTGCTTCAAGTGTGTCCGGTACTGTGTCTGGCGGTTCGGTAAGTATGTCCGGGAATGGCGGTGGCGGCGGCACTTCAACTGCTGGCGGCGCAGCGGGTACGGCCACGGGTGGGGATACCAACACTTCGGGTACAGCCGGGACTAACGGCGCTGGTGGCGGTGCTGGCGGTGCGGGTGCAAGCGGTGCTTCTGGCGGTAGTGCGCCTAATAACGGCACGGCTCCGGGTGGCGGCGGTGGTGGCTCGGGGCTGGACCAAGGCAGCGTGATCTCCGGCACCGGCGCGCGCGGCCAAGTCAGCTTCGCTTACACTTAGGGAGTTCTCATGCTGCACGCAGTTATCGCCGTAGGTATCCAGCTTCTGGTCGGTAAGCTCACCGGTAACTGGTGGCTCCCCGCTGCCGTTATGTCAGCGCTCTACATGGGCCGTGAGCATGCGCAGGCGGAGTACCGCTGGATCGAGAAGTACGGGCTCGGGCTACGCGCCAACATGCCGTGGTATGGCGGGTTCACTTCACGTGCTTGGACGCGCAAGTCCATGCTCGACTGGGTCCTGCCGCTGCTCGCTACCGTAGCGCTCGCACTCGTCATGGGGTAGATAACCTAGATGTCGTTCATTAAGCTCCAGTTCAAACCGGGCGTCAACCGAGACCAGACCGACTACTCGAACGAGGGCGGCTGGTATGAGTGCGACAAGATCAGGTTCCGCTCCGGCTATCCGGAGAAGATCGGTGGCTGGACTAAGGCTTCGTCGAGCAGTTTCCTTGGCGTCTGCCGCCAGATGTGGAACTGGGTAACTACGTTCAACGACAACCTGCTGGCGGTCGGTACGAATACGAAACTCTACCTTGAGACTTCGGCGGGGCTATTTAACGACATCACTCCTCTGCGCCCGACGAACCCCACGTATACCAGCACCAACACCGACAACTGCATCTACACCACGAACGGTTCGAACATCGTGCGGGTGACCCTTGCGGTAGACCCCAGCGCCGTTGCCGGTAACTACGTAGACATCTCGGGGGCTACCACTGTTGGGGGCATCCCGGCGGCAGAGCTCAACGCTTCGCAGCTTATCGCTACTGCAGGCACCCCGGCCAACTCCTTCACGTTCCTGACCACCACTGCTGCTACGTCCACTGTGTCTGGTGGCGGGGGCACGGGCATCACGGTCAGCTTTGAGATCAACGTCGGGAACGCGGTAACCACTGCGGGCTATGGCTGGGGGGCAGGGACGTGGGGCCGCGACGAGTGGGGCCTTGGGACCGCGAACGCGCCTATCTACCAAGACCAGCGTGACTGGTGGATGGACAACTTCGACAACGATCTCTTCGTCAATATCCGCAACGGCCCTGCCTACTACTGGACGCGTGGCACCAACATCGACCCGGCCAACTCTCTCAACACGCGGGCGATCACCCTGCAGACCTACGCCACTAACGAGGGGTTCAGCTCCAGCGCGGTCCCCGTGCAGGTTATGCAGCTGCTGGTCTCGCAGCAGGACAGGCACCTCATCGCCTTCGGCGCTGTGCCGTTCGGCTCGACCAACGTCGATGACTTCGACCCCATGCTGATCCGCTGGGCCGACCAAGACACGCCCGGAGACTGGACCCCTAGCCAGACCAACACAGCCGGTGACCTCCGCGTCTCGCGCGGCTCGCGCATCATCCGTGCGCTGCCAACCCGGCAGGAAATCCTCGTCTGGACCGACACCAACCTCTACACGCTCCAGTTCCTCGGGACGAGCGACGTGTTCGCGCTGCAGGAGTACGCAGATAACATCTCGGTTATGTCGCCCCGCGCCATGGCGTCGGCTTCGAACATCACCTACTGGATGGGGCAGGACAAGTTCTATGCTTATACGGGCCGCGTCGAGACGCTGCCTTGCACCCTGCGCAATCACGTGTTCAACAACATCAACCTAGCGCAGTTCGCACAGGTGGTCTGCGGGACCAACGAGCAGTGGAACGAGATTTGGTGGTTCTACCCGACAGCCGATAGCGGCTACAACAACGCCTACGTGGTCTATAACTACCTAGAGCGCATCTGGTACTATGGCACGATTGACCGCACGGCTTGGTTGGACACTCCGCTGCGCCACTACCCGCAGGCTGCGAACACTGCTTCCGATGCAACTTCTGGGTACCTGTACAACCACGAGGCCAGCATCGACGCCGACGGCACGGCTATGGACAGCTACATCCAGTCTTCGGACTTTGATCTTGACGATGGCGACCAGTTTGTCCTGACCCGGCGCATCCTGCCGGATGTCAGCTTTGGCGGCTCTACCGCTGCGGACCCAGAAGTGACACTGCAGCTACGCCCCCGCAACTTCCCCGGTAGCTCAGTACGCATTGACGCTGCTGATACGCAGCGAGTTATCGAGAGCACGGTCGGCCAGTACACAGAGCAGGTGTTCATCCGCGCGCGTGCGCGCCAGATGGCGTTCAAGATCAGGTCGCAGGACCTAGGCGTCCAGTGGCAGCTGGGTGCTCCGCGTCTCGACGCACGACCCGACGGTCGGAGGTAGTTCGTGGCTCTTAGCAAGTTCAAGGCAGCCCCTCTGCCCAACGCGCCCCCGCAGTGGGACCAGCAGTACATGCGGCAGGTTATCCGCGTGCTGGAGACGTACTTCTCACAGCTGGACAGCAACACACCTAACTACGCGCAGAGCTACACCGCTGACTATTTCTACGGCAGTGGCATCCACCTGACGGTCCCCTACGGGCAGTTCAGCAGTAATACTGACCAGACCGCTGCGGCAATCGACACTGCCTATGCAGTTACCTACGACCAGTCAGACTTCTTGGACGGGGTTACGCTGAGCAGTGGCTCGCGTCTAACGGTGCCGCACGAGGGCATCTACAAGGTTACCTTCAGCATCCAGCTGAGGAACACGACCAACGACGTGCAGGACGCCGACATCTGGCTTCGCAAGAACGGTAGCGACGTAGCCAACACCAACAGCCGGTTCTCTATTCCGCAGCGCAAGAGCGTGGGCTCCGACTCGCACCTCATCGCTACTACGTCGATCATGGTCGAGCTCGTTGCCAACGACTACATCCAAGTCATGTGGCACGTGACCAACACCGGGGTTAGCATTGAGCAGTTCCCCGCTGTCACCTATTCCGCTGGGGTTACCCCTGCAATTCCGGCTACCCCTTCCGCCTTTGTTCAGGTAGAATTCGTTTCGCTTACCTAGGGACGTATTATGCAAGCTATGACCCCCTCGCCCCAAGCTACGTCCCCGTACACCCCCGTAGGTGGGGGCAACGCTGCTCCGCCTCAGCCGCAGGTGCCCGGTGTCTCGGGTGGCTTGCCCGCTCTTGGGGGTCTCTCGGTCAACAACAACCCTATGGCTCCTCAGCTACAGAGCACTCACGGTATCGGTCAGCCGTCTGCATCTGCCCAGCACGCGCAGCAGTTCGGGCGTGGCGACGACACCATGCTCATCCACATGACCCCGGAAGAGGTCAACAGCCTGCAGGGGCTGGCGATGGCCCATGGCGGCTCGCTCACCATCAACCCACACACTGGCCTCCCCGAAGCGGGCTGGCTGGGTAAGCTGTTGCCTACGCTACTTGGTGGCATCGGTATGGCCTTCGGCATTCCCCCGATCTGGATGGGTCTTGGCGGCGCGGCTGTCGGCACTGCGGTTACGGGCGATCTGGGTAAGGGCCTCTCGATGGGTCTACAGGCTTACGGCGGTGCCTCGCTAGGGGGCGCTGCCGGGATCGGCGGTAAACTGGGTAACGTCGGGCAGAGCCTCGGCCTGAGTGGGTCTAGCGCTATTGGCGGCGCTGCTTCAAATACGGGCACTCTACTTGGTACCGATCTTCCCGCAGGATCGTTGGCTAAGACCGCGCTGGCCAAAATTCCCGGCGAGGCCGCAGCTACTATTGCTAAGACGCCTGATCTATTTGGTACTGTCGCCAAAGGCCCCGGCTTCTTTGGTGCCTTTGGTAATGCGGCAAAGGCGGGTCTCCCCGGTGGGATTATTGGTAAAGTAGCCCCCATGCTCGCAGCGCAAGGCGTAATGAGTGGTGTCTCCGGCGCGATGCAGCCGTCGGTATCCAAGGGCAAGCCGGAGGAGAGCAAGTTCAAGTACACTCCGATGGCCCCGCTCAAGCGCGAGGTGCGGTTCCAGACGCCTGAGCAGGCTGAGGCTACGGGCGGTGCTGAGTTCCAGTACTTCACGCCGTCCAACCCTGAGCCGGTGCCGGTCTCGGCGCTTCCTATCGAGGAGCAGAGCAAGTATCGGTATGCTGATGGCGGCGTAGCCTCTGCCCCACCCACGGGGCTTGGCGAGCTCATCGAGTACTTTGGCGCGAGCAATCCGGGGGCTATCACGGCTTCGTCGAAGTATCCGGCTCCCGCAGCTCCTACCCCCACTGCACCAGTTGCTCCTGACGCCGGGGAGCAGAAGTTCAACTTCACCCCGACTACCCCGACCACGCCGACGCTTCCGACCACTGGCGGCACCAACCTCTGGGGCCTGCCCGACTTCACCAGCGACCAGTGGAAGTCGATCCTCGGAGACATCTCCTATCAGGGTAACCAGCTCTTCGTGCCCGCAGCGCCGGATGAACGGAACCGGTTCGAGGACTATAGCAACATCGGGGACCAAGGGGCTTTCCCGCGTCGGACCTCCAACGGTAGCGGTATCGACGGTACTGGTCAGTCACTGCCGACCGAGCAGCCTGTGGCTCCTGCGCCTGAGGTCTCGTCGCCGGTAGCTTCGCTGCCCGAGTACGACTACTCGCAGTACTACCAGCCCAACATCATGGACCTGTACAACAACTACGGACAGACAACTCCCACCGAACAGCCGGTGTACGCAGAGCCCGTTGCGCCCGTTGCACCTGCCTACGAAGAGCCAGTGTTCTCTCGGCAGGGCGGTGGCGGCGGGGGCACCTACAACAACTACGACAACGTCCAAGAATTCGCTCGTGGCGGCGGTGTGCATATGCGTGACGGGGCCTTCGTGGTCGATGCGCGCACTGTGTCGGAGCTGGGTAACGGTAGCAGCAACGCTGGTATCGAGCTGCTCGCACGGATGGGCGGTCGCCCGGTGCGTGGTTCGGGAGATGGCGTCAGCGACTCTGTCCCGGCTAGCATTGGCGGCAAGCAGCAGGCGCGCGTGGCGCGCGACGAGGTCATCTTCCAACCGGATGCAGTGCGCCGGATCGGTGGCGGCAGCGAGAAGCGCGGTACTCAGAAGCTTTACGCCCTGATGGAAAAGGCCCACAGCGCGCGGAAGAAAGCCAAGCGCGGGCAGGACACTGGCGTGCGTAGGGGGCTGGCGTGAGCGACATATCCATCTCTCTGGTCCCTGCCGAGTACATCGACGAGGTGTGGCCGAACGTGGAACCCTACGTCGCCAAGGCGCTCAAGTACGCCTCGGGTAAGTACGACCCGGAAGACGTGCGCGCGCTGGTAGTTCAGTACGGATACCCGCTGTGGATCGCCTTCAACGACAAGGGCATCAAGGGTGCGGTCATTACCCGCTTCATGCAGTACCCGCGCAAGAAGTATCTTTTTCTTGAGTTCTGCGGTGGGCAGGACGGTTTTAGTTGGAAAGCACCTATGCTATCCGTACTACGCTCGTGGGCAAAGGATAACGGCTGCGACGGTATTGAGGGTGCAGGGCGCGATGCTTGGCAGAAGGTGTTCAAGAGTGATGGCTACAAGCGTACTCTACAACACTTCGAAATGCCTCTGAACTAGGAGTACGAAGATGGCTTCCGGCAGTGGCACCCCCCAGCAGCAGCAAGTAACGACTACCACGTCGAACCTACCGGAGTACGCGCGTCCGTACTTCGAACAGATGATGGGCCGCGCGCAGGCCAATCTCGGGCAGGAATACACCCCCTACGGTGGTCAGCGCATTGCCGGGTACACCCCGGCGCAGGAACAAATCCGGCAGAACACGCTGGGTATGACTGCCCCCAACCAGTTCGCCACCGGCTCCGCGCTTGCTTATCAGGCTGGCCTCGGTGCGCTCAACCAGCAGAACTATAACCCCGGTCAGTTCAACGCCCAGCAAGTGCAGGGTCCGCAGCTCCAGCAATATGGCATGGAGGGACCGCAGATGTTCGGCGGTCAGCAGGCTCAGCAGTACATGTCGCCGTTCATCCAGCAGTCGCTGGAACCGCAGATGCGGGAGGCGGTGTTCAGCGCGAAGCGCGGTCAGCTTGCACAGGACCTCGGTGCTGCCCGTCAAGGTACCTACGGAGGTAGCCGTCAGCTGCTTGCAGCGATGGAACGCGAGCGTAACCTAGGTCAGCAGATGGGTGACATTCAGGCACGCGGTCTGCAGGCAGCCTACGAGAACGCACAGGGGCAGTTCGAGCGCGACCGCGCAGCGGGGATGAACGTCGGTCAGCAGAACTTGCAAGCCGCTCTCCAGACGCAGGGGCTGGGTGCGCAGAACTATATGCAGGCGGCGCTTGCCAACCAGCAGCAGGGACTCGAAGCGCAGCGCCTCGGCGAACAGTCGCGTCAGTTTGGCGCGCAGCAAGGGCTGGCTGGTCTGCAGGCTGCAGGGCAGATGGGTCAGACGCTGGGTAACCTCGGCCAGTACCAGCAGCAGTCGAACCTCCAGCGGCTGCAGGCTCAGAGCGCAGCGGCTGCGGAAGAGCGTGGGCTCCGTCAGCAGTACATGGACCAGCAGTACGCCGACTTCCTGCGTCAGCGCGACTACCCGATGGAACAGCTCGGGCAGTACAGCAACCTCCTGCGCGGTCTGCCGATGGCGCTCAGCTCAACCAATACGTCCTATGCGCCGCCCCCGTCGATGGCTTCGCAGGTACTTGGTACCGGGCTCGGTGCACTCGGCATGTACAAGACGCTCGCGGGCTAAGGAGATATAGATGGCTAAGCCGTTCAGCATCCAGTCGCCCGAGAACATCGCCAAGGAGTATGCGGGCAACAAGCAGCGCATTGCCGAAGCGATGCAGCTGGGCATCGTGGACGCCACTGCCGGTGTGCTTGCCGGGATGTTCATTGACCGCATGCGCTCCGCGCAGATGCAGGAACAGGTTCCGCAGCAGACGGTCGCACAGCAGGTCATGGGCGGTGCTCCTCCGCCTCCTCCGCCTCCTCCCTCCGGAGGGCTCGGCGCTACGCCTCAGGCCGCGCTACAGGCTGCGCCGCAAGGTGCGCCGCCCATGGCACCCCCGATGGATATGCCGCCTGAGATGGGTATGGCTCCTCCGGGTATGGCCGAGGGCGGCATCGTCGGTCTCGACGTCCCGAGCTACATGTTCGACGAGCCTGATAACGGTAGTTACGCAGGTGGTGGTCTGGTTGCGTTTGCTGGTGGTTCGCCGGGTCGCGCTATCAGTTTCGAGGAAGATTTCGACGTTACGTTCGGTACGGGTCCGAAACCTCCAGCTGCACCTACCTACTACGGCTACAGCATTGACCCCCGCCAGAATATGGCGATAGCGCAGGAGCTGCTAGGTAAGCCGGAGTCCAAATACAGCGGTGCGCTAGAGAAGGACCTAGCCGAAACGCTGGACCCTGAAGCTATGGCGAAGCGCCGTAAAGCACGGGTGTGGGATGCTGTAGCGGATATGGGTTTCCGTCTCGCCTCGTCGCGTAACCCGAGCTTTCTCGGAGCAGTCGGCGAGGCCGGTCTTGGTGCGCTTCCTGCGGCGCGAGAGGCCAAGCAGCTCGAAAAGTCTGAACAGCGGTACGCCCGCAAGGCGCTTGCTGACCTCGAAGCGGGACGCAACACGCAGCGTGCGCAGCTTGCAGCGCAAGCCCTCCAGATGCAGCAGACGGCTATTCAGGGTTACGAAGCCGAGACAGGCCGCAAGTTCCAAGCTAGCGAGAAGAAGCTGGACCGCGACCTAGAGTGGCGCATTGCTAGCATGCGAGAGGCTGGAGCTATGGGGCGTGCCTCCATGCGTGGTAGCGGTGGTGAAGGTGGGGGCGGGGCCGGGCGCGGCGAAACCGTTACGGCCAACCGCTACTCGGAACTGCAAGAGAAACTCCTAGCTGCTAGCAAGGAGCATAACGCAGCTAAGGCCGCATGGATGCGGATGGGTAAGCCGCGCGAAAATGATAAAACCCCGAGGAGAGCCGCCGCTGCTCGGGCGTATATGGATGCTGCCGACGTACTCGAAGCTACTAAGAGTCTAGTCAACAGCGTTACTCCTCGTGGGAAAGCGCCCCCTGCGCAAGCAGGTAAGGGCAAGGCTGTACAGGATGGACAAATCCTTAGGTTTGACGCGAAGGGGAACCTAATCAGTGGCTAAGCGCGCGCAGCTTGCCGACGGACGTATTCTTGAGTTCCCCGACAATACGCCCATCGAGGTTATCCAACGGGTAGTAAAGCAGCAGATTGCCGCTACCCAGAAAGCTGCGCCAGCCCCGCGAAGTGAGGAAATTGCTAAACGCCGCGCAGAGCTGCAGGCGGAAGCACGTGCTATTGAGCAGAGCCGAGCTAAGGCGCTGGCTGCCGTTGAGAAACGTGTAGGTAAACCCGTCGAGGGGTTCTTCGGCAATAAGGGTGTCTACCAGAGCACCGCTAATCAGTTTCTCGTGCCTCTGCAGCAGGTACAGGAACAGCTCAACACGCTGGCTGCTGAAGAGAAGTTCATCAAGGAGAAGGGGCGTACCCCCTATAAGATGGGCTTCGGTGAAAAGGCCGCTGAAACGCTTCGGGCTATCCCGCGCGGTGCTATTGAAGGGGTCGCACAGCTTGGCGGTCTAGCGGGTACGCTAGGCCCCAAAGGCGAAGCTTTCGCCAAGTCGATTGAGCAGGGTGGTGCGAACGTCGTCGATACTCTCGGGCTCGGTCAGTCCGAGGACGTTAAAGAAGCTCTCCAGTTCGACATCGGCGCACGCCAAGCTTCGCAGCTGGCTGGCGGCCTCGGGAGTGTTGTTCCCTACGCAGCTACTGAACTTCTCAGTGGTGGTGCGGCTACGCCGCTCCTGCTGGCGCGCGCCGCGCGCGGTACGCAGCTGGCTATGGCCACAGGCCAAGGTGCGACTCAAGCTCGTGAGCAGCTGGAGTCCTTCGAGCAGGAAACTGGACAGCAAGTTGACCCGACTGTGCGTCAGTGGGTCCAGCTGGGCGGCGGTGCTATCGGCCTGTCCGAACTCGTCAACATCGGTAGCATGGTCAGGGTACTCCCTGCCCCAGCCCGTGACGCGGCTGTGCGGCGCATTACTCAGATCGTTGCCGACACTGGAGCTGGTAGGCTTAAGGTTGGCGCGGCGCGCGCAGCGCTTGCAGAGACTGGTCAACTGATTGCATCGCAGACGGGTGGCAAGATCATCACCGAAGGCTTCAAGGAAGCTGGGCAGGAGGGTGGCGCGCAGTTCGCACAGAACGTGCTTGAGCAGCAGGCGTACAACCCTGAGAAGGCGCTGTCGCAAGACGTCGCTGAGAACGCCATCCTCGGTGGCGTCGTGGGTGGGGGCATTCGTGGGCTTGCCGATATCGCCGAGTACCGCGCTAACCGGAAGCTGGCTGCGCAGGAGGGACAGACCCCGCCCGAACCTGCCGCGCCTACCGGAGCGCCTCCACCGCCCACGCCTGCCGCTGCTCCTCCCACTACAGACATGCAGGCGCGCACCGCTGCGTATGTTAACGTGGGCTATTCCCAGCAGTACGCTGAAGAGATGGCGCTTGCGGATACCCTGCGTGAACAGGAAGAGCTACGTCAGGCAGAACGCAAGGCAAAGGTACAGGCTGCGCCCCCGGCGCAACCCGGTGCGCCTATCGAAGAACCTCGCGTCGCGCTCCAGCCGCTGACTAAGAAAGCAGTTAAGACCGCTAAGGACTGGCTACGTGCGGACATGGAGCTGTTCGCGGAAGACCTCATCCGCCAGCCCACCGAGGCTGAAATTGACTCTGCTGCCCAGCAGCTGGCGCAGGACCCGAACGTCGCCCCCCTCGACATGCTCAACGCGGTCATGGAGCGTAGTGACGTTACTCAGCAAGCTGAGCCGGTAGCTGCGCCTGAGCCGGTAGCTGTGCCTGAGCCGGTAGCTGCGCCTGAGCCGGTGAGCGACCTTCAAAAAATGGGTAGTGGTATTGCGGGAGGTACGGGCGAAAACCTGCGCAAGATGCTCCTTGCCAAGGTCGAAGCCGGGGATACAACCGAGAACGGCCAACCCTCTGCGCTCCTCCAAGCAGCTAAAATTATTAAGGACGCGGGCGTCACTGTGGACGCGAGCATGCTCGAACGTATTCAGGCTGGTATCGACTCGGCTCGGACTACTGGAAACTTTAACGCCTCCATGCGTGCTTTCGTTACTGACACGGTGCAGCGCGTAAAACGGGAAGCGGCAGCCGAGCCAGAGCCCGAACCCGAACCCGAACCGATGTTCGCGGCTGAGGAAGAAGTTGACTACGAGAACCATCCGCTGATGGCGGGGCACAACTCGAAGTTCGACGAGTATGTTAGTTCCGTAGAAGACATCGAAAACGTCAACACTGTGCGCGCTCGTGCTCGTAAGTTCATCAAGGAAGGCATCCTTGACGAGAGTGTCCTCGACGACATCAACGAAGCGATGGACGACGAAGAGGCAGGCTACCGTGCAGAGACTGGCCGTGACCGTCTGATCGAAGCGCTTGACGATGCTCGTGTAGAAAGTTCGTACGACGTCGAGTCCGAGATCGACCGTCTACTGGAGGAGGGTGGTCAGCCGGAAGCGCCGGAGCCGGAGCAGCAGGCTGAGCCTGAGCCTGAGCCTGAGCCTGAGCCTGAAGACGATGAGTTGAGCTATGATGCCGTCGAAGAGGAGATCGCCTCTGCGTTGGAGTCGGGCGAGATCGACGAAAACGCCGCTACTATTCTTAGCAACCGTATCCGCATGGCCTATGATGCTATGCTCGAAGGTCGTGAGGTCCGCTACTCTCCGCAGGATGTCCTCAATTCACTAGACCTCTTCGCGTCGTCACCTGTTACTGTGTCGGCACCTGCACCCGATATGGTCGCGCCTGAGGGTGACCCGGATAACGAGTCGTCTGCCCTTAACAGCACCATCGACAACGTAGCTACCGGGATCGTAGAAGACTTCATGGTCGGGGACCGTGTGAGTGCGGGTACCTCTAAGGGTACGGTCGTAGGACTCGATGGCGACTACGTGCGCTTTCACCCAGACAGCGCCAAGAACCCCAAGGCATACCACCGTATACCTAAGAACAGCCTGCAGCTTGTCTCACGTCCGGATACAGCCTCAACGTCGAGTAAGTCGGCAGACCAGAGTACAAAGTTTGGTGAAGAGCAGGGGCAGCTGAACGCCGACATGGCGGGGCTTATCCAGTTGCTCGGGGCTAACATGTATGCCTCTAACATCGCTGAGGTCTCGGTTAAGGAGCTGCTGCAGAACGCGTTCGACGCTGTCAAAGGTGCGGTGTCGGGACGTAAGGCCCCTTCGCTCTACAAGCACGGTAATGTTGAGGTCTCTATTGACGCAGAGGCTCGTACTATAACCGTCAAGGACAACGCACGGGGGATGACTCCCGAGATCGTGCGCGATGCTTTCTTCACGGTGGCAGGTTCAGACAAGTCTGACCTTGATCCTTCTGAACGCAGTGGGGGTCTTGGGCTTGCCAAGATGGGCTTCATGATGGGGGCTGACTGGCTTAAGCTAGACACGGTACGCGATGGGGTACGCGTCACAGTCGATGCAACCAGTAAGGAGATCGCGGGTAGCGAGTTCAAGATCAACAAAAGCCCGGCCCCTAAGGGAGAGCACGGTACGACCGTAACGGTCAAAATCCCCGAGACGTATACCGACCCGAAAACTGGCGACCAACGTCGTATCTGGTTCCCCAGCGGGGCGAGCAGTGTAGGTATCCTTAACGAGCCTCTGGTCGGCCCTGTTGAGATAACTGTTACTGCGAAGGACCGTTGGGGCGACACGACCACCGAAACGCTGCCACTTGGGATCAACTTCCCGTTCGATAGCTACCAGAAGCTCACTGCGCGTTTCGACTGGGGCACTGCTGATATCTACTACGGTAAGGCTCGTAGTCGGTACCCACGCCACCAAGTGCTCTCTAGCGGAGTATATCAGTTCAACGAACGGTTCATGCTCGATATGTCGGAGCAGATTCCTTACGACATCGTTGTAGACGTGAAGCCCAACGTCGATGCCAAACACCCAGACTACCCGTTTGAGAACAGTCGGGAGCGGTTCAAGCGCAGGCTGGACAAGGACGTTAAATCCCTAGGTGCGTATCTGGCTAAGATAGCACGGGGTGCTGAAGCCGCTGACCTTAAGGAGACGATGCAGAACGTTGTGTCCCTCCCTCGTGTGGAAGCGGGCGAAGACCTCAAGGGGCTTGAAGGTAAACTTAAGAAGTCGTTTGACCGTGAAGAGGGAGCCCCAACACGGGAGCTACCACCCCTACCCATCGACGTGCAGATAAACGACCGTGGCGTGTTCGATATGGAGGGTCGCACGGTAGTTGACGAGTCTAAGGAGGCGGAGAAAAAACGCGAGTCGTCGTTTGAAGCGGACGAGGCGGCACCTACGCGCGACGACTTCATGATGGAGCTCGACCAAGACCCTCGCAATCCGATCTTCCACAACAATACCAGCTTCGACCCTATTGAGGTCGGTGCGCCTTATGGCGAACCCGCACTGTTTTTCGCAGAGCTGGGCTCCGTGCTCGTTGAGATGAAGGAGCTGCTCGCTAAGAGCGGGATGTGGGGGTATGATACCCTTGCACCCGAGAACATGTTCTACGCCGGTATCGGCGTGGATAAACAGTACGGTGGCCTACACATAAAGGTCCCATACAAGGCGGTCCTGATTAACCCGTTCTATGACTGGGGTTCTCGTACCCTAGCCGGGGTCCGCGCTACGATCCTCAACACCATGATCCACGAGATCGCACACACGGGCGATATGCAGCATGGTGTCGGCCACAACTCTAACATGGTCAGGGTTGAGCAGTTCCTCGCTGATGAGGGGATGCTTGACTACTTCCGTGACGCTATCATGGACACGCTGATAAGGCACGAGTCCGTCTTTACCGCTATGAGGGATGAATATGGACGATCAACAACGCAGAACGTTGCTAAGTCTCTTGAGGATGTCGGCAAGGAAGAGTCCTCAAGATCAGCCTCTCGAAGAACTCCAGATGGCGGTCCGAACGCGGCTAGGTCTGAGCAGGCAGGAGGGGGACCGCGAGGGGGTGAAGCTGTACCAGCCGCTGCTGGCGCTAGTGAACCAAGCGGAAAGCTGGGAGCAGGTCGCCGCACTGGTAAGCGGCGAGTAAAGACCGAGGAAGAGGTCGCCGAAGCCAACCGCAAGATCGAAGAGAAAATGGCTGGTTACCGTGCTCAGCTGGCTACGGAACAGTCGCTCTCAGGTAGTGGGCTGCTCCCCCCGCTGAGTGAGTCCTTCGCTGAACATGAGGTCAAGGACAAGAGCGGCTTCATCCGGAGGGCATTTGAGAACTTCTGGCGGAATGCTGACTACGCTAACCTGCGTATGCAGCTCTTCCGGCTGCCGACACGGGACCTTGTCATTGAAGCTGAGAAGCTCAGTGCTGCACCGGAAGCCGGTGAGCGCGCACCGATCCGGCAGGCTTACGATATCCACGACCGTGCACAAGGTCTGCGCGCTACCCTACTCAACGCTGGCGGGCGACTGCAGGAAGACCTGAACGGTTGGGTCGGAGGGGATAAACTCTCACGTAAATACCCCGACGCGAAGAAGCGGCAGTCAGCACTCTACGGGGCGCTCGATCTCATGCGCGCTCTGGCCTTCAACCCCTCGGTGCATGCTGGCCTCAACGACGCGCTGGTGAATGATGGCGTGGTTAAAGCTATCAAGGACAAGCTGACCAACGCTAAGCGCCCGCAGGAACAAGGCAAGGCCCGTAATCAGCTCAAGGAACGCGAGGATATGATCCGTCGCGGCTGGGCATACTGGGAGAAGCTGGGGCAAATCCCCGGCGGCCATGAGATGTTCACCAAGATCGTGGACTACTACGCTGCGCTGACCCGTGCGACCCGCAACGAGATCGACGGCCTTGTCCGCTCCATGCAGAAGGTCCTCAGCCCTGAAGACCTCGCGCAGATGACTTCTATCATCAACGATATCGAGTCGAGCTTCGACGAGCCGTCTAAGGAAGTACTCAAGGGCGATGTCTTCGACGACATCCCGACACGCGCGTTCCCGGTAGTCTACGTGCCTTGGAACCGCTTCGGTCGCTACGTCCTGCAGATCATGCCGGGTACCAAGGGTTACCCGATAGGTGCTCGCCACCAGTACGATAGCATCGAAGAACGTGAAACCGACGCCAAGCGGATCGCCAAGGAAGTCGGCGTTGATCCCAACGATGCTCAGGTATTCACGCGCCATGCAGACCCCGATAGGGCAGCGCGCGACGACGCCAACGAGTCCACAGTAATCCGTAACGTGCTACAGATCATCCGTAACGCGGACCTGAACGTCTCCCCGGCCAACGTCACCGACGAAGCCTCGCGTACTGAGGCGGTCAAGGCGCTGCGTGCTGACCTTGAAAAGCAGCTAACCGAGATGCTGCTCACGGCGCTGCCCGAGGAAAGCATCCGCAAGCAGTTCATCCGCGCCAAGGGTACACCGGGCCGTAACACTGACCATGCCCGTGTACTGGCCTATAACGTACAGCGCTACGCCAACCAGCTTCCGCGCCTTAAGTTCGGCTATCAGCTACGCAACGCGCTGGAGATGGCACAGGAAGAAATCAGCGGCGAAGGTGTTGAGGACTCGCGGGGTCAGGAGATGGCGCGCATTCTCCTCGACGAGATTGGCGGTCGGCTTCAGGAAGGGCTCAATCCTCCACTCAACAACCCGCTGATAGCGGCGTTCAATAACTTCGGTTATACGATGCTGCTCTCGGCTCCAGCCTCGGCAATCAACAATTCTATCGTCACGTGGCAGCGTGCTGCGTTCGAGCTGAGCTCCGAGTACGGGCCTAAGGCGGCAGCTAAACTGGCGCAGCTGGAAGGTGTCATGCGCCTTATGGGCACGGTACAGGACGACCCGACCGGGAACGTGCGTCGTTTCTACGCACCGTCCGTCCTAAAGCTACCTCTGGTCAAAAATAACCCGGTGTACGCGAAGGCGTTTCTTGAGCTGCGCGATGTCTATAACGCCTTCGGGCACGGCTTCGTTAACGAGATTGTCCTCCAGAGCGGCGCTTCGTCCATTCGCCCTAAGGGTGTAGTAGGCTACGTTATGGACGGTGCGCGCAAGATCACCGACATCATTAACGCACCGTTTGGCGCTATCGAACGTATCACCAACGAGAAGATCGGCATGGCTACGTTCATGCTGGAATACGAGAAGCAGAAGGCTGCGGGTAAAACCGACAAGGAAGCCTTCGATCTCGGGGTAGACCGCGCACGTGTGACGGTGAAGGACGCTGTGGGCGCTTATGGGCAGGCGGAGCGCCCGCCGCTCTTTAAGGGTGTCGGCTCCCTGCTGCTCCTCTTCAAGTCCTTCTCGCTTAACATAGCGGCGTTCATCGAGCGCCAGTTCAAGGCGCTACTGTATGAGCCTATGGCTGCGGTGGGCGACGTCATGCGCGGGCGCATACCCAAGAAGCGCAGCGTGTTCACGAAAGCGGAGAAGAAGCAGGCGACCAAGCTGCTGATGGCTCTTTACGCAGGTAACTTCCTGTGGACCGGCGTGTCGGGTATGTTCGGGTACAGTACGATTGCCAAGATGCTTGCACCGTTCATCTTCATGTTCATGGACGACGATGAGCGTGAGGAGTGGGCGAGTGAGAATCCCGAGTACGTCAACAACATGCCGGGGTACATAACCGAGAAGCTTATCCCCGAGACCTTCGGCGGATATGGAAACGTCGTAGCATACGGGCCTATGTCGGCGCTTACAGATGTCAACCTCAGCGCCCGTGTCGGCTACGATAACCTGTTCTTCAAAGACCCAGTGTCCAAGACAGGTAACCTCTGGAACGATACTACGTCATGGTTCATGGACAACTTCGCTGCGGGTCCGGGGCGCGCTGCTGACTTCATGAAGGGTGCGAGCGCAGTTGCGGATGGTAACTGGGAGCAAGGTGCCAAGAAGATGCTTCCAGCGTTCTTCGGCGCACCGACCAAGGCGGCTATGGCCTACGACGAGGGCATCCAAGATGCGCGCGGGCGTAACATTATCCGTAAGGAAGAGCTCAGTACTTCTGATCTCGTCAAGTTAGCGCTGGGTTACCAGCCGCTAGAGGTGAGCAAGACTTACTCCCGTCTCTACGGTTCGGGTGAGCAGCTGGGTGCTATACGGGAGCAGGGGCGCAAACTGCTGCGACAGCTGCGTGATGCTGAGGCCGCAGGTGATTACGACCGCGCGGATGAGATTGAGGAAGCTATCGACGACTTTAACGACGTCTACCCCGGCAGTGCGATCACCGAAGAGGCCAAGGAGCGCTCACGCCGTGCGTTCGAGAGCCGCGAAAAGCGGCTGTATCGTGGCGTCGAGTTTAAGGAAGAGGACCGCGAGCGGATCGAGGAAGATATCGAAGAGTACTGGGCCGAAGAGGACGAGGAATAAAATACCCCCGCCAGTGGAGGGACCGGCGGGGGCAGAGGATCAACCATGGAAGGAGCAAACTTCCGAGGGCGTTCTATCACGTTCGCCAGATTCGTAAACCCCTAACACCAGATTTAGGGTC
>Ga0315902_10004014_pt1 | contig 21624 bp, 25 predicted proteins | sample LakEriMetagenome_9_FD_203523 | JGI IMG/M metagenome (GOLD analysis project Ga0315902, IMG submission 203523) | Freshwater fungal communities from buoy surface, Lake Erie, Ohio, United States - Buoy 12 MA117 | ecosystem: Environmental > Aquatic > Freshwater > Lake > Lake biofilm | place: USA... | reverse complement strand
GCGGCGTTTCGTATACGTCGCTACAGGGGCGACAGGCCGGTCAGAAAGAAAGCTGCTGGAGTCGGCGAATGAAAATCGACATCCACACGATCCCTAAAGCGCTCATCGCTAAGGCTAAGGCTAAGGCTAAGGCTAAGGCTAAGGCTAAGGCTAAGGCCGGCAAGGTGATTGAGGCCGTCATCAACGGCGCCGGCAGCGACGGCACACCTGCTTGCGCAAGTGCGCGGCTCGCTAAGGCATGGCGCGCCGTCTAGCTCTTAGTGCTCCGGCGTCAGCCGTTCGCGCAGGGCGCGGACGCGGTTGAGCAAGGGCTGCGCTTCATTGATCGTCGCGCCGAAATCGAATGTGGTGGGTGCGGCGCCGTTGATGCTGAGGGATTCAGCGCCGCCGTCGGCGCAATCGGGACAGCCGATTGTGGGCGCAAGACCGCCGAGATCAGTCGCGGCGGCGAGGCGTGCGAGCTCTTGCCATTCGGCGGACGTGAGGGTGGTGGTGAAGCGCTGGTCGGGCAGCTCTGCGCTGCCGCGTCCGCCGCGACCGTCGCGGATCAGCACGGCTTGGCCTTCGGTGATTTCGAGCCGCGTCGTGCAATAGCCAACGCACATGCCGAACGATGTGGTGGAGACGATTTGGCGGATGTCGCTTTGGCCTTGCGCCGGCGCACTGGCGCAGGCGGCGAGAGAAAAGAGCGCCGCGGCGAGGCCGAGTTTGGCTTGGGTGAAAAGGTGCACAGATGGTCTCCGAGTGAGCGGGGGATGTTAGTGTTTGTGGCGCTGAACGGGAGATGAGCGCCCCGGCCGTCATCCCGGCCGAGCGGAGGGCAAGCCGGGACCTCGGGGCCAAGGTCGCGTCGGCGGCCCCTGGGTTTTGCCCCGGAATGACGAGGAGGTTTAGCCTTCCTCGTTGTCGCGGCGATGCTTGTATTTGGCGCGCTGGGTTTTGTGAATTTTCTTCCATTGCGCGCGGTTTGCGGCTTCGACGCGCGGGTCTTCCTTGCGCGCCACGAACGCCAGTTCGCGCTCCAGCTTCAAATAGGATTGCCAGCGGCCGGGGCTTAGGCTCTCATCGGCCAGAGCGGCGAGAATGGCGCATCCGGGTTCGCTCGCGTGGGTGCAGTCGGAAAATTTGCACGCCGCCATCAGCGCGCCGATGTCGTCAAAGCTTTCGTCCAGCGCGGTTTCGTCGGCGACCAAGCCGAGTTCGCGCATGCCGGGTGTGTCGATCAGCAATGCGCCGCCGGGCAGGCGAAACAATTGGCGGTGCGTGGTGGTGTGGCGGCCACGATCATCGGCTTCGCGTACGGCCCCGGTGGACATCAGCGCCTTGCCCGCGAGCGCATTCAGCAATGTGGATTTGCCGGCGCCGGAACTGCCCAGCAACGCCGCCGTCACGCCGGGCTGCAACCATTGATCCAGCACGCCCAGCCCATCGCCTGTCAGTGCTGAAAGCGTGACGACCGGTGCGCCCGCGGCGATGTCGATAATGGCTTGGCGCTCGCTTTCCACATCCGTGCTCAAATCGGACTTGGTCAGCACGATGATGGGTGTAGCGGCGCTATCGCGCGCGGCGACCAAATAACGCTCAAGCCGACGTGGATTGAGGTCGTTGTTCATGCAAGCGACCAGAAACGCGATGTCGACATTGGAAGCGACGACTTGCACGCCGACGCCGCCCGCTGCGCGCCGCGTGAACGCGCTTTTGCGGGGCATGAGAGCTTGGATCAGCGCGTCGCCATTGCCGTTGCGCTCAATCCCCAGCCAATCGCCCACCACGGGATGTTCGCCTGGCGCAGCCTCCGCGCAGAAGCGCCCGCTTAGCCGGCCGGCGCATTCGTCGGTTTGTGTCGCCAGGCGCCAAAGCCCGCGATGGTGCGCGACGACGCGCGCCGGCAGGAGGCCTGCTGCGGCGTGCGGTGCGAACGCGGCTTGGAGCGCATCGCTCCAGCCAAAGTCTCTGATCATGCGCCTATCCAAAGACACGAGTGCGGGAAGGTTCCCGCGCTCGCGCGCACATTAGCAGATATTGGCCGACTCGATCCCGAAACATTTGACGGCTCCCCCGACTCTGCGCAGCCCGGTAGGATGGCTGACACCGCATCACGCAAACGCGTCCGCGAACCGCTTCGCGCGGCGATCGTCTATGATTTCGACGGCACGCTCGCGCGCGGCAATCTGCAGGAGCGCAGCTTCATCCCCGATATTGCGGGCATGAAGCATCCGGACTTTTGGCTCGAGGTAAAGCGCCTCGCCAAGGCCGAGGATGCTGATGAGATCCTGGTTTACATGCATTTGATGCTCGATCGCGCGCGTGCGGCTGGCCATCCCGTGACGCGTAAGCAATTGCAGGAGACGGGCGCCGATCCGGATTTCTTCGATGGGCTGGATCATTGGTTCGATCGCGTCGATGCGTTCGCGGACGATTTGGGCTTGCAGCTCGATCATTACGTCGTCTCGTCCGGCATTTACGAGATGATCGAAGGCTGCCCGCTGTTTCCGCGTTTTCGCAACGTGTTCGCCTCGCGCTTTCTCTACGATAAGAACGGCGAAGCGAAATGGCCGAGTGTGGCGATCAATTACACGACCAAGACGCAGTTTCTGTTCCGCATCAACAAGGGCATCGACAATGTCTGGGATACCGAATCGATCAATCGCTGGATGCACGATGATGCGCGCGCGCTGCCGTTTGAACGCATGATCTTTATCGGCGATGGCGACACCGACATTCCGTCGATGCGGATGGTGACGCAGCAGGGCGGATGCGCGATCGCGGTGCTCGATCCGTATCAATGGACCGAGCCGCGCAGCCTCGATAAAATCTCGCGGCTGATTTCCGAGGATCGCGTGAGCTATGTGGCGCCGGCGGACTATCAGCCCAAGAGCCAGCTCGACGTGATCATCAAAGGCGCGCTCGGCCGAATTGCTCTGCGCGCCGGATTGAAAGTGACGTCCTAGTTCGGGTTGCTGGATGTCGCTGCCGTCGGCGTGACCGCCGACGGCGGGGGTACACGTTCGACGCGTGTGACGGCGCGCGGAAAATCCTGATCGCCGCCGATCACGCGCACACCCAAGCCGTTGCCGGTGCAGACGAAGCTGTGGCCAGCGTCGATGCTGAGCGTTTCATCGAAACGCATCTCGCGTGTGCCGCCCTGCACGGTGAGGAAGTATTCACGTGACGGGCTAACGCGCACTTTGAGGCGATCGCTGTCGGCAACATTGAAGCCGCTTACATCCATCGGGCGAAAGCAATCGCGGTCGGCCGCGACAACATTCTCCGCGTTGGGCGAGGCACAGGCGCTGAGCGCCAGAGCGCAGGCCAAGACAAGTTGTGCGCGCATGTCAGCTGCCCGTCGGTTGTTCGTCGTTGGGCGCGCGTGCGATCGAGCTGATCGGGTAGGTGCGGCTTGGTTCGCCGCCGATCACATCGACGCCGATGCCACTGCCGGTGCAAATCCAGCCGCTGGTGCTGCGGATGGCGATCGCATGGGTCCAATCGAGATCGCGTGTGTTCCAGGCGGTGGTCAGGATGTAATTCTTCGAGCGCGCGCGCAGGCCAATATTGTGATCGTCGATGATGCTGTAGCCGTTGACGTCGTCGCTGCGGAAGCAATCGCGTTCGCCGCCCGGTGCGCTGGCGGCGGTGTTGGTGGTTTCACCGGTGGCGCATGCGGCGAGCGCGAAGGCGGCGGCGAGCAAAATTCCCATACGCTTCATAAGGCGTCTCCTCTTTCGCTGAATATGCGCCGCTCCTGGGGGCGCGGCGAGGCGCCGGCGCGTTGACGGCGCTCAAATCCCTGCGATACGCCATCAAGAATGAGTGAACTCGCCCTTCCGACCGTCCGTGGACAAATCCTGCGCGGGGAGAGCCTTGCGCCGTTTACCTGGTTTCGCGTCGGCGGGCCGGCGGAGGCGCTGTTTATACCGGCGGACGAGGACGACCTGTCTGAGTTCTTGGCGGCCCTGCCGGAGGAGATTCCCGTCACCGTGCTGGGCGTCGGGTCGAACGTGATTGTGCGCGATGGCGGCGTCCCGGGCGTGGTGATCCGTTTGGCCGGGCGGCAATGGGCGCAGATTGTCGCCGATTTTGACAGCGCCGACGCACCAGAGGCGCGCATCATTGCGGGCGCCGGCGCGTTGGATTCCATGGTGGCGAAGGCTGCGGCGAAGGCGGGGGTCGCTGGGTTGGAATTCTTCGCCGGTATTCCCGGCACGATTGGCGGCGCGTTGACGATGAACGCGGGCTGCTATGGCGCTGAGACCAAGGACGTGCTGGAGGCCGCCTGGGGATTTGATCGCAGCGGCGAAATGCGCACCTTCAACGTGGAAGATATGGGCTTCAGCTATCGGCACAGTGCGTTCGACGGCCAAATTATCTGGATGCAGGCGGTTTTTAAAGGTCGTCAAGATGCGCCAGAAGCGGTGCAGGCGCGGATGAACGAGATCACGTCGCGGCGCGAAGGCTCGCAGCCGATCCGTGAGAAGACGGGTGGCTCGACGTTCAAGAACCCGGAACTGGAAAACGGCGAGAAGCTTTCGGCGTGGAAGCTGGTCGATGAAGCGGGCATGCGCGGCTACAAGCGCGGCGGTGCGCAAGTGAGCGAGAAGCACGCGAATTTCCTGATCAATACGGGTGAGGCGACCGCCGCCGATATTGAAGGCTTGGGCGAAGACGTGCGCGCGGCGGTGAAGGCCAAGCACGATGTCGAGCTGAATTGGGAAATCAAGCGCGTCGGCCGCGCTTAGTTCAAGCTTTCCGCAAACGCGTTGACCTGTGCGGCGAAGGCAGGATCGCGCACATAGAACACGGCGCCGGCAGCCAGCGCGATGAGCGCGCCAACGCAGAGCGTCGTCACCAACACGCCGAATACACCCATGCCGCGCTTTTTGGGTTGCGTGCTGAGCTGCGGCGTGGGCGCGGCTTTGGCTGCGGCGCGCGGCGTTGGCGCGGCGGCGGCGACGGCTTTCGGCTTACTCGCTTGCTTTGTTGACGCCGGCGCTGTTGTGAGTGCGGCGGCGCGGCTCTCGCGGATCGGGCGCGGACGCTTTTCGAGTTTGCGCGGTAGCGGGCGGATTGGTGTTTGTGTCGGTGTTGGCGCTTGGGGGCCGAGCAGACGCTGCCAAGCGCGTGTGGTTTGTTTGCCGCGGGGCAGCTTCGCGCTGCGGCCCGCTTCCTTTGGTGGGCGCGTGGCGTCGACGCGCACGGTGACGAGCTTGCCATTGGCTTTGGCGCGGCGTGCGGCGGCGCGCAGCGCCGGCCCGCGCGCTTGGCCGCCCGACCAGAGCAGCACGACCTTGTGCGCCTGATCGACCTCCGAGCCGCTGATGCGGCCGTCGCAGCCTGCGACTTTGAAGCCAAGCTTGGAGAGATCGCCCGCGACGCGGCGCGCGTGCTTTAGGGCGTGAGCGTTCGGCGCGAGGATGACGATCGGTTCTGACATGGCCCGACGCTGACGCGGTTCGCACAGCGGCGCCAAGCGACAGCACCGACGCACGCATGCTCTTCAAACAGGCGCCCAATTACTTGGCGCCCGGCGCCGCTCCGATGCGCGAACGGATGGTCAGTCATCAAGCGTCGAGATGTAGGCGGAGAGCTCCTCGATCTGCTCTGGCGGGATGATGAAGTTCGGCATACTGGGATGAGAGGTGTGGAGCCAAACGTCGAGCGCCCGGCGGTTCATGCCGGGCAAGCGCGCGGCTTCAGCGAACGCGGGCGCGTCGGGATTGGGCGAGGCTTCTTGGTAAGCTTCGATCGCGTGGCAAGAGGCGCAATTCTGGATCGCGTAGGCTTGGCCGCGCGCGGCCTGGCGGGCCAGTTCGCGTTCGGCGGACTCCTCAGGCGTGGTGCAGGCGGCGAGCGCGAATAGGACGCCTGGTGCGCCTAGGAACGAAACGCGTGTGGCCTTCATGGCAGCCTCCATCCATCTGCGCAGCATCGCCAAGGCCCACGCGCGCGGCATTGATGGGGGTCAAAGCAAGCGCCCGCCTCGCGCATCCAATCGATGTCGTTAGCGCCTTAGAGAGAAGATGCCGATGGCGGATGCGATCGTGGTTAAGCCGGCTCAACGCAATTGAACGGAAATTTACCATGAAAATCAGCAACTAAACGCGCCGCCCTCATGATGCCTTAACCCAGAGGCGTTTCATTATGACACTCTCGGAATGAACGCGAAAATGCGTCGGTCCGGGCGCTGGTTGGTTGGTCGGTTAGTCTCGGGGCGCAAGAAAATGGCGCGCGTGGTGGTTCTTCTAGGGGGTCTAAGCCCTGAACGGCCTGTGAGCTTGAGCTCTGGGGCCGGGTGCGCGGCGGCGCTGCGCCGGCTTGGGCATGATGTTATCGAAATTGATCCGCAGAGCCCGACTTGGATCGCGGATCTTGCAGCAGCGCGCCCGGATGCGGTGTTCAATGCGCTGCACGGTGAGTGGGGCGAGGATGGCCGCACCCAAGGCGTGCTCGAATACTTAAAGCTTCCCTACACGCACTCGGGCGTGCTCGCGTCGGCGATCGCGATGGACAAGGACAAGTCCAAGGCTGTGTTTGCGCAATCTGGGCTGCCGCTGGCGAACGGCAAGCTGATGAACCGCCATGACGCGGCCAAGGCGCACCCGATGGCGCTGCCGTACGTTGTGAAGCCGAACGCGCAGGGCTCGTCGGTTGGCGTTTATATCGTGCGCGAAGGCGCCAATCGTCCGCCCGAGCAATTGCTCGATAAGGATTGGACGTTCGGCGACGACGTGCTGGTTGAAGAATTCATCGACGGCAAAGAGCTGACGGTCGCTGTGATGCACGATCGCGGCGCGCTGGCGGTGACCGAGATTTTGCCGGCCGGCGAATGGTACGATTTCGACGCCAAATATGCCGAAGGCGGTTCGCGCCACGAAATTCCGGCGAAGATTCCGCAAAGTGTGGCCGATCAATTGATGCGCGCGGCGGAAGCGGCGCACCACGCTTTGGGCTGCCGCGGCGTGACGCGCTCGGATTTCCGCTATGATCCCAAGCGCGATGTGATCGCGTTGCTGGAAGTGAACACGCAGCCAGGCATGACGCCGACGTCGCTCGCGCCCGAGCAAGCCGCTTATGTTGGCATGTCGTATGACGACATCGTCGCCTGGATATTGGGAGACGCGTCATGCCAGCGGTAAGAGGCGCGCGCCGCTCTGGGCGCAATCAGCAAGCTGAACATCCGCGCTCGCGTCGCGGCAAGGCTGTGCCGGCGCCGTCGATGAACTCGATGCCGCGCTTGGCGCAGATCAAATTGAGCGGCGGCTTGGGTTCGGACGATGTGAAAGTGTCAGGCAAGAGCCTGATCCTGGCGTTGACGGGCGCTGTGTTCTTCTTGGGCGCGGGCGTGGCTGGCGCTGCGTGGCTGGGCTCGTCGCTGTTTGACGTGCGCGAAGCATTTGCGCGCGCGGCCGACGGCGCGGCCGCCAATATGGGTTTTGCGGTCGACGAGATTCAAGTTTCGACGATCGAAGGCGCGTCTGCGATTTCGCCGGCGCGCGCGGCCGAAGTGCGTGCGCTGATCGTGCCGGACGGGCGCCTATCGATCCTCTCGCTCAATCCCGTCGATGTGAAGACGCGGGTGGAGAGCTTGGATTGGGTGCAGGGCGTGCGCGTGCGCCGCCTTTGGCCGAACGACATGCTGATCGAAGTCGAGCGCCGCCAAGAATACGCACGCTGGCAGGAAGACGGCGAAATGTCCGTGATCGATGCGAACGGCGAGCGTCTGCTCACCGAGCGTGCTGCCGACCATGCGAATTTGCCGCTGGTGGTTGGCCAAGGCGCCGGCCCCGCATCGCCGGCGATGCTGGCGGCGTTGGAGAGCTTGCCGCAAGTGCGTGCGCATTTGCGTGCGCTGGTGCGCGTGGGCGATCGCCGCTGGAATGTTGAACTGACGAGCGGGACGACCGTGGCGTTGCCGGAAGAGAACCCGCAAGCGGCGCTGGCGCAGCTGGAACACCTGCAAACCGAGCATGCGCTGCTCGATCGCCCGTTGGCGCAGATCGATATGCGCGTGCCTGATCGTGTCGCCATTCGCGTGCATCCGGTGTTGGCCGGCGGCTTGCGGCCTCTGTTGGGAGGCGCCTGATGGCTTTGGCTTACGAACCCGTGCGCGAAACCCGCGCGCCGCGCGAGGACGCATCGCGTGAAAGCTTGGCGCCTTTGGTGGCGACGCTTGACGTGGGTGTGGCGAAAACCGTGTGCCTCGCGGCGCGCCGCGATCCGGTGCTGGAGATGCATCCGGACCGGCCGATGCGCGTCTTGGGCATTGGCGTGCAGACCGCGCCAGCGATCGCCAGCGGCAAGCCGGCGGATTTCGACGCCTGCGCGCGCGCCATTCAAGTTTCGATCGAAGAAGCAGCAGCGATGGCCGGCGCGCCGATCCGTCGTGTTGTGGCTTCGTATTCGGGGCCTGGCGTTGCTTCGCGCATTTCGCGCGGCGCTGTGCGTTTGAAGAGCGGCGCGGTGACGGGGCGTGACATCGACGCTGCGATCAATGCGGCGCTGCAAGCGAGCCCGACGCCAAATCTCGCGATCCTGCATATCGAACCGCTGCGCTACATGGTCGACGACGGCGAGCCGGTGGATGACCCGTATGGCTTGAGCGGCAAGATGCTGGTTGTTGAAGCGTGCATCGTGACGGCGCCTGGCGAAGCTGTGAACGCGCTGAAATCGTGCGTGCGCGCGGCTGGTGCGGAAGTCGAAGAGATTGTAGCGGCGCCACAAGCGGCCGCACTCGCGGTGATGACGGCCGAAGAGCGCGAGATGGGCACGCTGGTGGTTGACCTGGGCGCAGGCTGCATTGGTTTGGCGGCGTATGCGACCGAGGGCTTGGTTTATGCCGAGACCGTCGCGTGCGGCGGCGGCGTGCGGATGACGCGTGATCTGGCGGCGAAGCTACAGACCACGTTCGCGGCGGCTGAGCGCGTGAAATTGCACTTTGGCGCAGTGGGCAATGCATGCGATCCGCGAGAAGCGGTGTCAGCGCCGAAGCTTGGGCTTGATGGACGCTTGGAGGCGGCGACGACGCTGCGTGGCGTGATCATGGATACGCTGACGCCGCGTTTGACTGAAATGCTGTTGTTGGCGCGCCAGCAAATCTCACGCGCGGGTTTCTCGGGCGCGGCTGGGCCGCAACGCGCAATCCTCGTCGGCGGCGGTGCGCAAATGCCGGGCGTGCGTGAACTCGCGGCGGAAGTGCTGGGCATGCCGGTGCGCCTTGGCCGTCCCCATGATCTTTGCGGCTTCGACCAATACGAAGCAGGACCCGGTTATGCGGCGAGCGCCGGCCTGTTGCGCCATCGCTTTGACAATCCCCAGATCGCCGATGTCGAAGAGCATTTCGCGCCGAACCTTGCGCACATCGGCTCGCTCATGCGCGACACGATGGGCAAGGCCTGGAATTGGTTGCGCGATAATTTCTGAGCGAGCGACTTAGCGACGTCCGCCGCGACCGTAATTGGCGGCGTCCGCATGCGAACCGCTATCGTTATCGGTGACGCCAGTATAACCGCGCGATCCGCCGCGGCCGTAGCCTGCGCGATCGGCGTAATTGCCGCTGTCGCTATCAGTATAGCCGCTGCCGCCGCCGCCAGTTCCGCGACCGCCACGACCATAGCCCGCGCGATCTGCGTAAGGGCCGGCATCGTTGTCGGTGTAGCCAGTCTGACCGCCTGAGCCGCGTCCACGCCCGGCAGGATCGGCGTTGGGGCCGGAATCGTTATCCGTCATGCCGGTGCGACCGCCGCGTCCACGTCCTGCGGGATCGGCATAGGGGCCCGCATCGTTATCGGTGACGCCGCTTGAGCCGCGGCCGCGACCTGCGGGATCTGCGTAAGCGCCGGTGTCTTGATCGGTGACGCCCGCATTGCCGCCGCGCCCATAGCCGGCGCGATCGCTTGTATCGCTATCGGTGGCGCCGCTGCGGCCGTAGCCCGCGCGATCGGCGTAGGCGCCTGAGTCTGCGTCGGTGCGGCCAGTGTAAAACCCGCCGCCATAGCCGCCGCCTGTGGCGGTCGCGCAGCCCGTCACTGTCGCGGCTGCGCCCCCGATGATGAGCGTGCCGCCTACCCGGCTCATGAAGGAACGACGATTGAGCGGTTTTTTGTCGGACATGACCCAGCCTCTCCCTGCCGCGATGCTAGGCGCTGCGCGAGGGGAGGCAAGCGAAGATCAAAAGATGCGAGTCGTTCGCGATGCTTGCGCGTTAGACGAGCGCCCGCGTGCGCAACGCGCCTTTGAGTGCTGTGTCCAATTGCGCGCCCGACGTTGGCGCCATCATGTCTGTCATGGCGCGCCACATTACGCCGTGCACCATCATGTGCGCTTCGTTGAGGTCGTGCATTTCGTGCATCGCAACATCGACGAGGCGCTCAGTGTGGGCGACGGCGTCCAGGCGCCATTGTTCGAAAATTTGAGCCATGTGAGCCTCCTGAAACAGGCTCTGTCGCCGCGCGGCCTGCGACGTGAAAGCGTGCGATTTATTTGATGTAGGCGCACATCCTAGCACGCTTTCCGCGCGAGGCAGGCATATTTCGCAGCTTTTGCTTGTATTTTCTCGCATGCGCCCCATGTTATCGAGGTAGCGTCCGCGCGTTTGTCGCCCTTCGCTCTTTTCAGGCAAAGGATGCAGGTATGGCGCACACCAAGTTTGGCGCGGGGCAACGCGTAGCGATTGTGCGCTCCGGCGCGTTTTCGGCGCCAAGCGGCACCTATCGCGTTGTGACCGCGTTGCCGCACGAAACAGGCCCGCAGCAATATCGCGTCAGGAACGATTCAGAAGCGTTCGACCGCATCATGGATGAAAGCCGTCTTGAGCGGGTGGAATTGTGATGCGCGGCGGGCACAGACCCTTCACGCCGGGGCCGCCGCAAGTGGTCGCAAAGACGGTGAAATATCGCGCCGAGCAGGAGCATATTTTGCGCCGTCTCGGCGGCGCGCTTGTGCTGCAATGGGATGCGTTGCCAGAAGCGCTACAGGATTTGATCGTCGATCAAGCCGCCGCCGTGGATGATCGCGATGAGGCGCCGCACGAAGCGGGCGACATCGAAAACTTCATCCGCGGCGCAAAAGTCGTCGCCGTTGTGAAGACGCAAGTCGCTGAAGGCTGAAAAGAAATGCGCGTGAGCATTGGCTTTCGAGGCTAAAGCGCCCATATAGAGGCTATCGATCCTCGTCGCGTCACGCTCTGATCCCACGCTGTCGCGCCGGATATTTGCTGTTTCCCTCGAAAAATCGGCGCCTGCCGTGGAAGGTCCACGCAGGCAATTCTACATGGAGGCAGGCAAATGGCTGTCGGTACGGTTAAGTTTTTCAATTCGCAAAAAGGTTTTGGTTTCATCGCGCAAGAAGGCGGCGGCAAGGACGTGTTCGTCCACATTTCCGCTGTTGAGCGCTCGGGCCTTTCGGGCCTGGCGGATGGCCAGAAAGTGACGTTCGATCTTGAGCGCGACCGCCAAGGTCGTGACTCGGCCACGAACCTGAAGACGGCCTAATCCATTGTCGATCGATCAGCGCATACCTGATCTCTCGGACAAGGAGCTCGAGACGCTGCACGCGAACGCTGTTCGCCTCGCGGACTCGGGCACGGTCATGCAGCGGCAACAGGCGGATAACCTGTTGCCGCTAATTGGCGCCGAGATGGATACGCGCCGCCAAGCCAAGGCGGCGATCGCAGCGGCGAAGCCGCGCCGCACGACGAAGAAAACCCCAGCGTCCGCGAAGGCGGCTGCGCCAGCTGCTGTTGACGCCGAAACCGAGGCCGAATGAATGGCGCGGTGAAATCCTACGACCCGCGCCGTGGCGCGGGTCTGCTCAGTCCCGACCGCGGCGGCGCGGATATCGTGGTCTATGTGAGCGAGCTTGAGCGTGCTGGTTTGGTGACGTTGTCGCCCGGCGACCGCTTCAGTTTCGATGTGAAGACGGATCGGGCGGCGGGGCGCTCCTTCGCCGTCAATCTCGCCGCCCTCTGATCAAGAATTTAGGGCGCGCAAAGTTTGGCGTTTTCCCCAAGCGCGCGCCGCAAACTACCGCAACGGCGCCGCAAAACCGCCCTGACTATTTCGGAGTCTTAACGAGAGCTTAAGCGCTTGGCCGGCAAAGCTGTTGGCGGGGCAAGTGCGAGCCTGGGCGAATCGTGAGAATCGGTCGCCCTTGGAGCAGGTAATGAACCAGTATGGCGCGCCCATGATCAACGATCTGAAACCGCGTATCGTGGTGTTCGGTGTTGGCGGCGCGGGCGGCAACGCCATCAACAACATGATCGACGCCAAATTGCAGGGCGTTGAGTTTGTCGTGGCGAATACGGACGCGCAGGCGCTGACGCGCGCGCGTACGCCAAACCGTCTGCAATTGGGTCATTCCATCACCGAAGGCTTGGGCGCAGGCGCGCGGCCGGAAGTGGGCCAAGCGGCGGCGCAAGAGAGCCAGCCCGAGATCATCGAGTTTCTTGAAGGCGCGCACATGGTGTTCGTCGCCGCCGGCATGGGCGGCGGCACCGGTACGGGTGCGGCGCCAGTGATCGCGCGTACGGCGCGCGAGCGCGGCATCCTGACGATCGCGGTTGTCACCAAGCCGTTCCATTTTGAAGGCCAGCGCCGCATGCAGCTCGCTGAGCAGGGCGTGCAAGAGCTGCGCAAGCACGTCGATACGCTGATCGTTATTCCAAACCAAAATCTCTTCCGCGTCGCCAATGAGCGCACGACGTTCGCAGAAGCGTTCCAGCTGGCGGACCAAGTGCTTTATTCGGGCGTACGCGGCGTCACCGATCTTATGGTGATGCCGGGCCTGATCAATCTCGACTTCGCTGACGTCCGCACCGTGATGGCGGAGATGGGTACGGCGATGATGGGCACCGGCGAAGGCCGCGGCCCAAGCCGCGCGCTGGAAGCTGCGCACGGCGCGATGGCGAACCCGCTGCTCGACATCGTCTCGATGCGCGGCGCCAAGGGCGTGCTGATTAACATCACCGGCGGCTTCGACATGACGTTGTACGAGGTCGATCAGGCGGCGAACGAAATCCGCGCCGAAGTGGATTCGAATGCGAACATCATTTTGGGCTCGACCTTCGATGAAACGCTTGAAGGCTCGATCCGTGTATCAGTCGTGGCGACGGGCATCGATGACGAGGCGATCGTCACGCAGCAGACGGTGATTGAACCGGCGCGGCGTGCGAATGAAGCGACTTTGGCGCGCAGACCTGTGGCGCCGCGCGCGGAAGCGGCGCTGCCGGCGACTGAGCCGGTGGCGGCGCGCGAGACGTTTGAAGACACGCGCCCAAGCTTCGCCAACGATCTGGAACCTGAGCCGCGCCGCAGCGGTGGGTTTAGCCTGTTTGGTTGGAAGAAGAGCGAACCGCGCGACGAGCCGCCGTCATTGCGCGATTTCAATATCGACGACGATGCGCCGGCCGCCACGCCGCGTCGTGCGCATGAAGACGTCGTGCGCGACCCGGAATTGGACGAAGAGCTGGAAATCCCTGCCTTCCTGCGCCGGCAAATGAACCCGCGCTAGGGCGGTTGGTCGCAAATCTATATCGTGAGGGCCTCCTGCCTGCATCATGCGGTGGGAGGCTCTTTCATGTCCGCTGTGTCGATTTTGGTCTGGACGCTGATTTATGGTGTCATTTGGAATGTGCTCGGCTGGGCCGGCAACAATTTCATTCTTGAGGCCGGCTGGCATGCTGTGGGCGCACAGCTTACGCCCGATTTCACACCGCCTTGGTCGCCGCTCACCCAAGAATTGCTGAGCTTTGTTTCCGACTTTGTCTATGCGTTTGCGTTCGTGTGGCTCCTCGCGCACGCGACACAGAAGAGCATCGCGCATGCATTGGCGCTGGTGTTCGTGCTTTGGGTGGCGGGGGCGGTGATGACGTATCTGGCGATCGTCAACGCCGGATTCCTACCGCTGGAAATCGCCGTGCAGACGAGCGTGCTGGCGTTGGTGATCTTCGTTGTTACCGCGCCCATTTTGCCAATGACGCTGCGCAAAAAAGCCTAGCGCTAAGCGCCCCAAAGTTTTTTGCGCAGCGCCGTTTCTTGGGGTGTGAGCGCGCCGGCGTGGGCGAGTTGATCTAAGTGCTCGAGTGCGGCGTGGCGGTGGTGCTCTGAATTCGGGCCGCCGGCGCTGGCAAGATGGCTTTCGACGATGGCGCGGAAGCGCAGTGACTGAAGCGAGTGCTCTTCGGCAAAGATGCGATCGGCGAGGGCGAGTTCGTCTTCCCAGGCCGCGCGCGCAGCGTTTGTGTCGCCCTGGGCGAGCGCTGCGAGGCCGAAGCGTTCAAGGGCCACGGCGACCGCGTGCGCGGCGGTGGCGTCACCGGGTGCGGCGTCGAGCAAATTGAATCGTAGCACGATGCTTTCGTGAAAGACCGCTTTGGCGCTGGCATCTGCGTTCGCGGCAAGAAGCGCGTCGCCGTGTTTGACGAGCGCCGCGGCGAGGCGGCGGATGAGGCGGATATCATCCGGCGCGCGCTCAAGCGCCAAGCGACGAAATTCAACCGCGCGCGCGAAGGCGTCCTGTGCGGCGGCGCCCGCACCAGCGATGCGCGCGATCTCGCCCAAACGGTCCCAGCAGGCAGCGACTTCGCCGAGCCAGGCGCCGCCAATATCTTGCGCGAAAGTTTCGGTCAGCATGCGTGCGCTGTCGGCGGCTTCGCGCGCGGTGTTGAATTGACCCATGCGCAGCGCGTGATCGGCTTGCGCGAGCAGGGTGCGTAACAAAAAGCGTGAGGCGTCTTCGTTGCCGCCGGCGCGGTTGCAAAGTTTCTCCGCCATCGCGCGCGCTTGGCCGAAGGATTCCGTGGCGGTGTCGTTGTCGCCGAGGGCCGCGCGCAATGCGCCGCGGACGCGCCACACGCCGGCGAGACCCCAGGCTTCAGTTTCACTGCGCGCCGCCAGCACGAGCCGTGTTTGCAGCGCGCGCTCCATCGCGTCGCGCGCTGCGTTTGCGTCGCCGCGCACGTAATCGGTTTCCGCCGCCAGCGCCCAGGCGTCCGCCAGTACGGCGCGCCAATGCGGCTCGTGTTTTTCGGTGATCGCCAGCGCTTCGTAGCGGCCGATGGCTTCGCCGAGGCGACGGCGCGCGGAGGCGGGCTGATTGAAATCGAGTTCAAGTGCGGCAAGGCGCATTTCGGCGTCGCCGATGTCGGCTGCGAGCACGGGTGGTTCGCCGATTGCGGCGGCGACGGCGCGCAACAAGCCAAGCGCACCTTCCGAGCCGGTGCGCGCGGCGGTGAAGTCGCCAGCGCTGGCGTCGAGTTCGGCGACGCGGCCGCGGGCGCGTGCGTACCAGCGTGACGCGGTGGGGTCGCCCGGATTGGCCAAGAGCAGTGCGTCCTCGATCTGGAGCACGGCCTGATAGCGGCCGCGCGCCTCATCGTGGTCGCCGCCTGCGCGGGCAAGTTCGCCCAGGATGAAGGCGGCGCGGGCGCGGGCGGCTTGGTCGACGGCGTCGGCCAGCACAGCTTCGGCCTCGGCGCGCGCGGCCGGGAGATCGCCGCTTTCGGCGTGGAGGCGGGCGAGCGCAAGGCGGGGCGCGGGGTCGATCGGCTCAAGCCGAATAGCGAGCGAGAGGGCTTGCTTGGCGGTTTCAGGATCTCGGAGCTCGGCGAGGGCTGCCGCATGGCGCGCGGCCTTGGCTGCTTTGGGCCCGCCGGCGCGTGCGACAGCCAGCAAATCGTCGGCGCTGCGAGGGGGTGAGGAATGGTCGTTTTTATCTGACATTTCAATGATTTAATTGGGTTCGCTTAACGGTCACAAACCGTAACGCAACGTGTATTGTCGCACATGCGAAGGAGGCCTTACACCACCATTACGGGGTCGGGGGGCCTCGCTCCAGTTCCGTGGGGGGACGAAGAGGTGGTTTCGGTGCGTCGTCAGCAAACCGTTGCAGGCCCGGCTGTGTGCGCGGGCATTGGCGTCCATTCGGGGACGCACGTCCGCATCGCGCTGACGCCGGCGCCGGTCGATACAGGTATCGTGTTCGTCCGCGCCGATGTGAAGGCTGTGGACAACGTGATCCGCGCCCACGCCGATTTCGTTTCGGAAACCCGCAATTGCACCACGATCCGCAATGCGTCGGGCGCCGAACTCGCCACGATCGAGCATTTGATGTCGGCCTGCGCGGGCCTGGGCGTCGACAATCTCTTCGTTGAAGTCGATGGTCCGGAGCTGCCGATCCTGGATGGCTCGTCGGCGCAATTCGTCGCCGTGTTGCTCAATGCTGGCCTCAAGCTGCAGCAAGCGCCGCAGCGCGTGATCCGTATTCTCGAAGCGATCGAAGTGCGTATGGGCGCGAAAAGCGCCGCCCTGCTGCCGTCTAACGGCTTTGACGGCCTCGATCTCGACGTGACGATCCGCTTTGCTGATCCAGCGATTGGCGTGCAGCGCCGCCAAATCGAACTCTCGCCCAAGAGCTTCCTCAGCGACATTGCTGACGCGCGTACGTTTGGCTTCATGTCGGACGTCGATGCGATGCGCGCCGCTGGTCTGGGGCGTGGCGCCTCGATGGAAAACACGCTGGTTGTGGATGCCGGCCGGGTTGTGAACCCGGAGGGGCTTCGCTTCGAAGACGAATTTGTGCGCCACAAGATGCTCGACGCGATTGGCGATCTGGCTATGGCCGGCGCGCCGATTTGTGGCCGCTTTGTGGCGGACCAGCCGGGCCACGCGCTCAATGCGCGCTTGGTGCGGGCGCTGCTCGATACGCCGGAAGCGTGGTGTTTCGAATACGAATCCGCGCCCGAAATGGTGCGTGCGGCCCAACCGGCGCTGGTCGCGGCGTTCGGCTGAGCCAAGCTGTTCGTCCGACAGCCGCAGGCGCTTTGCGTCCCGCCAATCCTCCTGTATCAGCGATGCGCTCGCCTGTTCGGCGCGCCGATTTGTAAGGCAGAAGAGGCCAGCGGATGACCCCTCGACAAATGCAGCTCGCTCGCGCGGTGGCGATGGCCATGATGGCTGGCGGCGTGACGGCGTGCGGCGGCTTCGGCGCCAATCGCGAACGCGAGAACGTGCAATACGTCGATGAGCCGGTGGCGGCGCTCTACAATCGCGGCGTCGATGCGATTGAGAATCGACGCTATCCGATCGCGCTGGCGATGTTCGAGGAAGTTGAACGCCAACACCCGTATTCATCGTGGGCGCGCCGTTCGATGCTGATGGAAGCGTTCGTGCATTACCAGGCGCGCCAATACGATTCTTCGATTGAGGATGCGCAGCGGTTCGTGGCGCTGCACCCGGGCAATGAGAGCGCGCCGTACGCCTATTATCTGATCGCGATCTGTCATTTCGAGCGCATTACCGACGTGGGGCGTGACCAAGGCACGACTGAGCGTGCGCTGACGGCGCTGAATGACGTCGTGCGCCGCTTCCCGGAAACGGCCTACGCGCGCGACGCGCGTCTGAAGATCGACATGGTCTATGACCAGCTCGCCGGTAAAGAGATGTCGGTTGGCCGCTTCTACCTGGAGCGCGATCAGCATTTGGCGGCGATCAATCGCTTCCGCAGCGTGGTCGAGAACGAAAATTTCCAACGCACGTCGCACACGCCGGAGGCGCTGCATCGTTTGGTGGAATCGTATCTCTCCGTCGGCATGGTCGAGGAGGCGCAGCGCATGGCGGCGATCTTGGGCCACAATTTTCCGGGCAATGCATGGTACCAGCGCACCTATGATTTGATGTCCGAAAGCGGCGTCACGCAGGTGCCGGAAGAAGAAGCGCGCCGTCGCGGCTGGCTGAGCCGAACGTTCGGCACGGTGTTCTAAGCCGGTGTCAGATTGCAGGTGTCAGGCGCTGGGATGTTTCGTATCCTTTGGCGCCTGAGACCGACACCTGATGACCGATGACCAACAAGTCAGTTGAAAAGCTAAGTCCGGAAGAGGCGGCCGCAGAATTGGAGCGGCTGTCGCGCGATATCGCGCACCATGACAAGCTCTATTATTCCAAAGACGCCCCGGAGCTGACGGACGCGGAATACGACGCGCTGCGTAAGCGCAATCTGGCGATCGAAGCACGCTTTCCTGAACTTGTGCGCGCGGACAGCCCCTCTACGAGCGTGGGCGCGGCGCCGGCGGAAAAGTTCGGCAAGGTGCAGCATGCCGTGCCGATGCTCTCGCTCGACAATGCGTTCGATGCGGACGATGCGCATGCGTTCGTCGCCAAGGTGCAGCGCTTTTTGAACTTGGCCACGCCCCCGATCATTACGGCGGAGCCGAAGATCGACGGGCTTTCAGCGTCGCTGCGTTACGAGAACGGCCGCTTCGTGCAGGGCGCGACGCGCGGCGATGGCCGCCAAGGCGAAGACGTCACCGCCAATTTGATGACGATCGCCGACATTCCAAAGACGATCAAAGGCGCGCCTGCCGTGCTGGAGGTGCGCGGCGAAGTTTACATGGAGAAAGCCGCGTTCGCGAAAATGAACGCAGACCTCGAAGCCGAAGGCAAGCAGGCTTACGTGAACCCGCGCAATTCTGCGGCGGGCGCATTGCGCCAGCTCGATGCGAAAATCACGGCGTCGCGGCCTTTGCGGTTCTTCGCGCATGGCTGGGGCGAGTTGAGCGAGCCGCTGGCGCAGACGCAATACGACGCGGTGCAGCGTCTAGCCAAGATGGGCTTGCCGCTCGCCGGCATTAAGCGCGCGAAGAATGGCGATGAGCTGCTCGCGATCTATCAGGGCATTTTGGAAGGCCGCGCAGGGCTGGCGTACGAGATCGACGGCGTCGTTTACAAGGTGGACTCGCTTTCCCTGCAGCAACGGCTTGGCTTTGTCTCACGCAGCCCGCGTTGGGCGATCGCGCATAAATTCGCGGCCGAGCAGCAGACGACGATCCTTGAAGGCATCGACATTCAGGTTGGTCGCACTGGCGCACTAACGCCAGTGGGGCGCTTGAAGCCGGTGTTTGTGGGCGGCGTTACGGTGACCAACGTGACGCTGCACAATGGGGATTATATTCGCGGCGTCGGCGCTGATGGAGGGCCGATCCGCGGCGGCAAGGATTTGCGCGTCGGCGATACGGTTGTCGTGCAGCGTGCTGGCGATGTGATCCCGCAGATCGTGGACGTGTTGCTGGAGAAGCGTACGAAGGGTGCGCGCAAGTATCAATTTCCCGAACGCTGCCCGGTGTGTGACTCCCATGTCGCGCGCGAGTTGGAGCCCGGTGAAGAAGGTGTGATCGCGCGCTGTACGGGCGGGCTGAATTGTCCGGCGCAGGCGGTGGAGCGGTTGATCCATTTCGTGGCGCGCCGGGCGATGGATATTGACGGGCTCGGCGCCAAGCAGATCCAGGAATTCTATGACCTCGGTTGGGTGAAGGAGCCGGCCGACATTTTCCGTCTGCACGAGAAGCGCGACGAACTTTCGACGCGCGAGGGCTACGGCGAAAAGAGCGTGACCAATTTGCTGGCCTCGATCGATGCGCGGCGCGAACCGCAATTCGGGCGTTTCCTCTATGCGCTTGGCATCCGCGACATCGGTGAGACGACGGCTGGTGTGTTGGCGCGGCGGTTTGAAAGCTGGGGCGCGTTTGAGGATGCCGTAGACGCGGCCGTGAAGGCGCAGCCGGGCGAGGCGTATGAGGCGCTGGAGCGCGTGAGCGGCTTAGGCGGCGGCGCGCGCGCGGCGTTGCTGTCGGCGGTGGCTGAGTTGAAAGCGCCGGCGGGGAGCGCTGCGCAGAGTGATATGTTCGCTGCGGTCGATGCGAGTGCGACGTATCCGAAGATCAAGGGCGTCACGTCGCGCGCTTGGGACGGATTGGTAAAAGCGTACGGTTCGGTGGGTGACGCCATCCGCGCGATCAAGGATGCGGCCAAGCAGGCGCCGGGCGATGATTATCTTGAGCTTGAGCGCATCGATGGCGTGGGTCCAGTGGCGGCGGCGCATTTGGTGGATTTCGTCGCCGAGAAGCATAATCGCGACGCGTTGAAGCGTTTGTTGAAAGAAGTGACGCCGAAGGCGGAGCCAAAAGCGGCGACGTCGAGCAATGTCTCGGGGCTGACGATCGTGTTCACCGGCACGCTTGAGAAGATGACGCGCGATGAGGCAAAGGCGCGCGCGATTGCGTTGGGCGCGAAGGTTTCAGGCAGCGTGTCGAAGAAGACCGACCTTGTGGTGGCGGGGCCTGGCGCGGGCTCGAAGCTCGCCGAGGCCGAGAAGCACAGCGTCAAAGTGATCGACGAAGACGCTTGGATTGAGCTCAGCCGCTGAAGCGTTGCGTGAGCCAATAGCCGGCGCCGGCGGCCAGGGCGGTGGCGAACGTGCCCCAGCTCATGTCGATGAGCGTGAGGCGCGTGTCCCAAATTTTCAGTGTGGCTTGGTTGGTGAGGTCGTAGGTGGCGTAGGCCACGAGGCCGAGCACGGCGCCGTTGATCAAAGCAGCGCTGAGGCTTTGCTTTTCTAGCGCGGGCGATACCGCGAAATAGACGATACCGCTGACATAGATGAGATAGAACGCGATCGCTGCGGGCCACGAGACGTCGGGGCGCAGGATCTCGCCGATCATCGGGCGATAGAGGCGCGGCGCGGCTTGGCTGAGCCAAATCGCGTCGGCGATGGCGAATGCGACGCCGGTGCTGATCCAGGCGATAACGTAAGACATGAAACGACCTCGGCTTCGTTCTTTGAACGAACACCGAGGCCGTTTGGTTCAGTGCAAAATCAGCGCGCCAGCTCGTACATGATGTCGATGAAGCCCATCACCGCGCCGCAGAGGCCTTGGACGCGCGCATTGTTGCTGTCGATCAGCAGATACTCGTTGGGCGCGTGGGCGCCGCTGCCGTGGCCTAGGCCGAATTGGCCGGCGGGCAAGCTGACAGGCTCGGCCGTGAACACAGCGCCCGGCCATGAGCCGGCGAGGCGTGGGTTCAAGGTCGCGCGGGCGCCGGCGCGCCGATAGACGGCGAGCTGCGCTTGCACGATGGCGCTGTCTTCAGCGGTCTCTGTTGGATCGTAGCCGCCGCTGACGACGACTTGGATGTCGTTGAAGCCGCGTGCGTCGAGGTGGGCGCGGAGTTTGGCTTCGGCTTCGGCGCGGGTTTGGTTTGGCACCAGGCGGAAGTCGAGCTTGGCTGTGCCCCGGCCGGGCAGAATGGTCATGCCGCCTGGGCCTGTGTAGCCGGCGACGAGGCCTTCGATATTGACGGTGGGTTGTGAGGCCAGGCGCTCCAGCGCTTGCGCCCAAGGCAGATCGTCAATGAAATGCGAGACGCCGTTGCGTTGTTTCCAATCGGCTTCGTTGGAATTGCGCGCGCCTTGCTGAATGAGTTCGCGTTCGCGCGCCGTGAGCGGGCGGACGTTGTCGAACCAATTGTCGATGGCGGGCGTGTTGCCGTCTTCGGTGGTGAGCGTGTCGAGCGCGCGCACGAGGCGCCACACCGGTGAATCCACCATCGCCTTGGTGCTTGAATGGATGTCGCGTGTTGGGCCGCGGCCCCAGCTTTCGCCGCTGGCGATCAATTCGCACTCGATGATGCCTTTGGCGCCGAGATTGACGCTGACGCTGCCGGTGGTCGGGTCTTGCCATGCGCTTGGGATGAAAACGCCGACGCTGGATTGCAGGCGCTGCATGATGTCGGGGCGGCGCACAATTTGGTGGAAGTGTGGGCTGCCGATTTCTTCCTCGCCTTCGCAAACGAGCAC
>Ga0315902_10004009_pt1 | contig 21643 bp, 19 predicted proteins | sample LakEriMetagenome_9_FD_203523 | JGI IMG/M metagenome (GOLD analysis project Ga0315902, IMG submission 203523) | Freshwater fungal communities from buoy surface, Lake Erie, Ohio, United States - Buoy 12 MA117 | ecosystem: Environmental > Aquatic > Freshwater > Lake > Lake biofilm | place: USA... | reverse complement strand
TCGATCCTCAGCAAACATGTATCAATGTACCCGTATTGCTTGAAGCCAAACCAAGTTCTTTTTCGGCTAATTATACTTATTCATGGAAACCTTCCACATGGTTAAATACAACAACAGGTTCAAAGGTTACATCACGCCCGCTCGATAGGATTGAGTATTTGGTAACGGGAAAAGATGTAAACACAGGGTGTACTGATACTGTAAGGGCGATTGTAGATATTCGCACTTCCTTACAAATAAGTGGTCGCGCAGTTAATCCTTTTGACTGCAATGCCAAAAAAGGAACCATCATTTTATCAGGATTTGCGCCAAACAGGATTTATCCAATCAACTATACCAAAAACGGACAGGTGATACCGGCCAGTTCTTATATCTCAAATGCTCAGGGTGAAATTGAAATGACCAATCTTGATATTGGGACATATTCGAATATATATGTAGACGTCAATAATTGTACATCAAATTCAATTGGACCCTTTGTCATTTTTGCGCCTGATGTACCTTTAAAGCCCTTCACTCCGGTTAAAAAATTTGAATATTGTTCCGGACAGCTAACCAATGAGGTTCAATTTGTATCTACAGACAATACAATATTTGGCTGGACAAACACAAATACAGCAATCGGTTTATCTGCAACGGGTCTTGGTGAAATTGCGCCGTTTATTGCAAAAAACAACAGTACGTCACCTATAGAAGCAATGGTTATTGTTCGAGCATTTTTAAATGGCTGCCCAGGTGCCCCCGATACCGTTAAATTCATAGTCAATCCTCTTCCAAAAATTACAGCTACTGGAGGAGAAGCTTGCGAAGGAAGTGGTGTTGTGCTAAAGGCGTCCGGCGCAGATGAATATGTTTGGTCGCCTTTATCCGGTCTCAATAATTCTACAGGATCTTCGGTAACGGCTACGCCCACTTCTTCAACCACTTATACTGTTGTTGGAAAGACGAATGCAACCGGATGTTCATCTTCAGCAACTGCAGTCGTAAAAATAAATCCTACTCCTGCAGCATCTTTATTAAAAACAGGCACCAATTTTATTTGTCAGAATGATCAGTTTACAATGCAGCTGACAGGTATTCAACCACCCGGCACCGTTATACAGTGGTTGTTTAACGGACAACCAATTGCGGGAGCAAACGGAATCTCTTATCCCGCAAATAAAGAAGGAGTTTACACGGCAGCTTTAACAACGCCGCAGGGGTGTAAAAATGCAGCAAGCGGTTCTGTAGATTTACAGTATTTCAGAAAGCCCAAAGCCGATTTTATTGTCCCTGCAGGTTGTATAGGGGCTTCTCTCTTTTTTCAAAACAGATCCGATCTTACACAAAGTGGTCTGGTTTCTTATGAATGGGATTTTGGTAATGGAAAAAAATCAACAGAACCCAATCCTGTGGTGATTTATGATAAAGCCGGCACTTACAATGTTACGTTGCGTGTTGTTTCACAGAAATGTGCCGATTTGAAAGATTCTTTGACTGCAAGGGTTTTGATACAGGAGCCTTTGCCGGGTATTCGTTATCCGCGAATAGAGGCACTAGAAAACACTCCAATATCACTTGAGGCAAGAAGCATCGGAAACGCATTTTTATGGCTGCCTTCAACAGGATTAAATAATGCAACCATTAGAACACCGGTATTTAATTATGACAAAGATGTTGAATACCTGATTCGGATTTCAAGGCCAGATGGATGTTTAACAGTAGATACAATACAGTTGAGGGTTCACTCAAATGCGCAAATTCTTGTTCCGGATGCATTTTCTCCAAATGGCGACGGCACAAATGATTACCTGGATATTTTTATTCTTGGCGTTAAAAAAATTCATTTTTGGGTATTTAATCGTTGGGGTCAGTTGATGTTTGAAACAACTGATCCTAAACAACGCTGGGATGGTAGGTTTCAGGGCAAGCCACAACCACTTGAAAACTATGTATGGATTGCAGAAGGAGAAACATACAGCGGTAAGATTATTAGGAAGAGGGGGCAAACTATTCTTGTACGTTAAATTAAACTGACATGAGGCAAAAAATAGCTTTATATACATTGGTCATATCCCTTTTTGCACAAACAGGGATCGCGCAAGATCCTCATCTTTCTCAGTTTTTTTCTGCGCCTCATTTTAATAATCCTGCATTGACGGGGACGCAGTTTGGAGATTGGGCTGTAATGGCCAACACAAGGCAGCAATGGGGAAATGCTTCTACACCGTTCAACACGCAAGTTTTATCAGCCGACTTTAAAGTATTGGGAGGAGTGGAGCGTGAAAATTATTTTGCCTTAGGAGGCACCATCATGAATGACCAAACCATGAATGGCGCCTTCAGAAGCAATTTCGGAGCTGTTAATCTCGCTTTCCATAAAAAGCTTGCCGAAGGTCAGCGAATTGCTGCAGGATTTCAAGGGGCATACGGTCACCGACGACTTGATTACAGCCGGCTCTCTTTTGGAAGTCAATTTACAGGAAGAGGCTTCGATCTTGCTGTTGCAAATGGCGAAACCAATTTGTCGGCAATGAAGCCATTTGTTTCTTTAGGAGCAGGTATTTTATACACGATCATTCAGAATGACGGAAGATTTTTACTCGATGTGGGATTGGCCTCTTATGATATTAACCGCCCCAATCAGAGTTTTTTAAAAGATTCGGCGAACCAACTGAATATAAGACATGTCGGCTACTTCAACATGAATACATATGTAGGAGATAATCTTTATTATCAGATTTCAGCTGTTTATCATCGTCAGGCTTTACAAAACTATTTTTCTATAGGAGGAGCAATAGGATTTTCATTAGAAAATAAAAGGGATTTTGAAAAAATGTTTTTACTAGGGGCCTGGTTAAGAGAAGGAGATGCGCTGTATCCATATGTTGCTGTCAGAGTTAAGAATTTTCAGATGGGTTTAAATTATGATATAACCTTTTCAAAGCAGAATCTGGGGCCTTCAAATCCGAGAAGTTTGGAATTGTCGCTTGTTTACACAGGGATGTTTCCCAGGCACAAAGGGTTAAGGTGTCCTTATGTGAACCGATATGTATATTTCTAGTTTAACAACCGGCAATCATACCGTGAGCTCATCGCTTTCTAAAAAGCAGAATGCATTAGGTTAATGCACAAAAATTAGCCATTGGGAGCAGGCGTACTTGTGATACTTTTTCCCTAAATTTGCCCTCCCAAAAGGTGCGGTAGCTCAGTCGGTAGAGCAAAGGACTGAAAATCCTTGTGTCGCCGGTTCGATCCCGGCCCACACCACGTAAAAGCCTGAAAATCAATGAGTTACAACGATTTTCGGGCTTTTTTTATGTCGTTAAAGTGCATAAAAGTGCATACAAATGCACCACTTTGACGACAATTTAACGACAGTTTTTAGCCCCCGGATCCAGCTCTTTTTGCGAAGGAACAGTTTGCAGTTGCATGCGTCGTTTTGCACGTTTCCTGACTATCGAAAGGAAACAATTTTGTAACTGATAAAATGTTTCTATGAGCAATTCTTTTACCAATCCGCAACTTGCCGGATTTTCAATTCACTTTATCCTGCGCAGCTCTTTTAAGCTGAAGACAGGCGAAAACCCAATCGTACTCAAGCTTTGCTATTTGGGTGAACGAAAGGAAATTAATACCGGACTTTCGGTAGCAGCCGCGTACTGGATTTCCAGAGCATGCTTGGTTGACCATCGTTGCAAAGCCGCTAACACCATTAACCAAAAGCTGTATTCAATCAGGCAAACAGTAGAATCAATCTTTCTCCGTATGAAGCAGGATCTTGGAGATTTTCGATTATCAGAACTGGTGGAACGGATGAAAGGAAAACAAGAACCTCCACAATCCATCGTAGAATATTTGGATCTTAAAATGGATGAAATACGCAAGCGTACCGGTACGGATCTTGCTCTTACAACTTATTATAAGTACAATAGAACGGCCACCTATTTAAAAGAGTATTTATTACAAAAGAAAGGGCTTGGCAATTTACCTGTGAGCCGAATAGACAAACTTTTTCTAGAAGGCTTTTTAAAATTCCTCCGCATAGAAAAAGGCAATAGTCACAACTCTTCCTCATCCTTAATGAATTGTCTGAAAACTATTTTGGATGAGCCGGTTAAAAAAGGAGTGCTTCGGTATAATCCTTTTAAAGAGCTACCGCTTACACGCAAGCCGGTCATAAGAAACTATTTAACGATGGAGGAAATCAATGCGCTTCAGAAATTAGACGGACTAACGGAGGCGCAATCGCGAAACAGAGATTTGTTTTTGTTTGCTTGTTTTACCGGCTTGTCATATTCAGATATTAGAGATTTACGCAATCACCATATTATCATTGATCCGGACGGGTCAAAGCATATTGAATTTTACCGTAATAAAAAATCGATATCAATTATATCCCGCTTATTACAGCTGCTGAAAATATTCTGCTCAAATATTTTCCCGGGACTGATTGCAGGGAGTTTCAATGGAAAGTGCCCAGTAATCAAAAGTTAAACTTATCATTGAAATTCATTGCCCGTCTTGCGGGTATTCATAAGAAATAGTCATAAAGAAAATTTGATACCAACAGAAATGATCTTTTAGGCTATTCTATATGACAATTAAAAAACAATAATAATGAACACATTAAACTATTTATGCATTTGGGCAGACATGCTTTCGCCACTACAGTTACTTTGTCGCAGGGAGTATTAATGGAATCGGTGAGTAAAATGCTCGGACATACATCGTTGAAGCATACGCAACTCTACGGTAAAATTGTAAACAACCGGGTGAAGAAGGATATGGAAGGGGTTAGGAATAGTTTTGTGAATTGATATTCAGTGTGTTATAAAATCATTGCATTTAGGATAAACTAAGAATGGTATTAGAATAGAAATATTTTAAAATAGATATCTGAAAAAAATTATCTTGGGATTCATATTATTTATGAAGCAAAATATAAGTATGTAAATCTTTAATAAAATTTCAACACATCTGAAAGATTTATTTTTATTAAAACATACCACGTAAAATTGCTTTAAAGTACATAAAAACAAACGAGATAATAAATATTAATGCAAACTCACCTATTGGATAAAAGATAGAGATAATATCAAAAAATTAGTGTAATGGTGATGGGTAAAAAAAGCTATATGTAATACTAAATAAATAATAGTTATGAGAACATTATTAATATATTATTTGTGCATTTTATCTATTACGTCGTATTCGCAAAACACCTACACGCCAGAGAAAGGTTCCAAAGAAAGAAAAGAAATACTCGATATTTTAAGGAAAGATTACGACCACCAAACAGTGTTTAAAGTCGAGCATTTTAAAATAAATGGGAATTGGGCTGCAGTATTTGTAATCCCTTTAAGAAATAACCAGGAAGTTAATGATGGGTTTTGGAGTCTTTTTAATAAAAATACGGAGAGGTGGAAAGAAGTTGACTGGTCAAAAGGCATTGATATACAAGATGATTTTGAACTTATAGACTTGCCAACTCAAAATGGAAGAATAGCGAAATTGATAGTAAAAAAATATCCGACATGTTCAATAAGTATTTTTGGAAAGTAGTCTAAGAATCTTTGCAACAATGGGAAAGGGTCACTCAAGCTTTGAATATTATGAATTAGTCTTTACTGAGTTTAAATGGTAAGCTAAAAACTTATTTAAGAATAGTGATAAAATAAAAATATAAAAATGAAAAAAGCAATCTTTACATTTCTAGTAACACTACTTGTTTTAACAGCATTTTGTCTAAATCAATTTACGGTTACGGAATCGAGAAAAAAAGTTTTTCTGAAGTCTAATTGTACTCAAGATTATTTTAAAGATCAAAGTTGTTCAAATTTTATTATGTCAAGGTACAATCTGGCTAAGAGTAAACTTATACGATCTAAGGATTATAATTTTTATTTCAACACCGCTTTACAATATGTAAGACAAGAAGGAGAAATGAGCTACAATGCTGTTGTAAATTTTGAACAGGCCATAAAAATAAATCCAAATTATGGTGGTATTTATTCTGATTTAGGAAATTGTTATAGAGGTGGGTTTAAGTGTTACCATAAGGCAGAGTACTATTATACAAAAGCCATAGAAAATGGATTTTCGAAAGGGTTTGTATATTACAATAGAGCCATTTGTAATTATGAACTTAATAATTTAGAAAAAATGAGTGAAGATTTACAAATGTCTAGAAATCTTGGATGGCATAACGATTATTATAAACTTGCTGAAAAAGAAAAAGAGGCTAATACCAGGAAACTAAGCAGGAACAATGAAAATAAAAATGAAGAGATTAAGTCAAATACGGAACGTAACTCGTTAGATTTTAAAATTTTCTTAAAATATTTTCTTAATCAAACATTTTCTGGTAAAAACTTCGATAGCCTTGTTTATGTTTCGTCGCCATTATTGGCAGAATTCGTAAATACAGATTTTATTGGCCTTGGAAGATTTTGGAATATGGGGGTAGCTTGTACTTTATATGAAGCAGATCAATTTGGTTATAATTTTTACGAAGGCTATTTTGGTAGTATTCAGCCAGAAACTTCGGCTTTAATATATTTTTCTAATAAAACTCCGGATGGAGGTTTTTGTGATGAAGCAATATCTCCAGATGGTATTTATTACAAACAGGTATCTGAATTGCCCACAGATTGGGATCCAGTAGATGGGACTATTATACCAAGTCCAAACAAATATAAAAACTTAAAGAAGATGAAAGTGGAGATACAATACGAAAAAACGATAATTAAAATTTTATATTTTATTGAATATAAAAACAAATGGCATCTATTGTATATATATGATTGTGATTGCAGCGCATAGAATAAATATTCTTAAAAAACATAAACCCACTAATTTTTTGTAAGTGTCATATTTCTGCCGCAGAGAATACGCAAGATTATAGCTTAAGAGCCCTAAAACAAGAAATAACAATTTAAATATAATAAAATGAAAAATCTAATAATAAAATTTGTAATAATATTATTTGCTTTCGTAATATTTCTAGGATGTAAAGAGGGTACTATAAAAGAAAAAGCAGACTCAACAATTAATGACCAAAAATCTAGTGCCGAGATTGATACAGTTAAGACTCCCGTATCACCAATGATTATACCAACCATAAAAATTGGCCAACAAGAATGGATGACCGAAGACATTAGCACTAAAGTTTACAATAATGGAGATCCTATTTATGAGGCAAAAAGTGAAAAACAATGGGAAAAATATGGTAAGAATAAAATCGGGTGCTATATAATTCATAGTAGTGGCACATATTTATACAATGGTTATGCTGTCAATGATAAAAGAGGCATTATACCTACCGGCTTTATTTTACCCACTTATAATCAATTTAATCGATTGATTCAATTTTTAGGTGGGGGTGAATCGGATTCCGGTCCAGCAACAAGATCAATGGCAACTTATATAATTCATAGTGAGACTGTAGTTGGAAACGAAGAGGCTGGTGATATGGAGCTTGTACCACTTGTAGTAAAACCTCATGGAAGGTCTGGATTCAAAGCAAAAAAGGGCGGTCATGTGTACGATAATGGCTCTATATCCCATCAAGAAGGTTGTTGTTCTTATTGGTGGACAGCCTCATCTGAAGGGAAAAATATAATATCTGTTGATATAGGATATTGCTCACAGGATTTAGGAGGAGGAAGGGGTAGTTATCCCGCGACTTTTGGCTTTGCCGTACGAGCCATTAAGGAAAAATAGAAAGTGTCTACACTTGTAACAAAAAATAAAGGGAACAGATCTTCTTTACGTCATTGTAACCTCTCCGATTTTATTTAAAAGGCAGTAATATTTTAGCCACTATACTTCATGGATTATTAATTGCACCCAAATTATATAACTTAAAGTTAGAAACAGTTGGCGCATTGAGAAAGAAAATCACATTTGAATGATTTCATGATTATTGGAATGATCTTATCAAATATTGCTTGCTGATCAGCCGGATATCTGATTTCTAAAACTCCGGTAAAACACCAGGGTTGTGTATTTCGTCCGTTTTGTCCCATGTGGTTATCACGTGGCTTGAAATAGAAGCCCTTCTTATAAATGATCTCACTGTTTTTCCCGAAACCTGAAACCACGACCCAGTCATTTTTCTCTGTAGCATATGTCACTTTTAAGTTTTTTTTCATCTTACTTATAAGATCTTTCTTTTCCCAAATTGAATTAGGGTCATCTATTTGAGAGGTCTCTGTAAAATAAAAAATGATATTTGACTGAAGGGACTCAGAATAATATTCTTTCTCGTTCATAGAAAGATAAAGCCCCTCCGGGGCATTGAAGGAGTAGAGCCTATTAATGCCTGTAAAAGATTCCAGCTTCGTTAGGTCAACAGCGAGGTCTTTATTTATTTTTATAATAGTATCTGACGAACTTAATTTTAAAAAATTGGGTTCTTTCAATATTTCCGAATGAGCATAATTTAAAAAGGAAAGTATTATTACAAGTATGTAAAAAATAAAATGAATCTTTTTTGGCATAGAATTTAAATTAATAATTTGTCCCCAAAAGGTCAGAGGAAGATGTCGCTGCATAATAAATTTTTACGGAATGTCTATGCCAGGCTCGGCGATAGACAAAGAGGTAGCAGCTAAGTGTATAATTATCCAACACATGCGGTCTTTATTAGTTTGAGATAGTCAGATTTTTTAAATCCTTTCCCTGATAATCTGTAGGATCTGATCGTTGTGTAGCAGATCCAAGGCGGTGAGTTTTGTGGATAGGGGATTGTTTCATTATCGCCATCAACGAAGATGAATTCACCATTAAGGCGAACTTTGTCTACGTCTTTTTTAAAATAGGATTCTGGATAATAAAGAGTATTTTCATTTTTATAGTTTCCAGAGTTTGGTTTATAAATTTTTATCTCTTTACTATTTAGTGGAAGATATCCCCAATCTCCTAAATGAGTGATAGTAAAAGGCATCATTTTAAAAGTCCGCAGAATATAGGTGCCATCAGGGCAACCGGCATCAGAAAGGCATCCTGTATTATAAATAATTTCCGGGTATTTATCATTCCCGGCGATATCTGCTGAGATTATACTAGGCTCCAATCCTATAATTGTGTAAATGTAGAAATCATTTATACGAATAATTCCTTTGTGAGTGTATGAAGGGTCATCATCGTTGTTGCTCTGAATTTTGTATAAAAAGAATTGTGAGTGTTGTCCATTTTGTATTATCGTTTGTTCAATAACAATCTCCATATCTTTAATTATATGATAAAAGAGGTTGTCTATTTTTTTTGCTGTTTGATATGGAAGATCTTGCGAGTATAAGATATTTGGGAGGTATATAAATAATGAAAAGAAAAATAATATTTTTATGATCAGTATAGTCTTTTTTAAAAAATGAGTAATAAGTATCATAATTAAAGATATATCATTATTTTTTTTGTCTTACACTATGATATTTAAATTTTTAAGATAAAGGTTATATTTTAAACCTATATAGAAATATCGATATATTTTTCTTCCTCATAAATATCTCTAATAAGGCCCTCTAAATAAATGAACGAAATCTGTAGTATTCTCACAAGAAAAAAATGAGATTTTCTTCTACTCCGAGTCTGAGGAAACTGACCTTGGGTAAAAAACGACTTATTATTCGATTTAGGGAGTTTCTAAGACTTTAAAAATTAAATACATTTAATGTGGAATAGGTTCAAAAAGATCTACATTGTCAGCTATAATATATTTTTCATTGTTTGGGCCAAGATAAGCAACTAAATTATTTAGTCCGGTATTTTCATTCATTTCGATTAAAGCAGGTTCGCCATTGGAATTAAGGATCCTGATTTGCTCAAGATCTGGATTAAAATTAGTTGCAATTACAAGTTGACTTGATCCATTGATATTCAAAAGAAAAAGATTAGTCTTATCATAATAAGATTTGAAAAAAGCAAGTATTTTATCTGATTTTGTTTTGTGATAAAAATAGCTACTATTCACATCTCTATCATCATCATTGTCATTGTTATAGCGAAAACCTATATTTTGCGTATTTGTTAGTTTTATGACTTTATCAAACTCGTTTAAGTAAAAGAGTTCAACTGATTTCCCACTTGCCTTAGAAAAGAAAGGTATCGATTTTTCACTCGTCTCGTTGAATGTTATTTTTGTTGTAAATGAAGGCCGAGAGAAATTTGAATTGCCCTCTTCGTACTCTTCATGGTAATGAATCCTTCCGGAAGTAATATCTATAGTATATAGGGAATAAAAACTACCATCATCAAAATAAAAGTTGGCAGGTATTCCAAGCGTTTTATTATCAATCCAACTCATTGCTCCGCCATAGTATGGTGTAGGAGAAATGAAGTAAGAGTAGGTCTTTCCTTCTAATGTTGCTATTTTTCGTGCGTGACTCGTACTATTAATCTTATAGCAGTATATATCTAGATTTTTTTCATTGAACTCGCCATAAAAAATATATTCTATTTTGCAGGCAAGAGTAATGACCTTTCCTGTATGTGTTATTTGTATCTGCCCTGTTCCATTTTCATTCATTAACCAGAGATCATTGCCCCGTATGAATGCTATTTGATTTGTGACTGGATCGGGGAAAAAAGTTGACATCTTATCTATTTTTTGTAATAGCGAATCAACTATTTGAGTATAAGCAGATGGAGCTTCCGGATATGATTTGATGAAATGATTCAAAGCTTCTTTAGTTCTCTCCTTCATAGCGATTTCATACTCAAGAGTAATGAGTTTCGTTTTCAATGCAGAAGACTCCGGTGAGTCAGGATAGCGAAGCAGATAAAACTTTATGTCTTCTACGGTTCCGGAAGATTCAGCTTTATTCAGATAAAGAAGTTGGATTCGCTTGTGAGCTAAAACAATAAGATTTTCAACGGCGTCCGGATATTCCTTAATGAATTCTTCGTAGGCAAAAATAGTATTTGTTTTTTCTGCTACTTCATAAGCTAGTTCCGAACATATGGCTTTGGCTTCAGCTATATCTTCAGCATCGGGAAAATCTGTTATAAATATTTTCAAGGATAAGATAGTGTTTTCTCTTTTGGCTTCAAGAAACAAAAGATGATTTCTATTCCTGATAGCTTGCTTTGCCTGAGATGCTGACTGATAATCTTCTAAAAATTCATCATAAGCTTCAATAGTATTGACCTTTAAAGTTTCCACAAACACAAGTGAGTCACGTAGAAGAATTAAATAAGGATTAAATGCTGATTCTTTGCATTCTAGAAGATGTCTTTTTATAGTTTTAAGTGACCTCGACTGTAAAATAACTGCGAGCAACAATGAATCAATCTGTCGAAAACGAAGAACAACAGTATCGGCAGTGATATATCTTTTAAGTTTTTTATACTTTCTTACTTTAGTCAGCTCCGTACTAAATTCTCGGGCTGCCAAAATATATTGATAAGATAAAAAATGATCAGGGTTATCCGTATAGAAACCATTGATAACTGCTAACCCAAAATTAGAGGCGGGACAATTTTTATTTTTGAAGTATGATTTTAAGAAAATAGAATTAGCTTCAATAATCTCATTTTTATAAATATATTTAAATCCTTTTTTAAGATTTTGAGCATTTGTTATCTGGCTCCTTAAAGTAATAAAAGATACAAGTATTAATATATTTAATAACCATTTTTTATTTGTATTACTAAAAAACATAATTATAAAAATCTAGAAATATAATTCAAATTACTTAATAAAAATAAAGAGATTAACCAACACAATGAGTCTTTAATATTTTTCTATAGGTTGACTTTCTAAAGCCCTTTTTCGAAATTATATGAGACTCTAAATATTTACAACATATATCTGATTTTAACGAAGCACAATCGCCGCCATCTGCAATTAAGATAAATTCTCCTTTTTTTCTCAATCTTTCAACATCTATCTTAAAAAGGGATTCTTCATAATATAGATTAGACTGATTACCGTCGTAATTTGGTTTAAGTATTTTGATATCCGAACTATGGTTTGTAATATTAACCATTTCCCCAAAATTCGTAATCGTAAAAGGAGTTTCTGGGAAAGTGCGGATTACTAATGTATTATCAAGGCATCCGGCATTAGTAAAACATCCCGTATTGATTATTATTTCTAGATTCTGATCATTTCCTGCAAGATCGGTTATTTTTATTTCAGCTACCTCCGCCGTTAACAGATAATAAAAATTATCAATACGTATTACTGACTTAGTACTTCTAGGATCTTCATAATAAATATCTCTCTGTTCCGTATAAACAATCAAACTTGACATATATGTTCTATGATATATGGTCTTCTGATGAATAATTTCCATATCTTTTATCAAGTTATAGAAAAGCGCGTCATTTTATTTTGCAGTATTATACTGTAGTTCTTGCGAAAAAATAAATGATGGTATACAGATCGTTAATATTAAAATAAACATCCTCATTTTAAACTGTCTCATTTAAGAATTAAAGATAATAAAATAACTTATTCGGTCTTTGTCACCGTAGGGTATGGCATAGAACACTCAGTGAAAAGAAGAATTATTGCTGAATGAGTTGTAGCGTAACGTTGTCCGGTATACCATCAAAATATCCGTCAATCACTTGTTTAAAAACATTATTCAAGGACCCATCGACAAAGTCAAATAAAGTCATACAGGATTTTAGTTTTAAATGATCCGGGCTGCCGAAAACAGAGAAGGCATTTTTGTCTTCAAGTCTGAGGAGTTCTTTTGTAATTTCTTTTAACCTGCTTCCAAGAACCGGGTGAAGTAAATAAGCTTCTGCTTCTTCACGGCTTTTGATTGCATAAAAAACAGAAATTCCACTCAGTCCGAGTCCTTTGTACTGAGGGAAGATATACCACATCCAGTGCGTTCTTTTTTTACCTGATTTTATTTCTGCGAGAGCAGCGTGGTAGCTTTTTTCCTGTGCTATAAGATATCTGCTGAGGTCAATATTCATTGATTAATGATCATATCCTCTTAGGTTCCTGTATTTTCTGTGGATACCAAACAAAGGGGTTAATGATTGCTTTCTCGTATCAAACATATATTCACATTGTTCGCGCTTAAAATTATATTTGATTGTCTTGGATCTAAACTCAGAATCTATAAATTCCAGAACGTCGTCGTGTATTACATAAGATCGTATAGAGTCTTCTGTTACTTCAAAAAAAATAGGTGTCCAGTAATTGTTGTCTTCCATTTTGATGTTGAAAACATAATTATCGTTTTTAATTTTCTTTACAATTAAGCTGTAAGGAATGATAAAAGATCGCTTATCAAGGGAAATGCCCATCACTTTTTCTCTGGTGACAATCGGTGTAAGAATTTCAATTTCTTTTTTATTTGAAATCACATAGTGTCTTCCGTTTCTTTGAAAATAAGAAGAAGCGGGAAATGATTCATTCTTATAGTTAATGTACTCTAAACTGTTTCTTTTAAATTCAATTGTTGTTTTTTCACCGTTTTCAAGCGGAGAAGAGAATTTATCATGAAAAACATTTGGAACAGAGTTCATGTCTTTTACATCTACAGGTTGTGGATTTTCAAATGTGTAACAAGAGGTTAATAAAAGGGTAAGCGCGATCATTAAAAAAGAAGTTGGCAAATTCATGGCATCTTAATTTTAGGAAATGTATGACGAGTTTACGAAAAGGTAAAATTATTTTATTTTAATGCAATAAATTTTAAAATCATCTCTTCAGCAGCAGCACGTGAACAGGAATTCCTGTGCCATATAGATCTACTTCAACTTTTATTCCTTCATGAAGATTTATAGCATATCTTTTATTAGGATCCGGATGTGCATCATTTACCCAAAACCAGGAGCCGCTTCCGATATCTTCAAATATGTGATTTATTCTGGCAGGGTAGTTTCTACCTTTTAAATAGAATCCTGTGCCCGCCTTACTTTGCGGATCATACAGCTTCTTAATATCTGAAAAGGATGGGATTTGCCAACTTTCGGCATTACTACTTTGACTTTCTGCAAAAAATACAGCCTGCTCATAAGTATAACTTTCATCTGGACCTATAAGCCAGAAGTTGCCCAGTTCTGTGTCTTGGATTACAGATTTATTAATTTTAATAAAACGACTATCTTTTTTTGAAGTGAAATCGGTTTGATTACTTTCTTCGTTAGGCTTGTAATTATTTTCTAAGCTATCAGTTGTAATATTTGATGCTTCAGATTGTGAAACTTTATGACTATTTAATATGTAAATAAGTAAAAAAGCAAGTGCAATAAATATTGAAATAAAGCTATATAATAAAATATTGGATTTTTCTTTAGGAGTCTTTGATAAATTTATATCATCAGGATAATTTAGCTTATCATTCTTGTTGGTATTAGAATAACTTGTGTCAGTTGTATTGGAGAATTTTGAAATAGATGCTGAATTTAGATTCATTTCTTTCAGCATCTGCTCGCAACTCTGATATCTGTTTTCTCTGTTTTTTTCACAGGCTTTAGATATAACAGAATCAAAGGAGCTTTTTATAACAGACTCGGGAAACGGCTCGTAAACAATCTTTGTGAAAATATCAAACTGTGAATCGTTTCTTGGATGATACGGTGTTGTGCCATTAACAGCAAAAAATAAAGTAGCACCTAATGAATAAATATCACTTCTGTAGTCTATAGATTTATCAGATTTTACCTGTTCAGGACTCATGTACATCGGAGTGCCAATTTGTGCTCCGCTTTGTGTTGTTTCATTACCAAGCCCGAACAGTTTTGCTATGCCGAAATCTAATATTTTTACCTGGCCATCGGGTAAAATGAAAATATTAGACGGTTTAATATCACGATGCACTATTCCTTGAGAATGTGCGTATTGAAAGGCTGATAAGGTTTGAGAAAAAATATTAAGTATTTCTTTTTCCGATAGAGGGCCTTTCCTCTTCACCAATTGGTTTAAATCTTCACCCTCTAAATACTCCATAATGATAGAAACCTGTTGAGGTTGTTCATCTAAGTCTGATACCTTTATGATATTAGGATGATTCAGAAAAGCTATCAGTTGTCCTTCTCTTATAAACCGGTCTTTAATTTGCCAATTAGCTGACAAAATCGGATTCAATACTTTTATTGCAACTTTAGTTCCAAGTATTTCATGCTTTGCTTCATATACAGAAGCCATGCCGCCTTCACCAATCAGACGAATAATTTTATAATTGTTTATTTTGGTATTAAGCATAGTCTTATTTCAAAAGGAACCAAATAAGTTAATCCTTTACACATCGGATGGCTAATCCATTTATCTTGTCATTATCGTATCTAGAAATATTGTCTGCATCACTATAGATGCCACAGGCCCATGCGAGAGAATTGTTGATCTCGTTTGAGCACCACCAGAAGCCGGCTTCGCCAATGCCGGAAAAAGCCCCATCAATACGACGCAGGCCTCCGGGTAGTCCCGAGAAGCCGCTTTCGTTGCTTCCACCACCGTGATTTAACCAGTCATACTCATTTTTTATTTTTTTGCCGGCCACATTAGCTCCGCCTAAATGATCAGCGAGTAAGCCCCATTCTCTATCGCTTGGAATATGCCAGCCTTTCGGGGAAAGTCCTCTGGGGTCATTTACCGCATACCAATTATAAAGTTTGCCATACTTATCGTTTGCGGGATCATTATCGTAATAGCACCAGGCAGGTATTTTGTTATAGCCGGCCTGTCTCCATTCATCAACTGTTTTTGTTTCAGGTATGGTATCGCCGTTCATGAAAACGATTGTTTTAAGATTTTCAGTCGCCCATGTCTGGCTGCCAATAATAGTTTCTCCATCTGTTCCTTTGGAATTATTTCTATCTTTTTCGTTGGTGGAGTTATTTCCACAGCTAGAAAAGATTAATAAGACCAGTAGAATATTAAAGAAAGGGAAAAGTGATTTTTTCATATGTGAATAGTTATAGTTTTAATGGTCATATGTTATGCCCTTTTATTCTCATCGCCGTTGGTATCGACCCGAGGTTATGGGCATTTCATATGTTCTTTTATATTTTTTTTAATGGTCATATAGAATAGCCTAAAAGATCATTCCTGTTGGTATCGAATTTTCGTTATGGCTATTTCATATTTTAAGTTTTAATTTTTGACCTGCTTTTAAAAGAGTTGTCTGCTGCTTCAATATTTAACAGAATTAGATTTTCGGTTTTACTCGAATAAAATAATACAATTATTTTAAAATAATAGGCTTATTGTAGAAGCCGCACAAAATAGTTTTGTTTGTTATCAGAGAGGAAAGTTATTGTATAAAATCTGTAGCAGCAAACTAAATTTGTAAGAAAAGAATATTTCAAAAGAATTGTATTTTTAATTAAGATGAAAAAATTTATAATAAAACCCTTTTATAGGAATATTGCCTTATATTAATAATAATTGATGGCGGATTTTATTTCAAACCTTTATAGAACATTTTCTATGAGAGTACTTTAGACTACATTTAGTAAAACTACGATTATTTATATGCATATAATTAATAATTTCAATACATAAATATTCTTTCCAATAACTTTAAATTAGTTAATATATTTAATAATAAATCTATCTATATCTAACTTTTTACGCATGAAGCATATAATTCTATTAATGTTTTCTCTTTTTATTATAAAAACTTCCTTTTCACAATTAAATTACACCTTACCGGATGGATATAATTCTTATAAAGATTTTAATGGAAACGAATCAATAACAGTAGGAGACTTTGATGGTGATGGTATTAAAGATTATGCAATTGTTTGCTTGAATAAAGATGAAGAAAAAGGTATTTTAATAAATTTAGCTTCTAAATGGTTAGTTGATCAAGCTTTTTGGTGGTTCCCATGGAATTATAACAATTATGAACTAAGTTTTGTAAATGGTATTTTAAAAATTAGCACAGACGATGACTATGACTATATTGATTTAAAGTTTAAATATATTTCAGAGTTAAATAATATGAGATTAATTGGTTATTCAAGAACTTATTACATGCGTCACCCTACGAAATTTATCGGTTCTAATAATATTAATTTGATAGCAGGCTTATATTCTGTTAATGATGGTTTAAATAAGAAAATAAATATTTCAGTTATTACACTTTCAAATATTGAAAAATATTTTGATTATCTAAGTAAAGTTGGAGGTGTCTTTCCTGAATAGTTATTTGATATTGTATTAAATTAAATTAAATTATTCTTCATCCTTTATCATTCCAATTTGTCTTTCGTCTCTGCTGGGTCGAGCGAAGCCGACTCTTCGTAAAGTATGTCCCGGGGTCGCCATCGGCAGACCCCGGGATGAACAGATTGGTTATCGGATGGCACTTAGTTTTATATGGTTTATTCAAGCTATCGAGAATCCCTCGCTCTTCGTCTCTACTTGGGCTGGGAAGTCCGCCCTTATGTAAAAATATTTTAATAGAAATGAGGCTTATTTTTTATTTTTATTTTCTCTGATCAAAAAAAGTATTTATAAAATGCCTATAACGGTTGATCCATACCAACAGCGATGAGAATAAAAGGGCATAACATATGACCATTGAAACTATAACTATAAACATATGAAATCAAACATTTTTAAATTGTTGTCTTTCTCTATTTTTATTTTCTCATGTTCTAATTCTGAGACTGAAAAGAAAATCAACGAGCTTGAGAGTAAGTTAAAAAAACAGGATGAACAAATTCAACAGCAAAAAATCGAATCTCTTGAAAGTGAAATTGATAAGAAAGATGCTGAAATCCAGGCTATAAAATCTCAAAACAAGTCTAATTTCTATGCCCAAGGAAGCGGTTTATATCCTCAGACATCAATGAGGTACTTGACTTATTCAGATATCTCTCATTTAAACAGTTATGAACTGAAAATAATGAGAAATGAAATATTTGCAAGGCATGGTTATATTTTTCAGACCAGAGACATGTCTGATTATTTTAATGCACAAAATTGGTATCGGCCTTTGTTTAAAGATGTTTCTTCAAAACTTAGTGAAATTGAAAGAGCCAATGTGAAGTTTATAAAACAGTACGAATAAAGGTTAATTAAAAAGTATTTCTTTAAAATTATATAGATTCAGGTTATTATAAAATATTTTAAATAATATCATCAATATTTATATGTTATGACCATATTATTTTCTAATACCTTGAATGGATTTCTAATTGACTTATTGGAAATCGGCATAGATTTAATAATCATTATTGCTATTCAAGTTGTATTCCATTTCGTTTCAAAACTTTTGGAACTGGATGAAAAAACAAACATAGCAATTAATATTATTTTTTTGATATGTGCTTTAATCTGGAACTTTTTGCCAGTGCATTCTAGTATGTTGATTGGCGCCATGCTTTATCATTGCTATACTGCTTATCAAATCATATTTAAAAAAACGGACACTGAGAATATGGCTGAATACAATGATGCGATAGCTCAGGACCCGAACAATGCCGAAGCTTACTTTAACCGGGCCAGTGCTAAATATGATCTTGGCGACAACGTTGGTTCTATTTTGGATTTTAACAAAGCCATTGAAATTAACCCGGATGATGCAGATGCTTTTTATAATCGGTCGCTTGCCAAATATGATCAAGGAGACAATGAAGGTTGTATTTCAGATAATAACCGAGCCATTGAAATCGATCCCGAGTATGGCGATGCCTACTATATGCGAGGCCTTGCTAAAAACAATTTGAATGACCTTGAAGGAGCCAGACTGGACTGGAGCAAAGCAGGAGAACTAGGCGTTACTGAAGCTTACCAAGCCATCCGGCAACATGCAACGATTCATTCGAACTGATAAAAAATCATCTGTATTAGAAATAACCATAACGGAATTGAAAGAACCAATGTTAAGTTTATAAAACAGTATGAATAAAGTTGAAAAATGAATTTCTTTAAAATAATATTTAAAACAAAGTGAAAAAGTCTCATTTAGTATTTAATATCCTGTTTTTTGTTGGCTATCTTTCTTTGGACTCAACATCACAAAAAATAACAGGAACAAAAGAGAGGGTTGCTGAAATAAAAAAATGGTATGCAGAAATACAATCAATAGGCTTAAGGAATTGTAAGTCTAAAAAATTTATTAAATATGATAATCCATTTAATCAAAATGAAAATATTCCTTTTAATCAAACAGTAAGCATATGTCAGCTTAACAATGTTTATTTGATTAAAAAAGGACAATTTGAGGGACACGAATGGGCTGAAGATGTTTTAATTTATTATAAAAATGGACTTATATTCTTTGTGTTTATAAAAGGAGTATCAGAGGGTTACACTTATGAAAGAAGATATTATTTAAACTCAAGGGAAAAAATTATACAAGAACTTGAACGTGAAGCGGATTACGGGGAAGAATTTAAAGGAAATCACAAAGAGGTTAGTGATAATTTAAATAAAGACATTAGAGAAATAATTGACCTCGACGTTTTTAAAATAGTTTCGAAATAAAAAAAGAAAATTATTCTTTATATCCTTAAGCAAAAAAATATCAGACGGCTGAATCGGGCAGAGCTTAAGGATAATATACTATCAAATACAATATATTAAGGTTTATTAAAAATATTTTAGGTTGATAGGTTTTGTTTTCTTTTCCGCCGTGTCTGGCGAATCTGACACTGCGTAAAGAATGTCCCGGGGTCGCCATCGGCAAAGAATAATCTGCGCCCCTCGTAAGTCGCAGTATGAGTATGAATCAATGTGTTTAGTGAAAACACGAACAACACGAGATGGCTCTGATCTCAAATTTAAATTAATAAACTACACATGCGTTCCACTCAGTATTGGCATCTATTTATATACAAAACATGTATTATTCACCACCAGTCATTATGATATTAGTTGCTGCGGTGCAAAGGATCGTATTTGACTTTATTAAATCAATTTTTATTTTTAATTTCTGTTCGAAAACAGTTTTTAGAGGGAACAAAAAATAATGTTTGTTTTCGGGACTCATACTAAAATCGCCATAAAAAGTAAATGTCTTTTTAATTTCTTTATAGAGTACATTGTTTTTTAATGCGGTAAACCTAATTGTTAATACCTCATTAGGCTTGATTTTGCCTTTCAGCTTATTATAATCAACTTCTGCTGTTATATAAAAATCATCAAAGAACTCATTCCAAAAAAGAATTCCATTTTTGCCGTCATCCAATTCGCTTTCTTCATTAAGTCTAAATCCTCCACTTTGATCATCAAAATTATAAACCCGAATATTTAATCCATTTGTTTGAGCATATGACTTATGAAAAGAAAATAAAATGACAAGAATAACTAGATATTGTTTCATAAAAATATTTTAATGTATGCCAAATTTATATCTTTTAATCACTCCTGCGCCCGGGTTCGTGTCCGCACTAACCCGGAATAGATTGGATCAGCGAGATCAGTTATCGGTTGTCTGTTGTCGGTTAGTAGTGCCCAATGTATTTCGCACAAGTATATTGAGATTACCTCGCTTCGCTCGGTGATCACTGAATGGGAGGCTTCAACCCAAAACCATTGCCGGCACTTCGTGCCTGGCATTTTTATTATTAGGATTTCGCACAATCAGATTAAGATTACCTCGCTTCGCTCGGTGATCACTGAAAGGGGGGCTTCAACCCAAAACCATTGCCGGCACTTCGTGCCTGTCATTTTTATTTCTCGGATTTCGCTCAAGCGAATTGAGATTACCTCGCTTCGCTCGGTGATCACTGAATGGAGGGGATTCAAAGAAAATCAAACCTAACGAGTAGGTTTTTATTTGATCTGAACCATTCAGGCAAGCCTGATGGCTCTGCTCAAATAAAAACCCCCGCTGCCGCGGGGTTTGATTTTCTTTGGCGGAGACGGCGAGATTCGAACTCGCGATACAGTTTCCCGTATACACACTTTCCAGGCGTGCTCCTTCAACCACTCGGACACGTCTCCGTTTAAAGGGCAGCAAAAATACATATTCCTTATCAGCCCCCGAATAATTTTAATGCATTCTCTGTTGTTATGGCCGCTGCTTCCTCCACCGTCATTTCCCAGCAACCGGCCAGCATTTCCACGATCTCTTTTAAATAAGCAGGCTCGTTGCGCTTCCCTCTGTATGGGACCGGACTCAAATACGGGGCATCCGTTTCCAAAACAACCTGCTTTTTGTCAACAAACTTGATCGTTTCCGATAACCCTGATTTCTTATACGTAAGCACTCCGCCAATGCCAATAAAAAATCCGAGTTCACCGATCCTTTTTGCATCATCTGCACTGCCTCCAAAACAGTGAAACACACCTTTTAATCTTCCGTCCTGCTTTTCTCCGACAATCTGTATGCAATCTTCAAGTGAATCGCGACTGTGGATGATAACAGGCAACTGCAATTCTTTCGCCCATTCAATTTGCAACGTAAAAGCTAGTTTCTGGGCTTCAACATGTTTTTTGTCCCAGTAATAATCCAACCCTACCTCCCCAATGCCTGCATATTTTCTCTCTCCCAGCAACTGCTCCATCCACTTCAATTCATTTTCCCAATTTTTGTCAACCGAACAGGGATGCAATCCCATCATGGAAAAACAACTACCCGGAAAATCTTTCTCCATCTGCAACATCGGCTCTATCGAACTACGATCGATATTGGGTAAATAGAACCGCTCTACACCATGGGCTTTCGCCCTGGCAATCATCTCTGTCCGGTCTTGGTCAAATTCCGGAAGATATAAATGTGTATGGGTGTCGATT